>Ga0209533_1005120_pt1 | contig 11239 bp, 7 predicted proteins | sample COG_04_FD_184748 | JGI IMG/M metagenome (GOLD analysis project Ga0209533, IMG submission 184748) | Pelagic Microbial community sample from North Sea - COGITO 998_met_04 (SPAdes) (version 2) | ecosystem: Environmental > Aquatic > Marine > Neritic zone/Coastal water | place: Helgoland, sampling... | reverse complement strand
AGCAGCACAACACGTAGTTTTTGCACCTGATGGAATCGATGATGATGTTATCACATTAGATGGAAGCAAAACAGGACTTTCCGGAACTATTGAACTAACAGGAACTTCCGCCACTACATGGTTTTGTGAAGCAGTACTATGCGCTTCTGGAACTCTAGAAACACCTTTTGCTTAAATTTATTTTTTATATTTATTTTACTATTTATCAATCTAAAAATTTACTAACATTTTCTCTAATCTATTAAATTTTTAATCTTTATTATAACTAAATGGATAAACTAGTTTTAATTTTAGTCATTATCATCTTCCTTATCATATACCTATTCATATGTGACTGTATTCTTAAAAAAAAAGAACAATTTAAAAATGAATCTAACTACCTCTTACATAGAGGCGGTATTCAAGATATTAAAGCAGGAGGTTATTTCGGACAAGGTAACGATAAATTAGACTTACACATACCTCTTCGCGCTATGAGTAACTCCGAAAAACACCGAATGAAAGGGTTAGTCAATTCGGTCTTAAAAAATATAAATAAACAATTAAAATTAAAATTTGAAGTAGTAGACATAGAACATATTTCCCAAAGAACCAGTGATGACGGAAATAGGCGTTTATTACTCGACGTCTTCACCTGGGAAAAATTAAATCACTATAATAGAAGACTCATTCTCGATATAACCCTAGACTACCAAGTCAATAAAATAATAGTCAACAATATTATGTTAGCCAACTCTAAAAATATTCAAGCCAGTAGGGAATATAAGGAACATTATTTTCACCAACCTATCCTATCACAAGATAACTTAGATAATAAACACGACATTTTCGGAGTCTCTGATTCTAAGTTAGCCTTTAACCAGTTAGACTATGTTAACGAACACACTAACCAAAAAAACTTTAAGGAATGGATTTTACCCAAAGAATACTTAGAGAAAATTAATTCCTCCTTACCCGTTTGGCCTTGTAGAGAGGAAGATTTTAGATGGAATACTAGCGCCGTTAATCAAACCGAATCAGAAACTTCTACCTGTAACAGTATAAATTCCAGTTACGAAAAACCTGTCTATACACCAAAGTTTAATCCAGGTATGCGACAGGTAAATTTAAATAGTCCATATAATTGGATATTTGGACATCTAGGTGCAGAAGGAACTAATAAAGGTTGGGACGCTATGTTAGCAAATTAAAATAATAAGGCACAAATACCTATAATAGTGACACAGACAAACATATAAGCTTTTTCCTTTTGCTGTATCTCCTTACATACTAAATAAATAAAGGCTAACATAAAAGTTCCTACTATAATATAGACGGCTAAGTCATATAAAGTGAAATAACCTTTATTGATATCTAAATATCTATTTAAATGTCCTGTCTCTGGATCAGTTCCAGTCATACCTGCGGGATATGTATGGGGATATTTATTTAAATCAAATCTCTCTATCGTTTTTCTGATTAATCCTAACATGTTTAATATTAAATAAGATTAAAAATGTTATAAATAATGACGTCAAATAATAAAATTGAAAAGTTCAAAAAACAATTTTCTTCGGTAAAAACCATTAAATTCAAACGTGGTAAAAAAATGGATAAAAAATTAATATTACAAATCCAACTTCTCATTAAATCATTATTCCAAGACGGTGAATTAGACGATTTAGAACTTCTAGATAATAGTAAATTACACCTAGTCAAAGATAATATTCTAGAAATTCTAGAAACTATGATAGATAAGAAAGGTGATAAGGATATTTTAAAGGAATATGAAGAATGTATCTTAAAATACCTTCAAAGAAGTATTAGAGTAATTCCACCTATCTATCAAGATGACGAAATTACTAAATTAGAAAATCAAATAGTAGGATTAAAGAATATGCCACAACCGGAACAACGAACTCCCGAATGGTATACCTTTCGAAATAACAGACTCACCGCAAGTGATTTAGGCACTATTCTAGGAGTTAATCCCTATGAAAAATATAATAAGGTAATTCAAAAAAAATGTGGTATAGAAACACCTTTCTATATGAATGAGAATATCCGAAGAGGTGTTAAATATGAGGAAGTCATTACAATGATATATCAGTTACGAAATAACCTAATAGTATATGAATATGGTTGTTTACCCCATCCTGATATACCACATTTCGGAGCTTCTCCAGATGGTATAGTAGATACCGGTAGTGAGAACAGAGACTATATCGGTAGAATGTTAGAGATTAAGTGTCCGGGTTCTCGTGACATTACTGGTTTCTGTCCGGAATATTATTATGCCCAGGTTCAAGGACAGTTAGAAGTATGTGATTTAGAGTTATGTGATTTCGTAGAATGTATTATCAAGGATTACGATTCGCGTTTAGAATATTTCGACGACTTTTTCCTAGACGAAGAAGGTAAATGTGATTATACCTATTCTAAGAGTGGATTAGAAAAAGGTATAGTGATAGAAGGTTATGACTCTTTAAAGGGAAAACCAGTTTTCTGGTATGCGGATTTAGGTATTAATTACGAAGACTCTGTATTATGGGAAACAAAAATAATTGATAATGAAATTATGCCATGTGAACATATCAGTTACAATAAAACCACCTATTGGAAGGCAACAGAATATAATGAACTTCTCATTAAAAGAGAAAAAGAGTGGTTTCATAACCACTGTATTCCCAAGATTAACAAATTTTGGGAAGATGTGCTTCACTATCGAACTAGACCTACAGAAGAAGTAATGGATTTAGTAAAGGTTAATAAGAGAAAAACGGCACCTGAAAACTCACTAGATAATTTTATAAAAACAAATACTAAAGAATCACTATTTCTAAGTGACAGTGATTAAAACTATTCGTTAATATATGACCATACAAACTCAGGATTATCTAACACATATTGATATTCAACTTTTTCCTTTTTGGCTAAATCTAAACACAAGTGCCTATATAAATCTCTCAACATTAGAGTATCTGCTTCTGCTCGGTGTGCGTCTCTAACAGTTAGGTTAAATACAGTCATTAGATTCTTCAAATTATGTTTGAATATATAGGGATATAGTTTCTTGGCTAATAGTAGAGTGTCAATACACTTCCAGTCGAATTGACTAGTATCTACACCCACATTTTTTAGATGAACTCTTAAAATTATTTTGTCGAATCCGTCACCATTGTGGGCAATTAAGTATTTAGTTTCGGGAGAATCATTAATAAAGGTTAGTATATTAGGATATAACTGCTCAAACGTAGGTTTGTCTTGGACCATTTCGTTACTGATTCCAGTAAGTCTAGTGATAAAATTGGAAATATTCTTTTCCGGGTTCACTAGGGTTTGGTATTGGGAATTATCAGATTCTTTGATGAAACATAGATCGGTAATCTTGTCGTGGAATTGGTTTAAACCAGTGGTTTCCAAATCGAAATAAATACACATTTTTTAAATTTATTTTAATATTTCCTGTTTTACTATTTTAATATTTTACCTTGATTATCAATTTTTTTATTTTATCAATTATACTATAATAGTATGCAATTAAAACCAAATGATATCTTAAAAGCAGATATATCGTGTATCTGTTATTTATTAGAAAAATATAGACCTATAAAATATCAACAATATCGATATGATACTATTAATAGCACTAAAAAAATAGCTATCTACTATCAACCAAAAAAAGTAATTATAGGGTTTAGAGGAACAGTAATTACTAGTGTAAGAGATTTACACTCCGATGCTTTTATAATGTTAAATAAAATGAATCAGAATAAATATTTTAAAGAAGCCGAAACTGCTTTTATGAATATTATATCTGTATATCCTAACCATAAAATAGAATTAACTGGTCATTCTTTAGGTGGTTCTATTGCTTTATATCTTAATAGTCTGCCTTATTTAGAAAATATGATTTATAAAAATACCATATTTAATCCGGGAATCACACAAGCACCTATTCAAAAACACATAATAGAAACTTATGCTGAAAATAAAAAAAATAGGTTTATTATTAAAAAAGGTGATCCGATTAGTAATAATATTATAAAATTTAAACCTAAAAATATTATTTTATTGGAAGAACCTGTTAGTAAAAACCCTTTACAAAATCACAGTTTAAGTTTATTTACTAGTGATAAGATGAAAAAATATATTACAAAATTAATACAAACTGATGGAACTAACAAAAGTAAAACTAACACTAACACTAACACTCACAAAACTAAAAAAAATATAATCAAAGAACGTTTTATTAAAAAGAAAGAAGACTTCGATATTTGGACTCAACTGAAACTTTCTAAATTTACTTAAATTTTTATTATTTATTACTTTTTATTAAATATAAATTTAATACTATCTCACCTATTACAAAAGGTAGTAAATATACTACCGCATTAAAATTCATAAAAGAACCTATAAATATCATAGTAGTCACTATTATATTCAAAATGACTATTGTCTTTAAGTTAAAGGGTAGTAGGAATCTAACTATTAAATAAATCGCAATTGGGATAGATATGAAGTGTCCAAAAGGACAAATCATGGATATTGGATAGAGTGATTCGTAAGTTGGATGAAGTAATGATTTTTTACTAATGCCTAATTTTTGTAATTTATTTAATATATATCCTTGGTCTAAACTTTTTTTAGTTTTAAAAAAACATAAAAAAAATAATATGTAAGTTGCCTCTATAACACTTATTAAAACTAAATTTAGCTTCGATAACATAAATATATAAGGTATTATTAGAAAAAATAAAATATGTCATAACATTAATATAGCTAAATTATGGCTTCGTCTATGGGAACCGAATTATCTAAAAAAGAAGTAAAAAAATTACTAGGTGAACTACCTCCTAATAATGTTAATACTAGAATGAAATCTACAAGTGATGGTGTGTTAATAGTTATATCTAATTTAGGTGGTTGTCCCAAAGAAAACTTTAAAGGTGACGATTTAACGCAAACACCCTGTAAAAATTCATATTTTAATGCGATACGAGACTTTCTATTAAAAAATAGATATAACAATGTAGTTTTTATGGGTAATTTCTTCGGTAAAGGACCATATGTCATGAATGTTATTATAAGAATTACAGAATTGGCCAAGGAATTTAAATTAAAAAAACAAGTTCATATTGTATTAGGTGATTTTGACGTTAACCTATGGAGAATTAAATACGAACTGAGTAAGACATTATTAGAAAAGGATATAGATAAACCATATATTGGTGTCAAATTAAAATCAATGGTTCGCTTTACTAAGGCAGGTAATAGTGAAGATGACGCCTTCGGGGATTATATACCATATAATTTTGTAATTAGAAAAGATTTTACATTTAAATATTCTACAGTTTACGTTCAGTCTCTCTATCAGAGAATTATGGATATTTTAAATAGTTGTGAATGTAATATGCCCTTCTGTTTGCTAGTTCATTCTAGAATTAATGATTTTTATTTTATGGCAAGAGACGAACAAAATATTGAACTCATGACTCTGTGTCAACAATTGGGTGCTTTTGTTATGATTTATCCATTGGTTCCACGTGAAAAATATGAAAATTTTATCTATCTAGATGAAATTTTTAATGTAATAGAACATATTTTACTTAAAATGCGTGAAATTATAGATAATTTACGAGAATATAGAGACGATATTTACGTAAGAAAAATGTATGATACTTTCAAAAGAATAGATAAACTTCGAATAGTTGATAAAGACAATAGACATTATATAGAAGATTTACCCGATTTAAATTATTGGAGATCTATACTACGACATTTTTATAATTATTCCAGTTTAATATGTTATCAAGAACATTTCAACTCTATTTTTATCTTCAACGATACACTATCATTATTTATCAATACCTTTCTTTCTATGGCTACTTATGTTCAAAATGATGTTAATGATGATTTTAAGTTAGGTGAAAAAGCACCTGATTCCGAATGGCGTATTTCGAAATATTATGATACTTGGGAAGCAATCTATAAAAAATTATACGGTCTTAAAATTGGTAGAAAAATTTTAAATAAAAGAAATGATTCTAAATTTTCAGAATCTAAAAGTAAATCTACCAATAATAAAAATAATCTTATTAAAAATAATACTAATAAATTAAAATTAGTTAGGGGTGGAAGTCTTCATAAAACTAAAAAAAATATACAAATAGGAGGTAAGAAAAAAGAAGAAAAGAGTAGGTGTGTTAGCACAGGTTTCGATAGTTTTATATTTAATACTGGTATAGTTCAGTTAGGTAGACCCTTTTCCTTTGATATTAAAAAAAATGTCTATGCGGATTTAAATATTCACTTCACATTTCGCGACATCAATAGGACATTTCGTTATACTATGAGACACCCACCTACTTTACAAAGTGATAAAAATTTAAATCTGTCTCTATTTATACAAGCATTTTACGTCTTGGTAAGACAAAATAGTAATAAGACGCATGTGCTAGATAGTAAGAAAATTCGTAAAAACGTGGATTTATATGAGATTATGATGTATAAAAAAATCCATAATCTATTTATTGCTAATTTTGATTTGGGTTTAACTTTCCCACTGGTAGTAGAAAATATCTATGGTGTAAACCATATATTCTGTGATACTATAAATACTAGGTCTAGTTATCCGACACCATTTCACGTAAAAGCAGTTCATGATGACGACGATGACTATAAAGCAAAAGAAAAATTAAAAATGGTTGATTATCCACTTGCCACAATTAATCAAAATGGAGAAATAGAAATTACATCTATTAGTAAATCTGGTAAATTAAAAATAAAAAGAACTTATTTAGGAGAATATTATTTTCACACCTTCATCAATTTCTTTTTTACACATCCTGTTAATCATAGCACAAAATCGAAGGATGTAGAAACTGATAAACAAAAAAAATTAGCTATAAAACCTTCTAATAATTCTGGTTTATCAGAAGGAAATACTAGTTCTAAAAAGGATTCTTGGTATCAAGAATCCGCATCAAATAATAGTTTAGTTTCAGAAGAAAAAGTTCGTCAAGAAATAAATACCAAAAAACAATTTATTAAACCTAATAATAATTCTAATTTTTCAAATAGTGATATTAGTGGTGTTAAAGGAGGTAGTATTAAACTATTGGAATATAAAAATATGCCTATTAATTTAGATGCTATCCATAATAAATTAGAAAGTGTTATGTTACCTGTTTTTATATGTGATAGACTCAGTAGTGAACCCAAAACATTTTTAATAGATTACATATATTTCATACATTTATGGAGTGATATTTTCCTTATTTTTGATATTAAAAGTTTCGGATTTGACTGTCGACCTTCTTATTATATTGGACATTTGCCTCAGTGGTTAGGTTATTTTTGGGATAGAAAAAAAATATTATACCGTGATATTGATAATGTTACAGAAGAAAAAAAAAATCTAGATACATTTCTTCGGTATCATTTACGAAGTATAGAAACAGAGAGATTAGGAATGCCATTTGCTGAAAAAATTAGTAAAAAAAATAAAGAATATTCTAAACTATATAAGGAAGGGGTAGTTTTTAAAGAATATCAAGACTTAGATAAAAAAAATTTCTTATCCAATAATGATATTGACTTTTATTTAGCAGAGGAACACGAAGAGTTAGATACTACTATTAAACAGGAAGATACATATGATGACATGCAAAAAATGTTTAATACTATTTTTAGTAAAAAGAATTTATTAGATAAAGATTATAAACTAAATTATAATAATATATTTGGAGTAGATGACTTTCAACTTGGTGTAACTAAAAATAATAATAATATTAATCTTACAGTTCATAATCTAGAAACTAATGATATTATAGAAAGTAAAATCGTTGGTTCAGGTTCTTTTAAAACTGTTCACTCCTATGATTTAGTTAGTAAGAAAGAAGATGAACGAAGATTCGTTATTAAAAAATTTAAAAAAATGTGGGATAATGAATTTTTCTTTAAAGAAGTTAGTATTCTAACCTATCTTTCCGCAACTTACTCTAAACCTAGTAAATTATTAAAATATATATCTACTATTCAAACTTTGAATAATCCTTTTAATGATACGAATACCTTACCACATTTTTTAAGTTATAGATCAGATATAGGTAATATAACTAGTTTTATAGAAGATAAACAAGCTGGAATACAATATTTAATAGCAGGGTCTGATATAAATCATAAAAATTTGTTTACCTTAATGTCGCATATTTGTTATGGTATGGAATATCTACAAGAAAAACATATTATACACGGTGATTTATATGCCAGAAATATTTTAGTATTTAGAGAGGGTGAAGATTATGTTTTCCGTATTACTGATTTTGGTTATTCCGACTTAGACATTGCCTCTATTTTAAATAAAAAGAGGTTTTTTAATAAACTCAAAGGTGGTTCTCTTATATCTACATTACCTCATAGAACAGAAAGTAGTGTGAGTTATGATAGTGTTCAAGATAGTTATACCGCAAGTAATTCGGATGACTCCGAAGTATCTAGTTATGCCAATAGAGGTCCTTTTGAATACAAAAGTAGAGAAGGTAAGACTGTTACTGAAATAAATTTAATCTATGACTCAGGAGATACAAATTATACAGCAATTAATAAAATGCCCGATAAAAAAACCCCTCCTAATTATTTCTGTCCCTTAGCAAGTTCCAAAAAATTATTCGGAGACAAAACTGACGTATGGTCTTATGGTATGATACTTTTAAGATTAATATGTAAGTTACAAATAATAATAGATCCCAATGTTAAAAATATGCGAAGTATAAAAGGAGGTTCCCAAGAAGAACAAACCGTTTTTAAAATTTTGAAGTTAATTAATATTTATTCTTCTACAAATAAACCGGAATCACAAGACGATGAAAATATACATATACAATATTTACTAAGGTTATTAATTAGTGAAATAAATACAGATATATTTAAGGGTATTTCTCTTCCATACGAAGATAATGTTGGATTACCTTTAACTAATCTATACTGTAATAAAGATTTAAGTAAAATTGAAGACACTAAATCGGAAGGACTACATAAAATAATATCACGTGAAATTTTTATTCCTGAAAAAACTATAAAATTAAATATAGATAACAGTTTTACTGAAAAATTAAATCTTTTAAATGAAAAAACAGAAGAAATACTTTTAATGTGTTTATGTAACTATACTTCTAGAAAATCCTTTTCAGATATTAGAAAATTCTTAGATAAACCAGAAAGTAGAGGAACATTACATGGTATTATACAAAAAAAAGACGATTGGGGTGATGAATTAAAACAAAGACATAGAAAACTAAGTTTAATCTCTACAGCATCGGAAGAAAATGAACAATCAGATTTTATAAAAGCAGATACTGGAATAATACATCATGCCAACAAAGGAACACAAGGAACTGAAATAATACATCATACCACAGAAACACAAGGAAATGTAGATACTGGAGTAATACAACTTAACCCAGCAGCAGGAGAAACAGAAGCAGGAACAGTATTAATAAATCTTAAAGCACCAGAAGAAACAGGATTAGTAGCAGCAGCAGAAGCAACAGCAGAAACAGCATCAGCAGATACAGCACCAGTAGCAGTAGCACCAGCAGCAGAAGCAGAAGCAGAAGCACCAGTAGCAGAAGCACCAGTAGCAGATCCAGTAACAGAAGCAGCAGCACAAGTAGCAGGACAAGGAGCAGAAGCAGGACAAGGAGCAGAAGCAGTATCAGGACCTTAAATAATTAATATAATGAAAATACCAATAACATAAAATTAATTCTTTTAAATTTTTAATTTATTTAAAATTGAAAAATAATTTCTATTAACAATTATACAAATTTATGCTAAACGAATCTTCCAATATGAATACAGCTATTTTTGTTCAAAAACGCGACGGAACTCAACAAGAAGTTTCCTTCGACAAAGTTTTAAAGAGAACTAAATCTCTTTCCTACGATCTCAATGTGAATCCCCATCTAATTGCTCAAAAGTTATGTAATCGTATCTATGACGGTGTTAAAACTTCGGAATTAGATATTCTTGGAGGTGAGATTTGTGCTCTTATGATTACCACACACCCAGATTATCAAATTTTAGCAGGAAGAATTGCTATGTCTAACTTAGAGAAAAATACGTCTCCTTCTTTTTCGGAAACTATCCAAATTCTTTATGATAATATTGATAAGATAGGTAAAAAATGTCCTTTAATTAGTGAAGAGTTATATCAAATTGTGCAAAAACACAAAACTAAACTTAATAGTGTAATAAAACCTAAGAGAGATTTAAATATTGGATATTTCGGTTTAAAAACACTAGAAAGAAGTTATCTTTTAAAAGTGAAAGGTAAAATTGTAGAAAGACCCCAGTATCTCTTTATGAGAGTATCATTAGGTATTCACGGTAATAATATCAAAGATGCCGTAGAAACCTATCACGGTCTCTCGGAGCAGGAATTTATTCACGCTACTCCTACTCTATTTAATGCCGGCACTAAAAGACCCCAGTTAAGTAGTTGTTTCCTATTAGCTATGAAAGATGACTCTATTGATGGAATCTTTGGAACCTTAAAAGACTGTGCTATGATTTCTAAATGGGCCGGTGGTATAGGTTTACATATGCATAATGTTAGGGCAAAAACTAGTATGATTCGTGGCACTAATGGTATCTCTAACGGTTTAGTTCCTATGTTGCGTGTTTTTAATAATACTGCTAGATACGTTGATCAGTGTGTCGTGCCAGATACTATTCTCTACACGACTCAAGGACCTCAAAGAATTAAGGATGTTATATTAGGGGAGACACAAATTTATAATTTAAAGGGAAATGTAGAAACTATTCAAAATGTTTTAGAACATCCTTATGAAGGTAAACTCCTAACTATTAAGGCAGAATATAGTGTAGATCCTTTACAAATTACACCTGAACATCCTATTTATGTAATTCCAAATCAAAGTAAAGAAGTTAGATTCGATATTGTTAAAAATAGATTACAAACACACTTAACTGAAATGGAATGGATAGAAGCTAAAGATATTACATTAGATGACTTACTAGTTATACCGATTCCACAATACGAAAAGGATATTGGAGGTATTAGTATGGGTGATTGTTTAATTTTCGGTAATATTTTGGTTAGAGGAAACATTAGTCAAACTGCTATAAAAAGTAATTTATACCTTTTAGGGGATGATAGTATCAACGAACAGTTCAAATTATACTTTCAAAATAAGGTTATTAAAACTGAACTAACAGAAAATCTTATTAGTTG
>Ga0209533_1005118_pt1 | contig 11245 bp, 8 predicted proteins | sample COG_04_FD_184748 | JGI IMG/M metagenome (GOLD analysis project Ga0209533, IMG submission 184748) | Pelagic Microbial community sample from North Sea - COGITO 998_met_04 (SPAdes) (version 2) | ecosystem: Environmental > Aquatic > Marine > Neritic zone/Coastal water | place: Helgoland, sampling... | reverse complement strand
GCCGACGAAGCAGAGCCCGTTGTTCGGGTGGGGGAGTAGAGAGGCGGCGATTTTATAGGAGGGCGTGTGCTCCACCATCATGCCGCTGCTCACGAGGTAGATGCCCTTGCGGGGCAGGTCGCGGCCGGGGCGCATATTGAGGTCGATGGCGCGCACGTCCATCTTCTCAAGGATCTTGATGTCGAAGTCGATGAGCTGTGTCTGCTTGCGGATTTTATCGAAGTATTCGCAAATCGCCATGCCAAGGCCAGCCGCGTGGATTGGGCACTTCGGCAAGCGCCCGAAGCTGCGGGCTTCGTAGAGGATTTTGAAGAGCTCCTGCATGCGGCCGAGGGCGAAGACGGGAATGAGGCAACTGCCGCCGCGCTCGAGGATTCTGCCGATTTGGTCGATCAGACGGTCGACTTCGGAGGCGCGGGTCTTGCCGGACTCACGGCCCTTGGCGCCACGCGTTGTTTCTAAGATGAGTGTGTCGATTGCGCCCTTGGGCAGGTGGGCTCCGGGAAGGGTGCGTTGGGCGTCGAAGAGCACATCGCCGGAAAAGACGATTCGGCGATTTTGATAGATCAGCTCGACGGCGGCGGCCCCGGCCACGTGCCCTGCAGGGTGAAGGATGACTTCGATCTGCTCCTTCCCCTTCCGGTAGACCTCGCCGCGTTCAAAGCGCTGGATGGTCAGCTGTTGTGTCAATTGAGCGATATCGCGATGGAGGAAAAGCGGGTATTCGGCGATGCCGTGCTCTTCGCGTTGGCGTTTCATGACATTGATCGAATTACGCAGCATGCGTGGCGCGAGCGTGACATTGGGCGCGGTGGTGATGACGGGAGCCTTCGGATTGTGGGCAGTGACGATGGGGAGCGAGCCAAGGTGGTCGAGGTGGCAATGCGTGAGGACGATGAAGTCGAGGTCGATATTTTCGATCGGTCCGAAGTCGGGGAGGGCGTCATAGCCAAGTTTTTTCGGATTAAGTCCCGAATCGATTAGGATGTTGAAGCTGCCCAATTGTAGGAAAATGCAGTTGGCTCCGATCTCTCCATGCCGGTTAAGGTCGGTTAACTTCATGCTTTGGTAGGTGTCTGAATCTTCATCTTAAATGCTGGTAAGCGAAATGCCTGGTGCCGCCATGACTGTCAACCCCATGGAAGGAACCCCCTGCACTGCGGGTGCCATTAAATCCACGGGGGGCACCTACCGCAACAGTTGCCAGAACGCGTCCCGCAGCTAAAGGAGCGGACCTACCTATGCGGCTTCCTTTAGGTGGCCGCCTGACCCCGCACTTAAAATGGCATGGCGCCTGCCCTGCAGCGCCATCGTGAAAGTCGATCACTCGATTGAGCTCGGCTCGTAGGTCCGGAACTTTAGGGCCTTCGATGGTCAACCTTGACGGAGGAAAGGAGAGAACATCCATTTACGTGAGCCTTACGTATGAAAATTGAATCTCCAAGATCGAAAATGCGCGACAGCGTGCGCCCAATGCATCATGGTAGGCACGGAATACATGGCAAAACACCTTACAGTTGCAGAGATAACCTGGGTCGGCCTATTGCTGAATCTCTTGCTCGGCTGTGTCAAAGTCGGAGGCGGTTGGTTGCTGCAGTCCAAAGCCTTGTTGGCTGATGGAGCCCATAGCCTGCTTGATCTGCTCACGGATATTGCCGTGCTGGTCGGGCTTTCGCTGGCGAGCAAGCCGGAGGACGAGAGCCACCACTATGGGCACTATAAGTTCGCCAGTTTCGCCAAGTTCTTCGTCGGTGGCATGCTCCTGTTGTTTTCGTTCGGGCTGGTCGTGGCCGCGCTATGGGACTTCCGCTCGGGCGTGAGTGCACCCAAGGCGGGCATGGCGGTTGTGCTGGCGCTGATCTCGCTCGTTCTAAAAGAAGGGCTCTTTTGGTGGACTCGTGGAGTCGCGCGGCGTCTAAAGTCTGACCTGCTTATGGCGAATGCCTGGCATCACCGGATGGATAGTCTCTCTTCGTTCGGCGTGGCGATCGCTCTGTTTGGTGTCTGGTTGGGGGGGGAGAGTTGGGCCTTTCTGGACGATGCAGTCACACTGCTGCTGGGCGGCTATTTAATCTTTGAGTCGACAAAGATCTTTCTGCGTGCGTGCTCCGACCTGCTGGATGCTGCACCGGAGCGTGAGATTGTGGAGGACTTACTTGAGCATATTTTACCGACTCCCGGAGCGGTTGCCTACCACGATTTTCGCGTACGCCGGGTGGGCGATCTCTACGAAGTGGACCTCCACTTGCAAGTAGATCCCGGGATATCGGTTGAGGCGGGCCACGCGATCGCCCGCGCCGTCAAACAGAGAATGTGCGAAAAACATCCTGAGGTCATCAAAGTTCTCGTTCATGTGGAACCCGCGAACAGAGAGCACATTATGAACCGAGGGCTGTCCGGAACGGACGATTCTAAAAGGAAAAGCGGGGGCGAAAGAGAAATATAGCTTGTCTGTAGAGGGGTTACAGAATTGAAACGTATGCTCTGCTAACTTTTCTACCTGCCAACTTTAGCGACTGTCTTTTTTTCCTCTCATGAGCGATTTTTTGAAGCACGAATGCGGTATCGCCATGATCCGCCTCTTGAAGCCACTTTCATATTATCAGGAGAAGTATAACACGCCTCTCTATGGCTTTAATCAGCTCTTTTTGCTGATGGAAAAGCAGCATAATCGAGGTCAGGACGGAGCGGGGATCGGTTGTGTGAAGCTCAATGTTTCACCAGGGCAGCCATACATGGCCCGGGAGCGCACAATTAAATCAAACTCGTTGGCACGTATTTTCAAAGGCCAACTAAAGGCCTATCAAAAGATGGTCGATCGGGGGTTGATTCATCCGGAATTCCCTCAGACGGTGAAGGATAACTTCGAATTTGGTGGCGAAGTCCTGCTTGGGCACCTCCGCTACGGAACCTCGGGCGTATATGCTTCCAGCAGTTGCCACCCCTACGTGCGTCAGTCCAATTGGCCGACCAAGAACCTCATGCTGGCGGGCAATTTCACGATCACGAATGAAAAGGATCTCAACAACGATCTCATCAATCGTGGGCAGCACCCAATCTTCGGGACCGATACCCAGGCTGTGCTCGAAGAGATCGGCTTCCATCTGGACGAAGCGCACGATGCCATCTATCACAAGATGCGTGACCAGAATGTCGAAGGTACCCAGATCCCCAGCATCATCAGCAAAGAGCTCGATCCGGTTCGTATTTTGCAAAAGGCCGCCGCCAATTGGGACGGCGGCTACGCCATCGCTGGCCTGATCGGTAATGGCGACACCTTCGTCATGCGCGACCCGCAGGGCATCCGCCCCTGCTACTATTTTCAGAACGACGAAGTTATCGCCTTCGCCTCCGAGCGTGTCGCACTGATGACCATCTTCGACCAGCCGATCGAAAATGTCTGTGAGCTTGAACCCGGCAGCGCGACTGTGGTGAAGAGCGACGGCACTATCTATTGTGAGCGTTTCACTGAGCCGCGGCCTTTTACGCCTTGCTCTTTTGAGCGTATCTATTTCTCGCGGGGTAACGATGCCGATATCTATAAAGAGCGCAAAGCCCTCGGTGGTGCTCTCCTGGAGCAGGTGGTCAAGGCGATCTCCAACAATTTCGCGGACAGTGTTTTCAGCTTCGTGCCCAACACGGCCGAGGTGGCCTATTATGGCTTGCTTGACTCCATGCGTCTGCATCGCCGCCAGGAAGTGCGCGACCGTCTGCTCATGGCACAGAAAGAAGGCACCCTCGATGCCGCACTCATCGATGAGCTCATCATGGGTAACTGGCCTCGTGGCGAAAAAATCGCCCATAAAGACATCAAATTACGCACATTTATTTCGCAGGAATCCGGCCGTGCCAAGCTCGTCTCGCACGTTTACGATATCACTTACGGTGTCGTTTCCGAGAAAGACTGCCTCGTCTGTATTGACGACTCCATTGTCCGCGGCACCACGCTGAAAGAGTCTATCCTCAAGATCCTTAGCCGTACCAAGCCACGTAAGATCGTCGTGGCCTCCACCGCGCCGCAGATCCGCTACCCCGATTGCTACGGCATCGACATGTCGGAGTTGGGCAAGTTCATCGCTTTTAAGGCCACCGTCGAATTGATTAAAGAAGATGGTAGCGCTGATCTTATGCAAGATGTCTATCAGGACTGTCTCGCCCAAGCAAACTTGCCCGCTTGCGATATGGTCAACCATGTCAAGCGTCTCTATGACCGCTACACCAGTGAGCAAATCTCTGCCAAAATCGCCGAGCTCGTCTATCCGAAGAACGTGCCTTGGAAGGGGGAATTAGAGATCGTCTTCCTCCCCGTCGAAAAAATGCACGAGGCGATCCCCACCCATAATGGCGACTGGTATTTTACTGGCAACTACCCGACCGCCGGCGGCTATTCGACCCTCAATCGAGCCTTCATCAACTATTATGAGAATAAAGCGGGGCGTGCTTACTAGGTGTCTCCTTCGGAGACAGTGGTGAGTGGTGAGTGGGGAGTGGGGAGTGGGAAGTGGTGCGTGGGGAGTGGGGAGTGGGAAGTGGGAAGTGGGGAGTGGGGAGTGGGGAGACCTTTGATGGCGGCATGGCGGCTGAAGCCGCCTCTACGATTGTTTTATCTGTGTTCGAACCACCGGGAATGTCCTCCCACTTACTCACTAATCGCAGCGATTACCTCGTCGATGGACTCCGCGCCTTTGATCTGATTGCGTAGGCGTTCGGTGCGACAGTTTTTGGCAATTTCTGCGAGTGTCGCGAGGTGGCCTTCGCTGTCACCCTTCGGGCTGATGATGAAAAAGACGAAATCAATTGCTTCGTCCTGTCCGGGGATGGTCAAGCCATGCTTGAGATTGGCTACAAAGCAGATGCGATAGTCGAGGTCTCCACAATAGACGTGTGGTATGGCGACACCATGCCCGAGGAAGGCGGGGAAGATACGGCCTTGTTCATTCAGGTCTTCGAGCACTTGATTTTGCAATATCGTGGGCACATGCGCGGTCGCCGCATAAGCGAGTTGCGCGTAGAGGCTTTCGATGCTCTCACACTCTAGGTGGAGGAAGCCACCGCTATAGAGCGCACGCAGGAGGAAGCCCTCTGCCCGGCGCAGGCAGATGACTTCGTCCTCCGGTTTGACCAGCTCTTTGAGGCTCGCATCTTGTGCGATTGCTTTGAGCTGCTTACCGCGGCGGATGAAGAGGGGGTGCCAGTCTCCCGAGGCCAGGCTTTTGCCTTCTTCCCAGAGCACAGTTTCAAAGCTACTTTCACCCTGTAAGAGCTCGCTGCCGATCACGGCAGGGCGTGAGAGGTCGCCGAATACGGATTGGCCGGTCAATTGGTCTTCCTCGGTCGGGCTATCGAGCGGAATCCAGCCAAAGACGCTCTCACTATTGAGTTCCTCCGCCCAGCGCTGCATCAGAAGTTGATTCAGCTCGACATTATCGGTGAGTGCCAGCACATAACCGGCACCGAAGAGTGCCTGTTCGTTTTCGTAGAGTTTCTCCGCCTCCATGCCGTCACGATGGAGGGCAGGCAGGCCTTCTTTCTTGGCCAAGGCGATGTTGCGGGCATTGGTGTCGAGCAGGAGGACGTGTTGTTCATCCTTACGCATTAGCTTGCGAGCCAACTCACGGCCAAAGTGGTGTGCGCCGATGATCACCCAATCGTTGGGAGCGGGACGTTGCAGGCCGAGAATTTTTGCAAAGATCCCCGCGGAGAGACCCTGGATCAGCACGGTCGCGCAGATCACCGAATAAACGAAAGATTCCAACAGCGCAGGGTCACCGACCGGATTCTCTTTCGAGCTCAAACTTAAGGCAAAGAGCGAGGCCATAGACGCCGCGACTACGCCGCGCGGCGCCACCCAGCTGAGGAGTGCCTTTTCGCGGATATTTAAGGGCGTGCCCCAGGACGAGGCAGCGATGCTGATCGGGCGGATGAGTAGGATGACCGAGAAGAGTACCCAGCCGCCACCCATCTCGAAGAAGTCGATGAATTGTTGCAGCTCCAATCGGGCGACGAGTAACAAAAAAAGCATTCCGATGAGCAGATCCACGATCTCCGCTTTGAAGGCCTTGATTTCTCGGAGCTGCCGTGGCTTTTTGATGCCTACGATCATTCCTGCGACTGTGACTGAGAGTAGCCCAGCTTCCGGTTTGATCAGCTCCGTTGCGCCAAAAATGAGCATCGCGCCGGCCAGTGCAAAAGCGTTGACCATATTATCCGGTATCCAGTTTTTACGCATCATCCAATAGATGAGGTAGCCGCCTACGCCCCCGATGACTGCACCGCCGATAATACGGATAAGGAAGTTGGGCAGAGCCACTGCACCGCCGCCCTCGACCACCCATTCGAAACAAAGAATTGCCGTGAATACGCCGATCGTATCGATCAAGACACCCTCCCAGTGCAGAATGCTACCGAGTTTTTGCTGCACCCGTATCCTACGCAGCAGCGGCACGATGACAGTTGGCCCTGTAACGATGATGAGACTCCCCATCAGCAGAGCAAAGGACGGCGAAGTATCAAAGACGATGTAGGCCGTGAGCCCCGAGCCGAGCCATGTGATCAAGACGCCGACCGTGAGTAGTCGCTTAATGACTGTCGATGTCTGTTTGAACTCTTTGAGGTCAAGTGTCAGAGCCCCCTCGAAAAGAATGAGCCCGACCGCGAGCGAGACCACCATTGGCAGAAAGTTGCCAAGCGCATTCGGATGCAGCACGTCCAGCCCCTCGGGCCCCAGCGCAAAGCCTCCGAGCAGTAACAAGACGATTGTCGGTAGGTGCAGCCGGCGGGAGAGAATGGTCAGCAGGCAGCCCCCACCAACGGCGAAACAAAGTGCCCAGAGGGCGTCTTGCGTGCCGCCCACGGCCAGAATAGGCGTGTAACTCATAGGTCTAGTTTATGGCACATGCCGAGGGCGGGGGAGACTTCGCTGGCCTTACCGATCACCTGCGCCGGAACGCCGGCGACGCTGGTGTGAGGAGGGACGTCTTTAAGTACCACGCTGCCGGCACCGACTTTAGCGCCTTCACCGATTTCAACATTACCGAGGATTTTGGCGCCCGCTCCAAGGAGTACGCCGGAGCGTACTTTCGGGTGGCGGTCGCCGCGATCTTTACCCGTGCCTCCCAGTGTAACTGCATGGAGGATCGAGACATTACTCTCGACCACAGCCGTCTCACCGGCCACGAAGCCGGTGGCGTGGTCGAGCAAAATACCGCAGCCGATTCTGGCTGCCGGATGAATGTCCACTGCAAACGTTTCCGAGATCAAGCTCTGCAGGTAGAGGGCAAACTCGGTGCGCCCCTGATTCCAGAGGTAGTGTGCTACGCGGTAGCAGACCAGCGATTGCAAGCCCTTGAAGTAGAGTAAGGGTGTCAGCACGTCTGGGCACGCAGGGTCGCGTTCCTTAACTGCGATCATGTCACGGGCCACCTCTTGCAAGATCATCGGGTGGTGGAGGAAGGCGTCCATAAAGGTTTCGTGAAGCACCTCGATAGAAGTGGCGTGATTGACGAGTTTACGGGTCAAGCGGTAGGTGAGGCATTCTGCGAAATTCTCACGATCCAACACGGTTTCGTTAATCAAAGTCTTTAAAGCGGGCTCGCGTGCCACTATTTCGTTGGCTCGAAGCCGAATCTCGCTCCAGTGAGCGTCTAGGTCGATGGGTTGCATGCGAGTGTAATTATCTGGATGCACAATAAATGCCAATCAAAAGAACGAAAACTCGATTCGCTTTCTAGTTGATTCCGGCAAAGCGCGCCGCAAGTTATGGTTATTTCACCGAACAGGAACTGATTCTATTATGGCTACAGGACTTCTATTTTCCGGACAGGGTGCGCAAACCGTAGGGATGGGGTGCTCGCTTTATAAGAACTCGGAGACCGCGAAAGCGCTCTATGACGAAGCCAACGAGGTGCTCGGTTGGGATTTGAAGTCGATCTGCTTCAACGGTCCCGACGAGGCGCTGACCGAGACTAAGGTCTGCCAGCCGGCACTCTACGTGCAGGGCTACGCGATTTTCAGTATTTTGAAAGAGCGCGGCCTCTTGGGCGATCTGAAGGCCGCCTGTGGTCTCAGCCTCGGCGAGCTCACCGCGCTGGCCGCTGCTGGAGTCTATGATTTCGCCACTGGTCTGCGCCTTGTGGCTGAGCGCGGACGTCTCATGCAGCTCGCCTGTGATGCGACCAAGGGCGGCATGGCTGCCGTCATCGGGGGCACGCCCGATGAGGTGCAGCGCTTCTGTGACGAGTTCGGGATCGAGATTGCCAATTTGAATTGCCCGGGGCAAATCGTTATCTCTGGGGACAATGCCAAAGTTCTCGAAGCAGTCGCCGCCTCCAAGGGTCGTTTCAAGCTCTGCAAGCCGCTCAACGTGGCCGGCGCCTATCATAGCCGCCTGATGGCTTCGGCGCGCGATGCGTTTGCTGGTTTTGTTCAGAATTTTGATTTCAAAGTCCCTGAGATCACGGTCTACACCAACGTTACCGGTGGCCAGGTCTCTGAGCCACAAGCGATCAAAGATGCGCTGGTGAGCCAGGTGGTCTCCTCCGTCCGCTTCGAAGATAATCTTCGCCATATGGCCGCGGACAACGGTATCGACCTCTTCTACGAGTGCGGTCCTGGCAAGGTTCTCGCCGGTTTCGCCAAGCGTATCGACAGGGAACTCGTAGTTTCCCCCATGTCCGACTTCGAGGAGATCCCTTCCTAGCCGAATCGCATGCGCATCTACTTCATGGGTATCTGCGGCACGGCTATGGGCAATGCCGCGCTCCTTGTCAAAGAACAGGGCCATGAAGTGTTGGGTTGCGACGCGGGCGTCTATCCGCCCATGTCGGATGTGCTGGCCGATGCCGGTATTGAGGTGCTTGAGGGCTTCGACGCTGACCGTCTCGCCGCACTCAGGCCGGATCAAGTCGTCGTCGGCAACGCTATGAGCCGAGGTAATCCAGAGGTGGAGTGGTTGCTTGATCAATCCAAGATCGCCTACATTTCGTTGCCCGAACTCTTCCATGGCACTGTGCTGCCCGGTCGACGCCCGGTCGTCATTACCGGCACACACGGCAAGACCACCACCTCAACACTCGCCGCCTATTTGCTCGACCAGACCGACGCGGAACCTGGCTGGCTCATCGGTGGCGTGCCCAACGATTTACCCGGCGGCGCGCAACTGGGAAAAGGGGCACCCTTTGTCATTGAAGGTGACGAGTATGACTCCGCCTTCTTCGACAAGCGCAGCAAGTTCATCCATTACCGCCCGCAGGTCGCCGTACTCAACAATCTGGAGTTCGACCACGCCGACATTTTTCGAGATCTCGAAGATGTGCAGCGCACCTTCCGCCACTTTTTACGCATCATCCCCGCCTCCGGCTACGCGCTGGTCAATGGAGACGATGCCAATATTACCGCGCTCTTGCCTGCGCCCTGGACCCAAGTCGTCCGCGTCGGCGTAGGGGAGGGAAACGACCTGATCATTCAAGGCTTTCAAGACGCGCCAAAAGGCTCTCAGTTTGAACTCGTTTGGAAAGGGCGCCCCTGGGCCCGGGTGACTTGGCCGATGCATGGCCTATTTAATGCGCGTAACGCGGCTATGGCCTCCCTTGCGGCCGCCCTGTCCAGCGGGTGCCACGACCCCGTCGATTTTGATCTCTCTGCCTTGTCGGCTTTTCGTGGTGTGCGCCGTCGCCAAGATGTGCTCCATGCAGACGACGCGGTCGTCGTGGTTGAAGACTTCGCTCACCATCCGACTGCCGTGGCGGGGGCGATCGAGGCGCTTCGTGCAGCCTATCCGGACCGTGCGATGACCGTTTGCTTTGAGCCGCGCAGTAATACCGCCGCGAGCTCTCGCTTCCATACTGAGTTTCAAGAAGCTCTCAGCCATGCAGATGCGGTCTGCTTTGGTGCGGTGCACCGCGCTGAACGTATGCGCCCGAGCGAGCGCTTGGATACGCAAGCTATGGCTGAGACATTGAGTGCTGCAGGTGTTCGTGCACTGGCCTTCGACGATAATTCCGAATTGAAGGCGCATCTGATTCGCGCATTAGCGAAGCCTCGGTGCGAGCTGATCGTTTTCTTGACTAATGGCTCATTTGATGGGCTTCCTCGCGCTCTAGCTCAAGAACTGAAAATTCTTCGCTAAAGTGCGATTTGGAGAGGAAAGGATCTTCTTCAGTTTTTTGGGAGCCGTCTGTGAACTGGTTCAGTAGTGTCGTATACATTTTTACGACATCGTGCTCCATTTGACTGATTTCCATTCGTCTTGGCGTTATGTCATGCGCGATGGCGATATGCCCCTGGAGCTCTCCGTTCTCGTCGAGAATGGGTGTCACTGAAATATCCACCCAATAGGCATATCCTTTTTTGTGATAGTTGAGAACCTCGGCTCGGAAGTTTTGCCCTTGCTGCAATGCATGCTGCATCGCTTCGGTTGTATGGGGGTCGGTACCTTTACCTTGCAGTAAAGTTCCTGGGTTTCGGCCAATGACTTCATTCACATTATAGCCACATAACTTTTTGAATGCACGGTTGGACCAGGTGATCCTCCCTTGTGAATCTGTGATTAAAACAGCATCCGAAAGATGATTTGCGGTAGCTTTGAAACCGGCGTTATCGAATCGCACTGCCATAGTAATAATGAGTTTAGGTGTGGAGCATTATTGCAGGAAGAACTTAAATCAATGTCTTCAGGTCACTGTCTTGCAACCGTAATACTAAATTAAAGGTCGGATATTAACTCACTATTCACGTTTGTTGTTCTTCGATTAGAACTACTTTTATCTACGTTAATTTTAGTAAGGGCTTTAACTATAAGGGCAGGTTTTCACCCGAACAAGCGATTCGTAAAGGCCCGAACCCTAGTAATGTAAAGACCTCTTTAAAGTATAGGGAGTTCACTTCGCTGGGTAAAATTCATGACGGGTGAGTGAGTCCAATGGCGGTGATCTTGACCAAAGGCTAGCTGATTGGAGAATTTTTTCTCGTATCGACTGTCATTTGAATTGGTAGCGCCTTGAGGGTGCATTTTAAGTCGGGGGTGTGGCTATCCAAGGTAAGCCACATAGCTATGTCCGCTCCCTTAGGTGCGGAGCTAGTTGCACACCCACTGACGATGAAGCATCTACAGAAAAGTTGCCCCGCATTCATCATTTAGCCGGCAGATTGAGGGTCGTCCGCGTGGTCGGGGGTTGACAAGCCTGTCGCAGCTTATGTCAATCGCAGTTCATATGAGCGAAGCAAAGCCAGTCATTTTAACCTGTGC
>Ga0209533_1005117_pt1 | contig 11245 bp, 10 predicted proteins | sample COG_04_FD_184748 | JGI IMG/M metagenome (GOLD analysis project Ga0209533, IMG submission 184748) | Pelagic Microbial community sample from North Sea - COGITO 998_met_04 (SPAdes) (version 2) | ecosystem: Environmental > Aquatic > Marine > Neritic zone/Coastal water | place: Helgoland, sampling... | reverse complement strand
AGGATTGTCTAACGAAACTCCTTGGGGTTTGATGCGTTATTGCGAAGAAGCCAAAAAAGGAGCTAAAAAAATGATTACCGTTCAAAACGCTTACAACCTTTTAAATCGTAGGGATGAAATTGGGTTGTCCGAGGTTTTATTAAGAGAAGAAGTGGGTTATTTAGCCTATTCACCATTGGCTTTTGGAGTACTCGCTGGTAAATATTTAAATAATAACAAGCCTGAAAATGCACGAGTAACACTCTTTCCAAATTACAGTCGCTACAGTAGTGAGCAGTCTAATAAGGCAACAATGTTGTATAACGAAATTGCTAAAAAAAATGGGATAAGCCTAACCCAAATGGCCTTGGCTTTTGTAACACAACAACCCTTTATGACTTCTAATATCATAGGAGCTACTAATATGAATCAATTAAAAGAAAATATTGATAGTATTCATCTTACACTTTCTGATGAAATAATGAGCGCGATTAATGCAGTTCATACTCAAATTCCCAATCCAGCTCCTTAAAAAATTAGCTAAAAAGATACTTCACTACATCATGGACCTTCGCCACTTTTATAATATTAATTTGATAATTGTTTTTTGGAATTTTACAGTATTTAGAGATAACGATAGATTTAAAACCTAATTTCTCTGCTTCGGTAATGCGTTGCTCGACTCTGGTAACGGGTCTTACTTCTCCTGCCAAACCAATCTCGGCGGCAAAACACATCGATTTATCTATCGATATGTCAATATTAGAGGATAATACCGCGGCAACTACTGCTAAATCGATAGCAGGGTCATCTACTGTAATTCCTCCAGTGATATTTAAAAATACATCTTTTGCACCCAATTTAAACCCTGCTCTTTTTTCGAGAACCGCTAAAATCATATTCAACCTTTTAGCATTATAACCGGTAGCACTTCGTTGAGGTGTGCCGTAAACAGCAGTGCTTACGAGTGCCTGAATTTCAATCATTAAAGGACGCATCCCTTCTAATGTTGCAGAAATTGCTGTTCCACTAAGGTCTTCATCATTTTTTGAAATCAAAATTTCGGATGGATTGCTTACTTCTCGCAATCCATTTCCTTGCATTTCATAAATACCCAATTCATTAGTGGAGCCGAATCTGTTTTTTTGTGAACGTAAGATTCTGTATACATGATTTCTATCCCCTTCAAACTGTAAAACAGTATCCACCATATGTTCCAGTATTTTTGGTCCAGCAATGTTTCCGTCTTTGGTAATATGACCAATTAAAATTACTGGAGTATTGGTTTCTTTAGCAAATTTAATGAGCTCTGTAGTTGTTTCTCTAATTTGTGAGATGCTTCCAGGACTACTTTCTATATAATCGGTATGTAATGTTTGTATGGAATCGATCACCACAATATCTGGACTTAATTCTGCAATTTGAGTAAAGATATTTTGAGTTTTGGTTTCTGTTAGGATGTAACAATTTTCTGAATTTGGATGAATTCTCTCCGCTCTCATTTTTATCTGCTGAGCACTTTCTTCTCCAGAAACATAAAGTGTTTTATAAGGTAATTGTAATGCGATTTGAAGCATTAAAGTACTTTTCCCTATGCCAGGTTCACCTCCTAAAAGTGTTAAAGATCCAGGGACCAATCCGCCTCCTAAAACTCTATTTAATTCATTGTTTTTTGTGTTTAATCTTGCTTCAGATACTGTAGAAATTTCATTTATTTTAAGCGATTTAGAAACTCTTTTAGAAGAAGTTTCAGAAACCTTCCAGCTTACTTTTTCTGCTTTTTGAATCACTTCTTCAGCAATGGTATTCCACTCTTTGCAAGCCGTGCATTGTCCTTGCCATTTAGAAAAGGAGGTACCGCAGTTTTGACAAAAAAAGGTAGTTTTTACTTTAGCCATATACAGGCATAAAAATAGTAATAATCTTGAGATTTAACTTTTCGACACAAAAAAGTAGTTAACAATTATCAGTTTTCTTGGGGAGCTTTTTTTAGTTTCAATAAGCTCCCCAAAAAAACAGTTATATAATAAAAAGAGAACAGTAGTAAAGAGCAGAGCTCTAGAACTTAATTGTAGTTCCTAGAACTACTCTAGCTACTTCAAATTCAAAATCATACAGTGGAGTAACCCAAAGAGTGGAATCAATTTTTTCAATATTATAGAATACCAACGGTCCTAATCCATGATATCTCCATGCGACTAGCCCAAGATTAATTCTATCTGAAATTTTGTATTTGTAGGTAGTCTTATAAAAAAAATTTTTACTTCCATCACCTTTTTCAAAAATACTAAACAAACTATTTTTACCTTTTCCTAACCATAACGACGATCCAAAACGGTAACCTACAGGACTTATTGCATTATTTTCAATACCACTACTTAAGCCTATTTTTATCCATTTTTTTGGTGCATATGTAAAACCAACCAATGCCTCCGAAAATCTTTTATTTACCAGGGTATATATGGCTAAATGAAATTTATCAGAAATTTTCTTTTTTCCAAAATAGGTAATTGTTGGCAATACCTCAGATTTTTCTGGAGTATAACGAAGAAAAACCTTCATTTGAGCAAATGATTTAGCTGTAATAGTAATTAATATAATAAATAATATTAAGTTTTTATTTGTAATCAAAATTTCAAACTTTTATTGTAATAGAATTTTTTTTTTGTAAATTTATATAATTAATAAACAAATAAAAAAAAATGAAAAAATTATTATTATTACTGGTCCTTTTTTCAATAATTGGATGTAATCAGAATGAAAAAAAGATACCACATTCTCATAATGCTATAACCAGCATTAAATTACATCAAGAACTTCCTGAAATAGTCCATCTCGATCTTGGAATTGAAGGTAATTCACATGGAGATTTGATGGCTTTTGATTCAGTTTTTACCAATGATAAAGGTATGATGGGAATGTTAAGTGGTTATATTACAACTGTTGATATACCTAACGAAACAGAAATTTTTGAAGACAGAATGGTGCATATGGTTTTTGATTTTGAAGAAGCCAATACTATAGTAGTAGGAGGTAAATCGGTATATCCAAAAATTGTAGGTGCTGAATTTAAAAAACAAATACCGCAAGTAAGAGCTGTTATAGGGGGCACAGGAGACTATATGGGGGCTAGAGGTCAATTAACAACTACAAGAAACGAAGATGGTACTTATGAACATCTTATAGAGTTAATGGACTAACTAAAAAGAACAGATAGGCTTTTGCTAACTAGTTCTTGAATTATTTCTCATAAATTATTGAGTTTTATCAAAAGAGGATTTATTTTTAAAAATAAATCCTCTTTTTTTAATATCCGAAATCTTCTTTAATTTTATCTGCTTTGTCTAGCATCAAATCAATAGTTATAAAATCTACTTCTTCTTTATCATAGGCACCTTGGTATATTCTCATCGCTTTTTTAGGTTCTCCGATTTCTTCGTAATAACGAGCTAAATAATAATCACCTAAAGCAGAGTCAGGATATTGTTTTTTTGCCATTGTTGCTATTTCTCTAAGTGATTCCCAATCTTTCTTTTTTTCAGAGGCTTTACAGGTTGCTATAAAATCGGTTACTCTTATAGGATTGCTAAGCCCGAATAAATCTTTGATTGTAGCGTATTTTTCAGTTAAATAAAGGTGAATAGGTTTTTTTAATTTTAAAATTACATCCGTATATTCTTCGTTACTTATTGGACGGTATACGGAAAACATTTTTTCCAAAGCGGAAGGAATGGCCCTGGCTACCAATGAATAGTGAGTAGCTCCTTCAAAATTATCAAAGTTATAATTAAATTTTTCGCTTTTTAATACTTTTAAAGAGGAGTCTAACATTTCAGTGATTTCTCTTAAATCTTTTATGTCATCAGATCCAGTTGCGAGATAATAAAATGTTTTGGTCTGAATTTGAGGAATTCTTACTGGGAGTCGCTCATCTAAAAGAGGTGCTAAATCTGGACTTAAACAGATGTACCCATTAAATAAAGGAGGGTCTTTAAAAAGAAAATAATTGATAAAGTTTGCTGTAAAATCGTGTCCAACTGCAATTGTAAATTTTGCGGTGCGATAATTGTTGTCTATATAAGGAATTAGTTCAAGACCGATAAACTCAAAAAAATCGGCTCCTGTGCCATCTGGCATAAAATCGGTATCACCATAATTGCAATCATCATATCGAGTATTTCCTTGCATAATACCAACTACAATCGATTCGGGCATATCTTCCCAATAACTAAAGAAATCTACATTACCCGCAACAGGTTCGAATAAATAATTAGCATCCATAACCAGCACGATTGGATATACTTTTTCTGTATTTTCTTCATAATCTCTAGGAAGCTGAATTTTTAACCTTCTTGATTGATCTAGAATACTAGATTGAAACTCTTCATAAATAACTTTGGATTGTGAAAAGGAGTTAAGTCCAAAAAACAAACCTGTGATAACTAAAAATATTTTTTTCATTAGAACAAATTTTGATATTTAAAGATAATGATTTTAAAAGCATTATTTTTCCGCATTAAATAAAATTGATTACTTTCTCTTATTGTAAAACGGTAATATTAATAATGATAGTCCTCCAAAGAATACAATAGAGGCAATGTTTGAGGTCCATACGATCCATCCAAACGCAGTTCCGACAGTCTCAGGTATGCTAAAAATTCCTAAAATTCCTGCAACAAAAAATGGGTATGATCCAAAACCACTATTGGTAAAAGCAAAAGAAAAGCTTCCTACTACAAACGTTATAATTAATGTTGAAAAAGCAATATTAGAGGTTTCGTTTAATGTAAAAGTAGCTGTGTAAAAAGACAATAAGTACAGGCCCCAAATTAAAAATGAATGGACTACAAAAGAACTTTTTCTCTTCATTTTTAAGATACTTAAAATCCCATCTTTTAAACCCGAAAAAAATCGAATTATTTTTTTAATAATGGCCGATTTAGAAAATTTTAAGGCTAATAAAAACAATATTAAAAGCACCAAAATAATTCCTAGGAAATTATAAATAGTACTGATTGGTAATAGGTTTAATAAAAACTCAGAAAGCGTATCATATTGCAGTAATAAGGCTATTGCTGTAAATCCAAATAAAAAGAGGAGATCTACAACTCTTTCAGATATGATCGTGCCAAAAGCTTTATCAAAAGGAATATCTTCGTATTTTTTAACAATAAGTGCTCTAGATACTTCTCCGCTTTTTGGAATAAATATATTCATAATATATGCTACGGAAACCGCCATAAAATTATTTAAGAGCTTGGGTTTATAACCTAAAGGTTCTAACATGAAATTCCAGCGATACGCCCTAGAAATATGACTTAATAAACTAAAAAATAGAGAAATAATTATAAACGTGTAATCTGCATATTTGAAGTAAGCTGAAATTTCTTCTAATTGTTGAGGGCTAAATTTTGAATAAGAATAATAAATTAAAAACACACCAAGGCTCAAAGGAATAGCGACTTTTATAAATGCAATAACTGTCTTGTTCATTTATTTTAGTAAATTGTTTGGTTTGTTTGGAGCTACTAAAGTTGGCCTGGTTTTTAATAGCTTCAACAGCAATGATTGAATACCTAATTAGCATTAAAATAGTTCCCCATTACTTCTGCTCGGTAAAGGTATTAATTTAATGCCATATTATCTATTAGTCTTATACCGCCAATAAAGCTAGCGATAAAAGCACGATATTTTTTTTTCTTGCTTTTATAAATACCTGTTTTTAGTGTTTCGGTATCGGCTATTTCAAAATATTCTAGCGTTAAAGAAGGATGACTTTTAAATTCCTTTTCCACCAATTGATTTAATTTTAAAATACTTAATAAATTAAAATTCTCTTTTATCTTTAAGAGTGTTTTATAAATTAAAATTGCTTCTTTTAATTGTTCATTGTTAAGGCGTTTGTTTCTAGAACTCATGGCAAGACCACTTGTTTCTCTAATCGTTGGACACCCAATAACTTTTACAGGAAGATTTTCAATTTCAACTAATTTTTTGACAATTCTTAATTGCTGAAAATCCTTTTCTCCAAGATATGCTTTATTGGGTTTTATTATTCTAAAAAAAAGATTTAATACAGTTCCAACTCCATCAAAATGGCCTATGCGATGTTTTCCTTCCATTTCGCTTTCTATTCCTGAAAAATTATAGCTTTTCGAATTTATATTGTTATTGTATAACTCCAAAGCACTTGGCGAAAAAATAAAAATATTTTTTGAAAAACGTTTTAAATGCGCGATGTCATTTTCTATAGTTCTTGGATATTTTAGCAAGTCATTTGGATTGTCAAATTGTGTTGGATTAACAAAAATACTTACTACAACACAGTCATTTTCCAAATTGGCTTGTTCAACCAAGGAAATATGTCCTACATGCAAAGCCCCCATAGTCGGAACAAATCCAATGGTTTTACGATTTGTTATAAATGGTAAAAGTGCTTCGTTTAGCGAGGAGCTTGATTTATGTATTTTCATTTTAAAAAAATATTAAGACAGTAAAAATAATATATTAAAGTCAGTCTGCATAAATTTTCGTAATTTTGCATTTTTTACGCACCACGAAAAAATTATATATGAAAGATAAAAGGATCTTATATGTGTCTTCAGAAGTAGTACCTTATTTGCCTGAGACTGAGATTTCTTCAATGTCGTTTGAAGCATCTCGAATGGTAAACAGTAACAAAGGGCAAATTAGAATATTTATGCCTCGTTACGGTAATATTAACGAACGTAGACATCAACTTCATGAGGTTATTAGATTATCCGGAATGAATTTGGTGATTAATGATATGGATGTTCCGCTAATTATTAAAGTAGCATCGATTCCTAAAGAACGAATGCAAGTTTATTTTATTGATAATGAAGATTACTTTAAGAGAAAAGCAACATTTGAAGATGAAGACGGAAAGCTTTTTGATGACAATGACGAAAGAGCTATTTTCTTTGCAAAAGGAGTTATTGAAACAGTTAAGAAATTAAATTGGTCACCAGATATTATTCATGTTCATGGGTGGTTAGCCTCTTTTTTGCCCTTATATTTAAAAAAGTATTACAATCAAGAACCTTTATTTGAAAATAGTAAAATAGTTACATCTTTATACAATCAAGGATTTAAAGGTCATTTAAATGCTAAGGTTACTAAAAAAATTATGTTTGATGGTATTGATGAAAAACATATAGAAGAATTAAAAGAACCTGATTATATTAATATGATGAAGGTTGCTATAAAAAATTCAGATGCTATTATATATGGTTCAGAAGAGCTTCCGAATGAATTAGAGGAATATCTTAAAAATACTGAAATACCAATGTTAAAGTATCATAAAAAAGAAGATATTTCTCCTGCTTATTTAGATTTTTACCTTTCAAAAGTATTGTCATAAATACATCATTTTATTTTACTATGAAAACACAAAATACTTTGCCTAAGATAATGGCAATATTATTTTTTATTATTTCTATTGTTTCCTGTCAGGAAGATTTTAATACAATAGGTGGAGATATTGTTGCAAATGATAGTCTTTTATCTCAACTAGATAATTCTCAAACTGTAGTGGCTTATAGCAGGAAACTAGCTCCGGTTCAAACCAATATCATACCGGTTAGTCAATTAGGTATTTATAATGATGGAACCTTTGGAAAATCAACTATAAATTATGTAACCCAACTACTAATGAATGTTCCAAACCCTGTTTTTGGAGATTCCATAGGACAAGAAATTGTTTTAGATAGCGTGATGTTATATATCCCCTATTTTAACGAGAACACTACAGAAGAAAGTATTACAACATATACATTAGATTCCGTTTTCGGGAGTGAACCTGTAAATATTTCGTTGTATGAGTCTAATTATTTTTTAAGAGATTTAGATCCCAATTCAAACTTTCAAGATCCTCAGTATTATTACTCTAATCAAGGGCCTATTTTTGAAAATAATTTATTGCAAAACGACTTGTTTACAGAAATAGAAGATTTTGTTCCAAGTAATGCAGGTCATGTTATAATTAGTAATGAAACGGCAGAAGACGGTCTGGTCACTATTGACACCACTACGATTCCACCTGGTATAAGAGTACCATTATCAAATAATTATTTCCAAGAAAAAATATTAGACAAAGAAGGAGATCCCTTTTTAAGTAATAATAATAATTTTAAGGATTACTTTAGAGGAATATACTTTAAAGTAACGTCTAATACTGATAATGGAAATTTATTTATTTTCAATCCTCAACTTGCTAACATTACACTTTATTATAAATTTTTAAGAGCCCGAGAAGATAGTTCTGGTAATCCTGTGCTAGATGATGATGGGGTAGCTATAATTGACACCATATTTGAGGAATACGTCTTAAGTTTCGCTGGAGTAAATTTAAATGTTTTTGATAACGAACTGTCTCCAGAAGTTGCTTCAGCCATTGCATCTCCAAACGTAAATGAAGGTGAAGAGAATCTTTATGTAAGGGGAGGTGATGGAATTATAACTGTTATTAATTTATTCGGGGAAGATCTTGATCAAAATGGGGTTTCTGACGAATTAGAAGTACTTCGAGATAAAGATTGGTTAATTAATGATGCAAATTTAAAATTTTATATAGACCAAAGTAAGATTGTTGGCGGAAAAACAGAGCCAGAAAGACTGACCGTTTATAATATTAACAATAATACGGTTTTAGCTGATTATTTTTTAGACCCAACATCTGGAGAGGAACCCAATAATGCAATATCAAATCACATGGGAAGAATTGAAAGAAATAGCGATGATCTTGGAGTTTCCTATGAAATTAATTTAACACATCACATCAGTAATTTAATTAATAAGGATTCAACAAATGTTTCCATAGGTTTAATCACCACTCAAAACGTGTTGTTAAATGGCTTTCAAAAACTAGACACGATACTAGACCCTAATCAAAATTTACAAACCATTAAAACGGTACAAAGAAACAGTGTGATTTCTCATGAAGGCACGGTTCTTTTTGGAAATAATACGCTTGATGAGGATAAAAAATTAATTTTAGAAATTTACTATACCGAAATAAATTAAAAATAATGTGCGGAATTACAGGATACATAGGGGATAAAGAGGCCTATCCAATTATTATTAATGGATTAAAAAGACTTGAATATAGAGGTTATGACAGTGCAGGAGTCATGATTTATGACGGTACTGAAATTAACCTAACTAAGACTAAAGGAAAAGTAGCTGCATTAGAAACAATTACCAACAAAGATCCCAAAAGAAGAGAAGGCAAAATAGGTATTGGCCATACAAGATGGGCTACCCACGGTGTTCCTAATGATATTAATTCCCACCCACATTTTTCTAAATCGGGTAATTTAGTAATTGTACATAACGGGATCATTGAAAATTATGACACTTTACGAAAAGAATTAATTTCCAGAGGTTATACTTTCCAAAGTGATACAGATACAGAAGTTCTTGTAAATTTAATTGAAGAAGTACAAAAACAAGAAAAATGTAAACTAGGAAAGGCTGTGCAATTGGCACTAACCCATGTGACAGGGGCTTATGCGATTGCCGTTTTTGATAAGAAAAAACCCAATGAAATTGTTGTAGCAAAATTAGGAAGTCCAATAGCAATTGGAGTAGGAAAGGACAATGAAGAATTTTTTATAGCTTCTGATGCTTCTCCGTTTATTGAGTTTACCAAGAATGCTGTTTATCTAGAAGATGAGGAAATGGCTATTATTAAACTTGGAAGAGATATCCGAGTAAGAAAAATAATGGACGATTCGCGAATTAAAACTTCAATTCAAGAACTTCAATTAAGTTTAGAGCAAATAGAAAAAGGTGGATATGATCATTTTATGATCAAAGAAATTCACGAACAACCAAAAGCAATTATTGATACGTATAGAGGTAGAATGTTGGCTGATGAAGGAATTATAAAAATGTCTGGGGTTGATGATAACCTCAAAAAATTTTTAAATGCAGAGCGTATTATAATTGTAGCCTGTGGAACTTCATGGCATGCGGGTCTTGTTGGAGAATATCTTTTTGAAGACATGGCTAGAATTCCTGTTGAGGTTGAATACGCGTCTGAATTTAGATATAGAAACCCAATTATAACCTCTAAAGATATTGTGATTGCTATTTCGCAATCTGGAGAAACAGCAGACACGCTAGCTGCAATTAAATTAGCAAAATCTAAAGGTGCTTTTGTTTTTGGAGTGTGTAATGTAGTAGGCTCATCTATTGCTAGAGAAACAGATGCTGGTGCTTATACCCATGCTGGACCAGAAATAGGAGTTGCATCCACCAAAGCGTTTACAACACAAATAACGGTATTATCATTAATTGCATTAAAACTAGCCAAAGCTAAAGGAACACTGTCAAATTCAGCATTTCACACCTACTTGCAAAAAATGCAATTGATTCCATCTAAAGTTGAAAAACTATTGCAATTAGACCATAAGGTTAAAGAAATTGCAAGAGTCTATAAAGATGCTAAAAACTGTTTATATTTAGGAAGAGGATTTAACTTTCCTGTGGCATTAGAAGGGGCTTTAAAATTAAAAGAGATATCATATATCCATGCTGAAGGATATCCTGCTGCTGAAATGAAACATGGACCCATCGCTTTGATCGATGAGAACATGCCCATTTTTGTTATTGCCACCAATAAGGGACATTATGACAAAGTGGTTAGTAATATTCAAGAAATTAAATCTAGAAGTGGTAAGATTATTGCCATTGTTACAGAAGGCGATGTAACGGTAAAAGAAATTGCTGATTATGTTATTGAAATTCCAGAAACGGAAGAAGCACTAACACCCTTATTAACAACAATTCCTTTTCAATTATTATCGTATCATATAGCAGTAATGCTAGATAAGAATGTAGATCAACCAAGAAATTTAGCAAAATCCGTTACAGTGGAATGAGTTTGATAGGGGGTATTTAATCCCTCATCTATTGGTTGATATAGAAGTAACATCTCCGAAACTTTGGGTACTACCACTCACCTCTTCACAAATAGAAAAATACAACTACATAAAGAAAAAAAGAGATGAGGGATATTACTATTATCAGATTAGTGATATGATGAATGAATCCAACTTCAAACCTCAAAGAACAGACAAATTCACCCCACAACAAGTCTGGGGATTGGAATTTAAGATGGAAAAACGACTAAAAAGATTAGATAAAATAAAGAACCCTAAAATTCTAAAAATTAGTATTTTAGAGAAGAAATAAATTTTGTAATTTAAAATAATAGTATGGAGGTATTTGGAATTATTGGAAT
>Ga0209533_1005114_pt1 | contig 11248 bp, 14 predicted proteins | sample COG_04_FD_184748 | JGI IMG/M metagenome (GOLD analysis project Ga0209533, IMG submission 184748) | Pelagic Microbial community sample from North Sea - COGITO 998_met_04 (SPAdes) (version 2) | ecosystem: Environmental > Aquatic > Marine > Neritic zone/Coastal water | place: Helgoland, sampling... | reverse complement strand
ATTTTTCAGATAGTCTTAAAAAAACAATTGATAAAAAACGATTTACTAAAACATTACGTAATATAATAGAAATGGCAAAAACATTATCATTAGATGATTTTGATAATGAACTTGAAGTAATGGATAGTCTGGAAGCAAGTTCAGTATCATGTATAACAATTGAAGATGATCTTAAATCTTTCAAGCATCTTAATTCAATTGAATATAATTTAGACACAATTATTTATTGCGATGAAAATCAAGAAATTAATATTTTAGATCAAACAATTGATGTTGATTTAAATGCAAAACATATTATACCAATTGTTTTAGCAAAGTCAGAATTAATTTTAAATGACGTCTGTAGAAATATTGGTATAAATGAAATTTTTTAAAAAAAAACAAAAAATAAATATAATTTTATAATTTAAAAAAATATATAATAGATAGATGGAAAATGTAAAAGAAGAATCAAATGAAAATAATGACTTAATTGATAAAAATCAATTAATGTATATTTTTTATTAGAAAAAAAAAAATAATAATATTTTATTCATTTTTTTAAATAATCTCATCAATTAAAGAATATTTTAAACATTTATCACTGTTTAACCATAAATCATGTTTTAATAATTCTGTTAATTCTTTTTTAGGAATCTTTGTATGTTCCATATATATAGATTTGATACGGTCCATAAAATCTTTTAAATTTTCAACTTCATCCTCAATTTCACACATTTTACCCCAACATCCACTGCTCAATTGATGAATTAACATATAAGAACTTGGACGAATAAAACGTTTTTCACACACTACTGACATAAGTGTTCCGGCAGATGCAGCACAACCCTCAATAATACTGTAAATTGGTACTTTACAAGATTTTATAATATCAATTACATTAAATGCTGAAAAAACACACCCACCATATGAACTAATATGAAGATAAATAGGAATTGGATCAATTTTCATTTTAAAAGCAAGAATTTTATTTTCTTCTTCAGCTTCATTTATCAAAGAAATCAATTCATAAATCGCATCTCTATTTACTTCACTGTAAAAATAAATATGATTTGCATCACGCTCAATTTTTTTATTTTTAGATAAACTAGACGCCTCAGTACCACTACCTCCCAAGCCTAATGCTAAATTATTTAAAATATTAGCACTTTCTTCAATATTTTCAATTTCTTCTTTTTCAGTATCAGATTGTTTTTCTTTCTCTTTTTTTGTTTTTTTTCGTGTATTATAAGAATAATCCATATAACCTCTTTTTTTTGAAACTAATTTATATTGACTCATGATATATATAATATATAATTTTTTCTTTAAGTCTATAAAAATTTTTTTTAATAATTATATATAAAAATATTTAAGATTAAATTAACATATTTTATGAGTAAATATGTATTCCAGAAAAAATAAACGAATATACAATGAAATTAAAGAATTAAAAAATTCTGTTGATTTATTTAAAGAAAGTGGTATTTATTTTCATATTAATGATGAAGATTTAGAAAATATTATGATATTAATTATTGGTCCAGAGGATACACCTTATCATAATGGATTTTATTTTTTTAAATTAAATTATCCTGATAATTATCCAATGGTACCTCCTGTAATGAAATATTGTACTCAAGGAATCTTAAATAATCCTAAAGGTAAACCTATTAAAATTAGATTTAATCCTAATTTATATACAAATGGTAAAGTGTGTTTATCAATGTTAAATACATGGCGTGGTCCTGGATGGGTACCAACAAATACAATTTCAAATATATTAGTTGCTTTACAAGCGCTTGTTTTAAATGACAAGCCTTTAATGAATGAACCTGGTTTTGAAAATGCTGAAGATAAAATTATAAATACATATAATGATATTATTCACATTGCGAATATTAAAATTAGTATTTGTGATCAATTAAATCAAGAAAAATTAGGTGAGTTTGAATGTTTTAAAGAAATTATAAATGATTATTTTAAAAAAAATATTGATAAATATGATAAATTAATAAAAGAGTTAGAAAAAATAGAAGATCAAGAATTATTAACCAGTGCTTATTCTATGCATATTAAGTTTAATATAAATGATTTAAAAAATTATTATGAAATAATAAAAGTTAAATTGAATATTTAAATTTTTTTTTTTTAAATTATTATTCTTGGTAATAATTAGATGATATATTTAAAATTAATTTTTATTTTAATTATATTTTATGTATTAAATAATTTTTTAACAATAAATGAAAATTATACTGGATTTAAAACACATTTTTTTTTTGATGCTTTAAAAAAAAATAATTATACATTAGATGAAAATAAAAATATAGAAACATGTGATTTAAATAATAAATGCAAAAATACGAATTATTCATATCATTTTAATTCTATTGATTCGGTTAAATTGGTAAAAAACAAAATAAAAACATCAGATATTTTAAACAAACATAATTTACCTATTCCTAAATTTAATAAAATTAATATAGATAATTCTTCTGAAAAAATAATGATTGATAATCAAAAACATCATATTCATTTTCCAATTATAATAAAACCGATAAATGGTACATTCGGAAGAGATGTATATATTAATATTGAGAATAACGAAGAGTTAGATGATATTTTAAAAAAAATCCACACGAGTAATTATAAAAATTTTATGTGTGAAGAATATATTGAAGGTCATGTTTATCGTATATTTGTATTTAAAAATAAAATTATTGATATAATAAAAAGAGAAAAACCATTTGTTATTGGTAATGGTAATTGTAATTTAAAAAAATTAATTGAAAATAAAAATAATGAATTAAGAGATAGTAAATTATATCCAATTAAAAATATAAGTGCAAAATGCTTACTTAATCAAGGCGTAAATATGGATTCAATTATACCAGATAAAAAAAAAATTTATGTTACTGATATAATAAATCTACATAACGGTGCTCCAATTGAACGTATGGACATGAATAAAGTTCCTAAAATAAATCATGAATTATTTAAAAAAGTAGGTCAAGTTCTAAATATTAATTGTTATGGATTAGATTATATTTCAAAAAATATATATTTACCTTATAATCAAGGTAAAAATGTTATTTTAGAAGTAAATGGAACTCCAGATACTGAAATTCATTCAAAATTAAATAATTATGGTGATTCATTTTTTGACTCTATTGTAAAACATATTTTTAAAAAAAATAATAAAAATGAAAAAAAATATATAAGAATATAAAAAGAAAATAATATACATTAATAGTAACTATGTTTTTTTGTAAAGAATGTGATAATAAAATGTACCCATTAGAAGAAGATGAACAACTATATAATTACTGTCATGATTGTGGATATAAAGAAATATATGAAGGTTCAATTATTGAAAAAAAAATTTTTAAAACAAATAATAATTCACAATCATTAGATACACGATATCTAATTTACGACAATACACTTCCAGTAACTAATCAAAAACAATGTCCAAATAAAATGTGTGATAAAAATAAAAAAAATATAAAGAGTGATGCAATCTTTTTACAAGATCCAATTTCATTAAAATTAACTTATATTTGTACCAGTTGTAATGTTGAATGGAAATATTCTTAATTTTTTTTTAAAAATTTAAAAAAAATGATTTTATTTTTATATAATTATTACTTAAAATTTAAATATTAATTAGATAATAAAGATGGATGAAAATAATTTTAATAATGAAGAAATAGATAATAGTAATGAATCATATAATGATGATATAAATCTAAATGAAGAACAAGAAATATTAAATATTAAATCATATGAAGATATTATGTTAAATAAAAAAAAAAAAAAAACAGTTCCTTTTTTAAATAAATATGAAAAGGCAAGACTTTTAGGGGTTCGAAGACAACAATTGGCGAATGGTGCTCAACCTAAAATTAATACTCAATTTTTTACAAATATTAATGATATTGTAGATGAAGAATTAAAGCAAAGAAAAATTCCAATCATTATTCAACGAAAATTACCAGATGGTTATATTGAAGAATGGAAAATTGAAGAATTTTTAAATGTTTAAATTTTTAAATTTTTAAATTTTTAAATTTTATTTTTTTTTTTAATAATAAATAAAATTAATTTATTTATATTTTTTACCATAAAAGTACTTAAAGAATAATTAATAATATTATTTATAATGAATTCTCAAACAGAAACCCCCCAAAAAAAAATGTCTAAAGTTAAAACTGCTCCTAAAAAAGAACAATCTGCGCTTGCTCCTGTAGATGTAATTGAAGAAAATATTAAAGAAGAATCAATTCTTGATAATGATAAAATTTTTGAACAACTTGATGAAGTAAATGAATTAATGTCTAGAATCTCTACAACTCTTTCAAGTGTTAATATTACTTCTATTGATGCTAAAAGAATCTCTGATTCTAAAAAGAAATTTGATAAATCAATTCTCAATTTTAATTCTCAACTATTTGAACTTTACCAATCTGCTCTTAAGGTTGCTACAAAGAGCAACAAAAAAGTAAAGAAGGTAAGTGATCCTAACTCTACTAAGGAGACTTCTGCTGTAAAGAAGAAGATCCAAGCCGAGCCTTTCCTTCATAAGTTCCTTGGTATTGATGATACTTCTCAAGAATTATCCAGAAATGATGCTTATATTGGTGTAACTTCTTATATTCGTGAAACAAGAGAGAAGGAACCTGAAACTATTGCTGTTGAAGGTGGAAGTAACAAAGAGTTTAAAGTTATTGGAAAACTCAAAGAACTCATTTCTAACTCATGTAAGATTATTGCTGGAAAGGCTAAAATCCTTGATAAAGAGGCAAAAGCAATTGAATCTAAAAAGCCTGTTGCTGGTTCAAAACAAATGAAAGAACTTACCAACATGAAATTTGAGATTGAAAAACTCAAATCTAAGCAACCTACACCTGCTAAGATGGCTTTTACTGATATCATGGGTTATACAAATCATTGCTTCACTATTTCAAATGATGATTTTATTGCCAAAGTCAAATCAACTACACCCAAGAAGACTCAAACCAAGTAAATTAAATTAAATAAATAAAAATATAAAAATATAAAAATATAAAAATATAAAAATCAAATAATAATTATTTATAAAAATATTATTTATTTAATAATATTTGTAATATTGATGAATGATTAATTAATCATATTCAACCCATTTTCTACTAAAAAAAACATCACTTAATATAAAATAAGAGTAGAATATTACAGCACCTTTCAAAGAAATAGATGTTATAATAAAAAACAATAAAATTAATAAGTTATTTCCTATTGAAGATGCTCTTCCTGAACCTAAACCTATATCAAAATAATAAGGTATATATTTAGCAATTAATAAATTAATACCAAGAAATATTAAAATAAATAAATAAGATAATTGATTAATACCAGATATATAAGTCAATACAAAATTTAATGCAAATATATATAAAGCAATCTTAAATAAATTTTTATAATTATTACCACCTTCTATAAAAGTACATAAATTCTTACTATTATTTTTATTTTTACTTATTTTTTCATCGCTTGTAAATGCTATGGATAAAACTGTTCTTTCTGAATCTGGATCATCATTTGGTGGAACTTGATGAACAGTAGTACCTCCGTTAAATAAAGCACCATCGCCTTCATCAAAATGAATAGAATATTCTTTTCCTTCTTTATTTTTACAGTCCAATGGACTTATATTTCCTTTTTTTTTTATGCATACAATAATATTATATATTTCTGGAATATTTTGAGGATCAACATGCCATAAATGATGTGATTTATTACCATAATAACGATAAATTGTCGCTTTATTAGATTCAAGATAATATAATTTTTTACCAATTTTTTTTTCATATTTTTGTTTTAATTTTTTACTTATATCTTTTATTATTTCTTTTTCTTCAGTACTATATTTTTCACAACATTGATGTGTGGTTGTATTTAATCGTGTTAATATTCCAAAATCAACATTTTTAGGTATATGAATTGACTGTAATCTATTTACATCTTCTCTATCTAATATTTTTTCATATTTGACACAATATGGTTTTAATTTTTTATCATAATTTAATGGATCAACACGTCTAAACATATTGATACATCTACGAATAATACTTTGACCATATATATCTAAAATTCCTAAATAATCAATTATAAATAATAAAACAAAATAAAATAATATACTTAAATATTCTTTCCCTTTTATTAAATCATTTCTTTTTTTTTGAAAAGATGTATTCATTTTTGATATTTTTTTAAAATTTATCATATATATATTTTTATAATATATTTATAATATTTCTATAAAAATAAAATTTAATTATCATAATTAAATTTAATATTTTTTGTCTTTAAAATCAAATTATCTTCGAAATAAATTAAATAATGTTTAATTGGAACATATAAAAATTCTTTTAATGAAGATGAACTCCATTCTATCTTTATATGATTGATTTTATTATTAATAAATAAACATTGAATTACATTTGATAATGCTATATTATATTTTTTACTAATTTCAACAACATTTAAACAATTTTCTTTTATTTTTATAATGATATATTTTTTAACTTCTTCTTCTATCTTTTTTTGAAATACTTCAAATGTTTTTTTTTCATTTTTTTCAAATTCATTTAAATTTAACTTCATATGCATTTCCATATCTTCTTTTTTATGAATAAGATGAATACCATAAATATATATTGTAATATTTATAAATCTTTCAAAATCATTTTTATAATTAAATTGTATCATTAATTCATATTATTAATTATTTTTTAAATAAAAATAATTAATTAAATTATGTTTATATTCATTCTTTTTTATTTTTTTATTTTATAAATTTAAAATCTTTTATTAAATCATCAATTGTTTGAATTTTTTTATAATTTGTTTTTTTTTCTTTTTTTTCAGTTATACCATTACATATTCGAAATGTTTTTCTATGAAAATCACTTATACCATATTCTTTTATCGCTTCAATATGTTTTTTTGTACCATAACCACTATTATTTAATAAATCATATTTTTCTAATTCAGGATAGTCACTCACTATTTGTTCAATGTATAAATCTTTATTTGTTTTGGCTAATATTGACGCACATGCAATACTTAAATATGAATTATCACCACCTATAATACATTCATGTTCAATAATTTCATCATTTTCATCTTTATAAGGGATAAATTTATTTCCATCCACTAATATTTTATTAGGTTTTGTTTGAATATGATGAACTACTTCATGCATACCTTCTAAAGTTGCTTGTAATATATTTTTTTCATCTATTACCTCAGAATCTACCTTATGTACATAATAATCTACTACATTTTTTTCAATGAATTCTTTCGCAATCATTCTTCTTTTTTTACTTAATTTTTTTGAATCCTTAATTATAATTTTCTGTTCAGTCATTATAGATTCAAAATTTGGTGCCAGTATTACTCCTGCTACAAATAAACTTCCAAATAAACACCCTCGTCCTGCTTCATCTATTCCTATTTCTATTTTATCAATATCCTGATATGGCTTCAATGTATTAATATATTCTTTCATTTAATGTATAGTATTTATTATTTTAATCTTAAATTAAATTACATATTATCACAACATCCATTTATGCATTTATTTGGACCACATTCTTTATTATTTTTACATTGTGATCTTAAACCACATTTTAAACATCTTTGAAATAAACAGATGTCATTATTCCCACAAAATACATTACCATAACAATATTTATTTTTAAAGGTTTCTTCATAATTATAATAATAATAAATTGAAAATATAATTAAAATAATAATAAATATATAAAATATATCCATGTTATATTATTAATCAATATTTTATAAATAATAAAATATATTATTTATTATATGTTTATCAAAAACATGTTATAAATTATTATTTTTTTTATTAAAAAAATTATTTTTTTTCAGTTATTCCACTCCAACCCTTAATACCGTTTTCAAAATCTACAACATTATGAAATCCAAGTTTATTTAATTTTGCAATTAATTTTTCGGATGCATTACAGTCTTTATTATAACAATAAACAATTATTGGTATTTGTTTATTTCTTTTAGTAAATCCACTTAATTTCATTTTTTCATAAATATCATTTTCTATATATCTTTTATTAAATGGTAAATTAACCGCACCTTTAATATGTTTTTTATTATACATTTTTTCAGGTAATGCATCGATAACAAGTGATTTTAATCGATGTTTTTCAACATATTCATTATTTACATTACATATTAATTCAAATGTATATAAATTTTTTTCCCAACATTTTTTTTTATCATCCCAATAACAAAAATGTAAATGACGATTATAAACTTTACCATTTAAACTTTTATATACTTGAGGACATTTTAAAAAGAATTTCGCATCTCCTTTTTTATCAGTTCTTGTGCAACCACTATTACTTAAATTACCATAAGCATCTTTAAAAGATTGTATTGGACTTGTTATGGGTCTATTTTTGGCTCCAAAATAAAAAATACATGTGTCAGGCTTTAATCCACTCATTAATTTTGATGGAGAACCTTTTTTATGATAATGTTTATTTGTTTTAGGCAATTGATCTTTTATAAATTTTTCCATTACTGATTTATAAATACCATTTCGTATAGGTCTGTCACTACATGAATAACATGCTTTCATATATTCTATAATAAGAATTTTTTCAAAATAAAATATATTTTATTAATATATATGATTCAATTTAATTATCAAAAGAATATTGATAATAAATGGATTAATACAAATAAAAATGAAATATGTATGGTATTAATAATTTATTTTTTATTATTATTATTTATTTATTTATCTCAGTGTGAGTCTTTAACATCTACAGAAATATATTTAATTTATATTGTACTCATTAGTCAAATAACAACACTCTATTCATGTTTTATTAATTGGAAACCAAATATAGTTATATTTAATCATTATTTATTTATAATTATGCTTTGGTTAAATCTATTTATTTCTAAAAATTTACCTATTTTATTTTATTATTTAAGTACTTTATTATTAATTATTATATTATGGACATTAAAAAATAAACGTTGTATTTTTGATAAATTAAGATGGGAATTTATTATAAATAATAAAAAATATAGAATTAAAGAATCACTGAATTATATATTAATATTAGTATTATTTTATTTAATAAAAATATATTATATCATTTAATATTATGAATACTCATAATCATATTTATAATAAATATAAAAATGAATTGAATAAAGTGAAAAAAATAATAAATGATCCATATATTTATGATATGTGGTATCATTATGGTTTTAAATTAAATAATAAATTTATGCCTTTAGACTCAAATATTAATGTTTATGAAGCATTATTTATTAGTCAATGTTTAAATATATATATTCATCATATACATGAAAAAAATTCTAAAATAAATATTCTTGAAATTGGTCTTGCTTATGGTACTTCTTCAATTATTATGCTTAATCAATTAATTCATTTAAAAAATAAAGTCGAATATACAATCATTGATCCAAATCAAACAAAACAATGGAATCAAATTGGATTAAAACATATACATTCTTATTTAAAACTTAAACATAAAAATAATAATAAAAATATTATTATTGATCTAAAAGAAGAATATAGTCAAAATATTCTTCCTAAATTAAGAAAAAAATATGATTTTATTTTTATTGACGGAAGTCATGATAAAAAAATTGTTTTACAAGATTTAGAAAATTCATATAAATTATTAAAATTAAATGGCTTAGTTCTTTTAGATGATGTAAAACATGAAGGAGTTAAAGAAGCAATTCAATTATTTTTTAAAAAATTTAATAAACATTTTTGTAAAATTACAATAAAAAATAATGAATTTAATAAAGAAAATGTAAATAATTATATAATTAGTAATAAAAAAAATATAAACAACCCTAATACAATGTATTGTTATCAAAAAATACAATAATTTATTTTTTAATATTTATTTAATATATGGATATACTTATTATTAAATCTAAGCATCAACCTATTCATTCGATTAAAAAATTAAATCATCTATTAAATAAAACCACATTAGATATAAATGATGATCAACTTTATGATTTATATTATTGTCATATTATTAATCCTCCATTTTTTAAAAAAATATTTATTTATTCAAAAGATTTAAAAAATGATGATTTAAAAAAAATTTATAATATGTGTTTGTTAAATGGTATTATTTATTTTACAAGTCAATATAATGATTTTTTTAATCAAGAAAAATATATAATAAAAAAAAAAAATGATTTATATTCATTCCCCGAAAAACGTATTGTTGATTTTATTATAATTGGTGCTCAACGTTCAGGTACAACAGCACTTTCTTTAAATATATCTAAACATCCTAATTTATATATTAATAATAATGAAAATCCAAAAATAAGTGAAGTTCATTTTTTTGATCTAAATTGGCAAAAAGGTATTGACTGGTATAAAAAAAAATTACATTCTTCAAATATAAAATATAAATGTGTTGGTGAAAAAACACCAAGTTTATTAAATTTACCTTCCACATTTCCATTAATTCAATCTGTTAACCCTTATGTAAAACTTATTATTACTTTACGTAATCCAGTTCAACGCGCTTATAGTGCATGGAAATTAAATAAAAAAAATGGTACTGAACATCTATCCTTTCAAAAAGCAATCTCATTTGAATTAAATTATTTAAAAAATCAAAATCAAACATTTTTTACACTTTCAAAACAATATTTATATAGAGGATTATATTTTAAACATATTAAAGAACTTCTTAAATGGTTCCCTAAACAAAATATTATTGTCCTTATTAGTGAACAAGTTAAGAAAAATAGTATTCAAGAATATAATAAAATATTTGCATTCTTAAATTTAAAAGAAATAAACACTCTTAATTATCAACAAGATGTTCATGCTTCTGATAATAAAAATAATATTAATTTAACATTATATAAAAAATTAATGCAGTACTTTAAACATGATATTATTAAATTAGAACGATTACTTCAAATAAATACACATTGGCTTGATTAAGATTGAGCACATTGAACATTTTGTCCCATATGTTCTTGTTCATCATTATCTATTTCAATATCTTTTGCTTTTAAAGTAGGTCCATTGATTTTTTTATAATTATTTATTTTAAAATGTTGTCTTATCATCTCTTTTTGATTTTCATCTAATGTAAAATCTTTATTTACATTAAATATTATAATTAAATTATCTCTCATATTTCTTCTTTCATTG
>Ga0209533_1005101_pt1 | contig 11262 bp, 9 predicted proteins | sample COG_04_FD_184748 | JGI IMG/M metagenome (GOLD analysis project Ga0209533, IMG submission 184748) | Pelagic Microbial community sample from North Sea - COGITO 998_met_04 (SPAdes) (version 2) | ecosystem: Environmental > Aquatic > Marine > Neritic zone/Coastal water | place: Helgoland, sampling... | reverse complement strand
ATTCATAAAAAAGCGTGCCCGAATGCCGTAAGTCTTCAGTCTAATTATGCATACAGAATCATGTCAGCCAAATGGATTGACTCCTCTCAACAGGTGTTTAGAGCGGTTATCAAACTCACAGGGATTGACAAACTTGGCTTGGTTAATTCCATTACAAAAGTGGTTTCTGAAAGCATGAATGTCAACATCAAAAACATAAGTTTTGATTCGGATAGTGGTACATTTAAAGGGCAAATTGCCTTGGAAGTCAACAATAATAATTTTGTTGAAAAATTGATGGAACGATTGCAAAAAATAAATGGTATCGAAAAAGTCTTTAGAGTCTAAAAATTAGTTTAAATTTGACCGTTGTATGAGTGTAAAAACCAAAAATAAAAATCAAGATATCGTAAAAACTGTTTTTACGAAATTTCTCGAAGAAAATGGCCATCGAAAGACACCAGAACGCTTTGCAATACTTCAAGAAATTTATGATAATGAGGATCATTTTGACATAGAATCTCTCTATATCAAAATGAAAAATAAAAATTACAGGGTCTCTAGAGCAACACTTTACAATACAATTGAACTATTATTGGACTGCGCTTTGGTACGAAAACATCAATTTGGGCAAAATCAAGCGCAATATGAAAAATCGTATTTCGATAAACAACACGATCATGTCATCCTCACGGATACTGGTGAAGTCTTTGAGTTTTGCGACCCAAGGATACAATCCATTCAAAAAACTATAGAAGAAGTATTTGATATTGATATTCAAAAACATTCACTCTACTTCTATGGAACAAAAAAAAATACTAAAACTAACGATTAAATAGCATGGCAGTAGATTTACTACTTGGATTACAATGGGGTGACGAAGGCAAAGGAAAAATTGTGGACGTTCTAACTTCCAATTACAACATTATAGCACGATTTCAGGGGGGACCAAATGCAGGTCATACACTTGTATTCAACGGAATGAAACATGTACTTCATACAATTCCATCTGGGATTTTTCACGAAGACGCTGTAAATTTGGTAGGTAATGGAGTCGTAATTGATCCTGTGATATTTAAAAATGAATTAGACAAATTAGCCACTCAAAATGTAGATTACAGAAAATCATTAGTGATTTCTCGTAAAGCACATTTAATTTTACCAACACACCGCTTGTTAGATGCCGCCTCTGAAGCATCCAAAGGAAAAGCCAAAATCGGATCCACTCTTAAAGGAATTGGCCCAACATATATGGACAAAACTGGTCGGAATGGTATCCGTGTTGGAGATTTAGAGTTGGACAACTGGAAAGACAAATACCGTGCGTTGGCCAATAAACACGAGTCCATGGTTAATTTTTACAACGTGGATTTAGAATATAATTTAGAGGAATTAGAAACTGAATTTTTTACAGCGGTTGACGTTTTAAAATCTTTAAAATTCATAGATTCTGAAGAATATTTACACCAAGCATTAAGAGATCAAAAATCAATTTTGGCTGAAGGAGCTCAAGGTTCATTATTAGACATAGATTTTGGAACTTATCCATTTGTAACTTCTTCCAATACAACAGCCGCAGGCGCTTGTACAGGATTGGGAATTGCACCAACTTCCATCGGTGAAGTTTTTGGAATTTTCAAAGCATACACCACTCGAGTGGGCTCTGGCCCCTTCCCTACTGAATTGTTTGATGAAGACGGAGAAACAATGGGACGTGTAGGCATGGAGTTTGGAGCTACCACAGGACGTTCACGTCGTTGTGGATGGTTGGATCTTGTAGCATTACGCTATGCATGCCAAGTGAATGGTGTGACTCAACTTATGATGATGAAAGCCGATGTACTCTCTGGTTTTAAATCATTGAAAGTCTGTACTGCCTACAAATATAAAGGCGAAATCATTCACCATTTTCCGTACAATGTGGAAGCGGAAAACATCACACCAATTTATACTGATTTTGATGGCTGGGCAGAAGATTTAACCGAAATGGATAATGAATCAACACTCCCAAAATCATTGAATGCTTATATTGATTTCTTAGAGAAAGAATTACAAATTCCAATCAAAGTGGTTTCTGTAGGGCCAGATCGAAAACAAACGATTTTCAGATAACAATTAAAATCTATCCTGTGGGTAGATTTTTTTTTTAGAACTTAAAATAATCTTAAGTTTTATTTAAAGAACTCAATATTACCTATTTTTGTCATAAACTATATCACGTTGAAACATAAAAGCATCTATTCCTTCGTATGTATTCTATTCTTTATAGGATCCATATTACATGCACAAGAACGACGCCGAATCGAAATTGAATATGCGCCGTTTATGACTTTTGACGAATCGAAACCCGATGCGACAATTCTTACTAGAAACAATTCAAAACAAGTACACATCAAACACGAAGGTATTGAATTGTGGTGTGATGAGGCCATCTATTATGGGAAGCAAGATTTTATAGAAGCCTACGGAAAAGTTCGTGTAAAGCAAGGTGATACGATTAACATGACTTCTAAATATGTTGAATACAGCGGTAATACACAACTGGCATTTGCGAGTGGCAAAGTTGTTTTAACAGATCCAAATTCTGAGATTACCACAGATACCTTATACTTTGACAGAGTCAAACAAGAAGCCTTTTACAGAAGTTCAGGGAAAGTCGTTCGAGATACCACAGGAACGATTACAAGTACCATCGGGCGATATTATATGAACTCAAAAAAATACCAGTTTGTAAACAATGTCAAACTTGTCAATCCAGAATACGTTATTAAATCCAAACAACTTGATTTTTATACACTGTCGGGCTTTGCCTTTTTATTTGGTCCCACGACAATTACCAGCGAAACAAGTGTCATCTATTGCGAACGCGGATTTTATGACACCCAAAGAGATACTGGCTATTTTGTAAAAAATTCTAAAATAAATTATGACGAGCGGGTGGTCGAAGGTGATAGTATCTATTTTGATCGCAACAAGAAATTTGCTTCGGCAACCAATAATATTACCATCACAGATACGCTGAATAACACCATCGTTAAAAGTCATTATGCTGAAGTCTTTAGGGAAAAAGATTCTGTATTTGTAACCAAACGAGCCTTGGCAATTACCCTTCAAGAAAACGATTCCATTTTTGTACACAGTGATACCTTAATGGTCACGGGGAAACCTGAAAAAAGAATTACACGAGGCTATTATAACGCAAAAATTTATAAGTCTGATTTAAGTGGCAAAGCCGATTCAATTCACATGAATCAAGAGACAGGGTTGACTCAGCTTATCAATTTAGATCGCAACACAACAAACGATCCATTTTATAAAGTACAACATCCTGTTTTATGGAATTTAAAAAACCAAATTACAGGAGATTCCATTCATCTAATTTCGAATTCTAAAACTGAAACCTTAGACTCTTTAAAAGTCTTTAATCATGCCTTCGTCATCAGTAAGGACAGTCTGGGAGATGGGTACAATCAAATTTCAGGTCAGAAGTTATTTGGCTTGTTTGAAAATAATAGTTTATCAACGATCGACATTATTAAAAATGCTGAAAGCATTTACTACCTCCGAAATGAAGACAACGAATTGGTTGGGATTGATAAATCAAAATCAGGTTCTATTAAAGTATGGATCACCGACAACACGATTGATGAGATGCGGAAATACAACCAAATTGGAGGTAAAACACATCCTGAAATTGAATTTCCAGAGAATGAAAAGATTCTCAAAGGGTTTCATTGGCGAGATTCGGAACGTCCAAGAAGCGTAGAGGATTTATTTAAAGACGATCCGCCACTAGTACTTCCCACTATAAAAGGATTAGATGCCTACGTTCCTCAGAAGGAATTTTTTGACCCTAAGTTGCTAGAACGGGTTGAAAAAGCACGACCGACCTCACCAAAAAGTTTAGATATAAATAAACTAAAACCTAAAAACAAAGCGGCTAGAAAATTACCTAAGAAATTTCTGAACAAGCCAACTAAATTAAAAAAAACCATAAAGAAAAATTGATTACAAACGATTTTTTTAAACATCAAGCACAAACAACGCCACATCCCTTAGCGATGGAAGTATCTTATGCGGAAGGGTCTTATATCTACGACCAAAACAAAACAGCATATTTAGATTTTGTAGCAGGTGTCTCTGCCTGTAGTTTGGGACATCGTCACCCTAAGGTAGTCGCGGCGATTAAAAACCAATTGGATGCTTATATGCATGTGATGGTGTATGGAGAATACATCCAGTCCCCTGCTGTAAAGCTGTCCAAATTACTCGCTTCGCATTTACCTCCAAAACTCGAAAAAACATATCTGACGAACTCAGGCACAGAAGCAATTGATGGTGCCATGAAACTCGCACGTCGCTATACCGGACGGTCTGAAATTATTTCTGCAAAGAATGCCTATCATGGAAATACGATGGGTGCTTTGAGTGTGATGGGCTATGAAGAACGAAAACAACCGTTTCGACCCCTAATTCCAGACATTCGATTTATAGAATTTAATAAGGTCACAGACCTTTCTAAAATCACCCCAAAAACCGCCGCAGTCATCTTGGAAACAATCCAAGGAGGTGCAGGATTTATTGAACCAAAAAACGGCTACTTAACCAAGGTTCAAGAAAAATGCAATCAGGTTGGTGCGTTGTTAATTTTAGATGAAATTCAACCGGGTATTGGACGTACAGGAAAACTCTTTGGTTTTGAAAATTACAACTGCATTCCTGATGTGGTTGTCACTGGAAAAGGATTAGGCGGTGGCATGCCTATTGGCGCTTTTACAGCATCCGAAGAAATGATGGACAGTTTGTCCGACCATCCAAAGTTAGGGCACATCACCACCTTTGGTGGCCACCCTGTTATTGCCGCAGCAGCCTTAGCAACTTTAGAAGAAATTACGAGCAGCAACTTAATTCCTGAGACTCTAGAAAAAGAAGCCTTGATCCGTAAACTGCTCCAACATCCCCATATAAAAGAGATCAGAGGAAAAGGGTTAATGTTGGCTTTGATGGTGGATTCTTCAGAGATAGCAAACAAAATTGTCTTGCAAGCAAAAGAGGATGGTTTGATTTTATTTTGGTTACTTTATGAGCCAAAAGCCGTTCGTATTTCGCCACCGTTGACCATCTCTAAAGAAGAAATTGTAATAGGTTGCAACATCATTCTGAACATTCTAAATTCCATTTAAACAACACTGTTAATTATTTTGTTGAAAACATTCGAAGTTTTTGGGCGTTTCAAGCAGATATACCCTTAAATTTATTAGTGTAAAAAAACCTTTTATGGAGTTCAGTCAATCTGAAGAAAATGAAGAAGTAACCCTCTCAAAATTTGAGTCGATGTTAAAAACCAACAGTGTTTTTTTCTTTGACTCTAATGAGTTTGAGAACATCATACATCACTATTTAGAAAGTGGTAAAATTGCGCTTGCCAAAAAAGCAATCAAGCTCGGATTGAGTCAGCACCCCGCATCTTTAAATCTGAAATTATTTCAAGTTGAAATTTTAATTTTTGAAAATAAATTAAATGAAGCAGAGCGACTGCTCTCTCCCCTCTTTGAAATAGAGCCTAATAACGAGGAACTCTACATTCAAAAAGCGAATATTTTTTCTAAAAAAGACCAGCACGAAAAAGCAATCGAAGTGTTTAAAGAAGCCATTGAAATCGCGGAGGACAGCGCAGACCTCTATTCTTTAATTGGAATGGAATATTTGTTTTTAGATCAATATCAAGAAGCAAAACAAAATTTCAAAAAATGTATTGAGTTGGATTTAGAAGATTATTCGGCGCTTTACAACATCATCTATTGTTTTGACTTTTTAGATGAAACTACGGAAGCCATTGAATATTTAAATAGCTACCTCGATAAAAACCCATACAGCGAAGTGGCATGGCACCAACTTGGCAAACAATACGTAGAAACCAAACAACTGGTAAAAGCCCTTACCGCCTTTGATTTTGCGATTATTTCTGATGACACCTTTATTGGTGCGTATCTTGAAAAAGCAAAAGTATTAGAAAAATTAAACCGTTTTGAAGAAGCGATTGAAAATTATAAAATCACCATCGCTATTGAAGATTCTACGGCCTATGCCCTTATCAAAATTGGGTATTGCTATGAGCGTTTGAACAACGGGGATTTAGCCCTTCAACATTACTATCAAGCGGTGGAAGAAGACCCTGCCTTAGATAAAGGTTGGATGCGCATTACAAAGTTTTTCATTGCTAAAAAAGATTACCAAAAAGCTCTGTTATACATCAATAAAGCCATTGATATTGATGGAGATAATGCCGCCTATTGGTTGTTGTATTCTACCATTAATGAGCGCCTTTCTCTTTTGGAAGAAGCCGAACGTGGGTATAAAAAAACCCTCGAATTGGGCGATTGTGAATTAAGTACTTGGCTCGCTCGCGGTGATATTTTAATTAAACTTGGCGAATATGAAGCAGCAAAATTTAATTTTGTACAAGCCTTAGAATACCATCCCAAAAGTGAAGAATTAGAATATCGACTTTCAGGGGTATGTTTGAAACTCAACAATATGGATGCTGGCTATGCCCACCTTCTGACAGGAATGCACATAAATTTAGAACATGTGTTTATTTTAGAAGAATTATTTCCAGAAGTCTATCAGCGCAAAGCCGTTCTGCAATTAATTGAGAATTTTAAAAATACACATCAGTAAAAATTTGTATTTTTAGGTTGCATACTATTTAAGAAAATATGAATGAACCAATAATAATTGAAGAGTTAGGTAAAATATGGGGAAGAGATGCCATCTATTTAGATAAAATAAAATTTGAGGGAACTCGCAAAGTAATCTTGTTTGGAACTTTTAATGGTTCACTTTGTGAAAATATAAAAGACTCTAAATGGGTGTCTTACGAATTAACATTTACAGGCTTGCTAGAATTTAGAACGATTGAACTGGACCTATTCCCTGACACCGAATACACTTCTAGTTTTGAAAGAGTGATTGATTCAGCTAGAATAAAAAAATTCTCAAAAAGGGCTCAAAATAAACTGAAAGACTCCCACGAACACTTTATTTTTCACACCTATGATGATGTGATAGAAGTAATTGCTAATGGATTTGAGATTAAACTCATACCAAAAAAATAATAAACGCTATTCAATTTGAATGAAAAAACTGATTTTCACTTTTTTTATAATTCTAAATTTTTCCTGTGTGAATACACAGAAAGATACGATTGACCAAAAAGAAATAAAAGAAGACTTAAACAAAATCATTTCTGATATTTCTCAAAACTATGTTTATCTGCAAGAAAAAAACATTGATTTAAACTGCATACGAGACTATTATGAACAACAAATAAAGCATTTAAAAACTGATGAAGATACCGTCTTGTTTTTTGAATATTTACTTGATGAATTTTATGATAATCATCTCACTTTAAGAACAAATAGAAATTCTTCATTTCGTCTTTTTTCACCAATTTACGCAGAGATTAAAAATGATAAGCTAATTATTTCTAATGTATGGCAAACACAAATTAAAAACCTAAATCAAGATATAGTTGGTGCAGAAATCATGAAATTTAATGGCCAAAATTTTGATGAAGTCGTAAAGGATTTCCCGACACATTGTAATGATAAAAACAAAAAAGAAACTAAAGAATGGATTGCTAATAAAATACTTTCGGGTCGCTATAATGAACCTCGAATTTTAAGTTTAAAATTATTAAACGGCAAAAACATTGAGTTTGATTTAGACAATATCACTTTAAAAAATACTAAAAGTCTTTTAAGTTCAAAAATTACTGATGAAATTGGAATCATTAGAATTAACAACTCACTTGGAAACGATAATTTAGTGAACGAATTTGATAAAGCGTTAACTAATTTAGCAAACACAAAAGGTTTAATTATAGATTTAAGAAATACAATATTTGGTGGAGATTCTTATGAGGCTCGTGGGATTATGAGTAGATTTATTAATGAACCAAAACCTTATCAAAAACATTTATACACTGCTAAATCAAAAAACAATCCAGACATTGAAAGGAGTTGGATCGAATATGTCAGTCCTCGTTTGGAACAATATAAACATCCTATAGTGATTTTAGTTGGGCGTTGGACTGGAAGTATGGGAGAAGGACTTGCGATTGGCTTTGAAGGTATGGAAAGAGCAGAAGTTGTTGGCACAGAAATGAGAAGATTGGCTGGAGAGGTTTATGATTTTGACTTTAGCCACCAAAAATATGGATACAAAATTACTACAGCTAAATTATACCACCTTAACGGAACTATAAGGGAAGAGTATATTCCAACAAATTATGTCAGACAAACCACTATCTTTGTGGATGAAACTTTAGAAAAAGGAATTGAACTAATTAACAAAAAACAAGAGTAAAAACTACGTGTCGTATTTGAAGCGAACCATAAGTTATAATTTATAAAACACAAATGAAAAAATTAAGTCTAATCTTATTGACTCTGATCCCATTTTTAAACTTCGGGCAGACAGAAAAAGAGACTTCAAAAAAGGTTTCAGCAGAGTTTGAGGAATTATATAATTCAAACAACTATCAGGAAATTTTTAATTTGTTTTCGGAAGAAATGAAAGCCGCTTTCCCTATTGAGCAAACAATTGACTTTCTTAAAGGACTTAAAAGTCAAGTTGGAAAAATTGAAAAAAGAGAATTTTCAAACTATGAAAATGGAACCTTAGCGTGCTACAAAACAAATTTTGAACGGGCTTTACTTTCTGTGAACATCTCGCTTGACAAAGACATTAAAATAAACGGATTGTTTGTAAAACCTTTCAAAGAAAGTAATCTACCAAAACTTGAAAGAAATCAATCGCCATTGATTTTGCCATTTAATGGGGAGTGGACTGTTACTTGGGGTGGCGACACAAAAGAACTAAATTATCATATCGAAAGTGAAGCTCAAAAAAATGCTTTTGACATTGTGATCACAGACGACAAAGGTCAAACCTTTAAAACCGACGGAAGAACGAATGAAGATTATTATGCGTTTGGAAAAAACCTAATTGCACCTTCGGATGCTGAAGTGGTTTTGGTAGTTGATGGTATAAAAGATAACATACCTGGAGAAATGAACCCGATTTACATTCCTGGAAATACGGTTATCTTAAAAACCGCTAACAATGAATATTTATTCTTTGCTCATTTTAAACAAAATTCTATTGTAGTGAAGGAAGGTCAAAAAGTAAAGCAAGGCGAATTATTAGGACTTTGCGGAAATTCCGGAAATTCATCAGAAGCACATTTACACTTCCATATTCAAAATATTGAAGATATGAATAAAGCTACAGGCGCAAAATGCTATTTTGACACATTGTATGTTAATGGAATATTGAAAAATGAGTATTCACCAATAAAAGGTGATAAAATTAAAACCAAATGAAACGATCCCCACTAGACTACTTAATAATTTCACTCAAAGGAATGGCCATGGGTGCTGCTGATGTAGTACCGGGAGTTTCTGGGGGTACCATCGCATTCATCTCAGGAATTTACGAAGAATTAATTGGCACTTTAAATAACATCAATTTTTCACTTTTAAAACATTTAAAAACCGAAGGCCTAAAAAGCACTTGGAAAAAAGCAAACGGGCCTTTTTTGTTAGCACTTCTATCAGGAGTGTTTGTGAGTATTGTTTCTTTAGCAAAAGGCGTTGAATGGTTGCTGGAACACCATCCTATTCTACTTTGGGCGTTCTTTTTTGGATTGGTCCTAGCTAGTATTGTCTATGTCGGAAAACAGATTAAAACCACTGCCAAGGACTTTAAATTATTTATAGCAATGGCCATTGGAGCCGTGGTTGCTTACCTGATTACTACGATCAACCCCTCTGAAACTTCGGATACAAATCTGTTTTTGTTTTTTGCAGGTGCTTTAGCCATTTGTGCGATGATATTGCCCGGTATTTCTGGGTCATTTATTCTGGTGATTATAGGCGCTTACGCTCCCGTTCTTGAAGCCATTAACAGTAGAAATCTAAAAACGATTCTCATATTTGGAGCCGGTGCTGTGGTTGGTTTGTTGTCCTTTTCAAAACTTCTAAAGTGGTTGTTTGAAAAATACCACCGCTTGACATTGGCGGTTATCACAGGATTCATGATTGGATCTTTGAACAAAATATGGCCTTGGAAAATTGCCTTAACCTTCAGAACCAATTCTAAAGGGGTAAAAGTTCCCTTGAACGAAGAAAGCATTTCTCCTTTTAGTTTTGATGGAGATCCGCAACTGTTACAAGCCATCGGACTGATGGTCTTTGGGATTTTAATCATCCTCATCTTAGAAAAAATAAGCATCAAAAAAAACACGATTGAAACGTCCTAACGATCATACAAACCCTTTTTTACTGACCCTAAAAGGTGTCATTATGGGAGCTGCCAACAAAGTACCTGGCGTTTCTGGTGGCATTGTGGCGTTTGTGATGGGCTTCTATGAAGAGTTTATTTATTCCTTACAAAAATTCAATATCAAAGCTGGGAAATTACTTTTCAGTGGACGTTTTAAAAGTTTTTACCACTATGTAAATGGACGGTTTTTAGCCTTACTTTTTTTAGGGATGATCATTAGTTATTTTAGTGTTTCTAAACTGTTGGACTACTTCATTGAACGCTATGAACTCTATGTGTGGAGTTTATTTTTTGGAATGATCGTCGGCTCGATATATTATATTTATAAAGATTTTAAATCTTGGAACACCAAAACAATTGTGATGGCTTTCCTTGGAATCATTGCAGGACTAAGCATCAGTTTTTTAAATCCAGCAACACAAAATGACAATCTTTGGTTTGTCTTTTTATGTGGAATGATTAGCGTCACAGGCATGGCGTTACCAGGGTTTTCAGGATCTTTCATCTTGATTCTATTAGGGAATTATGTCTTATTACTAGTGGACTCCGTCAACGTTCTTTTTGATACCTTTGTATTTATAGTTTCTGGAGATTTTAGTTTTATGTCAGACCCACAACATCTGAGACTTTTGAAAGTTTTATTGGTGTTCACACTTGGTAGCGTCGTGGGATTGGTCAGTCTTTCGCATCTGTTGAGCTACATTCTGAAACATTACAAATTCAAAACATTGGCCCTTATTATGGGATTTATCACAGGATCGCTTGGCGTTGTGTGGCCATGGAAAGAAGCACTTTATAAACAAGATGAATTAGGAAACTTTATAACAGATACAAATGGCGAACAAATCATTGAAAATTATCAACGGTATTTGCCAGAAATGAACGTACAAACCATTTATGCCTTCTTATTTATTATTTTTGGAGCAGCCATTG
>Ga0209533_1005094_pt1 | contig 11273 bp, 14 predicted proteins | sample COG_04_FD_184748 | JGI IMG/M metagenome (GOLD analysis project Ga0209533, IMG submission 184748) | Pelagic Microbial community sample from North Sea - COGITO 998_met_04 (SPAdes) (version 2) | ecosystem: Environmental > Aquatic > Marine > Neritic zone/Coastal water | place: Helgoland, sampling... | reverse complement strand
AATTTGAAATTGACCAAGAACAAATGATGTTAAATTTAGGACAAGATTGGTTGGAAGAAAATGAATGGTAATTGTTTTTACTAACCTTAATCCAACGGTTCATTAGTCGTATGCGATACGCTTGTTACTTTTGGTAACACGTAAGGCATTAACTTAATAAGCAACTCTCTTTTTCTTTCGGGTTTAAAGCGTCTAAACGGTCTTGTAACGCTCCTATCTCGTCATACATTATATCTTTAAGCAATGACCTCAACTCTTTTGTAATTCTATTGGGTGTACCCTTTTCTCTACCTCCGTATTTATTGCCTGTTGTATTTGCCATACTATTTAACACTATTATAGTTTCATATCCATTAGGTAATAGTGAATGAACACTGTTATCAGGTTTAACACGGTCTAAACCATTGATATCGGCTATACCATCGCTATAAAGTAGTTCCTTTAAACTATAGATGTCGGTAAGGTTTTGGTAAAAAGAGTTCGAGAATGGGATTGTAAGGGGTGCAATTTATCCCCAAGAATAATTAATTTTTTTTAGGGATAATTTTTTTATCTTCACTTTAAAATAATTAACTGATGAAAAAACTACTTTTTTTATTAATCTTACCATTTATCAATCTAAACGCACAAAATTTTTCTGGCAGTTGGGGTTATGAAATTGATGGAAAAGAAATCACTGTTTATGGAGATAAAATTCAAAATCAAAATAATGGAGGTCGAACAGGCACCCTAAAAATAGCAGTCTGGGCGACCAATTATCCTTACAGTGGTGGTTACATTAATGGATATAATTTGTTTGAAAGAACACTTGAGCCCTTAGATGGAGGCTATTACTATTATGACGTGTCAAAATCCGGATGGTGTACTTATCCACCCAGTGGAAGGTATTCCATAACAATTCTACTAATGGAATATATTTCATATGATTATAAGATAGTAGATTATATAACGATGAACCGTTATACAAGTTTTTAGTTATTTCATAACTTTAAAAAATAAATGTAAAAAATAATAGAACCTTTTTAAACGCAGAGTGAAAGCTCTTAACTTTTCAAAATCTAGCATGTAGAAAATCTAAAGAACTATGATAACCTCAATAGCTTGTGTTTTTTATAGGTTTCTGTAAACTCTCTAAGCTTTTCAAAGTCTTGCAAGAATAAGTTCGATAATTTGAGTATGTTGTGTACAATTTATCCCCATGAATAATTTATTATTTTTAGGGATAATTTTTTTAACTTGCCTTTAAAATATTTAACCAATGAAAAAAATACTATTTACACTCGCTTTGCTTGTTTCTTTTAACTTTTTTGGACAATCAAAAGAAGCAATAAATTACTATAATTTAGGAGGGGAATTTTATAATATTATGGCAAGTGCAGAGCCTAAGCCGGATGTAATGACATATGATGAGGTTTATGAAAAATCTTATGATTATTACAGCAAAGCCATAGAAATTAATGCAAATTACGAACAAGCATATTATTTTAGAGCATTACTACAACATAATTTTGGTTCAAACTATTATGGAGCTATTTCTGACTCGAGTAGGGCAATTGAATTAAATCCAGACGACAGCGATTATTTTAGTTTGAGAGCAATATCAAAAATTGCTTTAAAGGATTATAAATCTGCAATTGATGACTATACAAAAGCAATTAGTGTAAACCCATTAAACCCCTGGTATTGGAAAGGTAGAGCAGAGCTAAAGCAAAAATTAGGAAATAATGAGGGAGCTTTATCAGATTATAACATCTCTGTTGAAATGGGAATATACTATGATAAAGATTATAAAAAAAAATATGACTACAGGGCTGATATGATAGCTTCAAGAGCGTTATACTTTTACGAAACATCAAATTTAGAAGCAGCTTGTAAAGATGTCCAAAAGGCAATTTCATTGGGATACAAAGTAAACGAATATGAGAAGGACAACTCCCCTATACGATTACTTTTTTCAAAATGTGATTAACTTTATTTTTCTAATAGAGATTTCCCGAGTGAAAATATAAAGAGGTTCTATAGTTACTGTGTATGTCTTTAAAGGAAGCGTAAAGGGTTATGATAAGCTCAGTAGTTTCTGTTTTTTATATGTTTCTGTAAACTCTATAAGCCTATCAAGGTCTTTGAGGAATAAGTTCGATAATTGGAGTACGTTGTGTACGATTTATCCCCAAGAATAATTTTTTGTTTTTGGGGATAATTTTTTTAACTTGGCGTTCAAATATTTAACCAATGAAAAAACTGTTATTTATAATTTTAATGATGTTGCCGTTTATTGGAATTGGGCAAACAACAATTCTAAACGATGATTTAATTGAAGAAAAATTTCCAAATAAAATAGGTGCTTTTTTGGATGTTGACAGATTGACATCAGATGACCCCAACTATTCGGGCCCTTCAACTTTTGAATATTGTTATTTTGAAGGAATTGAGTTTAAATCTAATGGTGTTTTTATAGAGTATTATTTGGGTGAGAAGGAAAGTAATGGAAATTATTCATTAGACAGTCCAAAAAAAATAAGATTTGCATCCTACAATTCTGCAAATGGGGATTACTCATATCCAACTGTAATTACATACTACAGGAATGGTAAAATTAAAGAAATAGATTACTAACTGTGTATATCTTTAAAGGAAGCCTTAAGGGTTAGGATAAGCTCAATAAATTAAGTTTTTTATAGTTTTCTGTAAACTCTCTTAGCTTTTCAAGGTCTTTCAAGAAAAAGTTCGATAATTGGAGTACGTTGTGTACAATTTATCCCCAAGAATAAATTATTATTCTTGGGGATATTTTTTTAACTTGGCGTTCAAATATTTAACCAATGAAAAAACTGTTATTTATAATTTTAATGATGTTGCCGTTTATTGGAATTGGGCAAACAACAATTCTAAACGATGATTTAATTGAAGAAAAATTTCCAAATAAAATAGGTGCTTTTTTGGATGTTGACAGATTGACATCAGATGACCCCAACTATTCGGGCCCTTCAACTTTTGAATATTGTTATTTTGAAGGAATTGAGTTTAAATCTAATGGTGTTTTTATAGAGTATTATTTGGGTGAGAAGGAAAGTAATGGAAATTATTCATTAGACAGTCCAAAAAAAATAAGATTTGCATCCTACAATTCTGCAAATGGGGATTACTCATATCCAACTGTAATTACATACTACAGGAATGGTAAAATTAAAGAAATAGATTACTAACTGTGTATATCTTTAAAGGAAGCCTTAAGGGTTAGGATAAGCTCAATAAATTAAGTTTTTTATAGTTTTCTGTAAACTCTCTTAGCTTTTCAAGGTCTTTCAAGAAAAAGTTCGATAATTGGAGTACGTTGTGTACAATTTATCCCCAAGAATAAATTATTATTCTTGGGGATATTTTTTTAACTTGCCTTTAAAATATTTAACCAATGAAAAACATACTATTCACACTCGCTTTACTTGTTTCTTTTGTTTCTTTTGGGCAAACTGCTGAAGAATATATTGATATGGGAAGAACTGCAAAGGAAAATGGAGATTACTACGTTGCTATTAATAACTATACTAAAGCACTTCAAACTAAACCAAGCTCATCAGAATATGAAATGGCGATATGGGGTAGAGGACATTCAAAAGTACAACTTGGAGATTTTTCTGGAGCACTTAAAGACTTAAGTGAATTACCTGATGATGAATGGGATTGGATTTGTTATTACAAGGGGTTGTGTAAATTCAATCTTGAAGATTATTACGGTGCAGTTGGTGATTATTCAAATGCTATTAAACTAAACTCTGAATTTGATATAGCATTTAAAAGTAGAGGCGATTCAAAAGAGCAAATAGGAGATTTGGTTGGAGCCTGTAATGATTGGAAAAAAGCAGTAAAACTTGGTTTACAAGATGCTTCAAAATTGGTTACTGAAAAATGTAATTAATTTGAGGGTCAAAAACTACTCTGTATGTCTTTAAAGGGAGCCTAAGGGGCTATAATAAGCTCAATAACTTATATTTTTATAGGTTTCTGTAAACTCTCTTAACCTATCTAAATCTTGTAAGAATAAGTTCGATAATTGGACTACGTTGTGTACAATTTATCCCCAAGAATAATTTATTGTTTTTGGGGATAATTTTTTTAACTTGGCATTCAAATATTTAACCAATGAAAAAACTATTATTTATAATTTTATTGATATCCCCATTTATCGGAATTGGGCAAGTGGCTAAATTTGCTGAAATGTCCTATATATCATCAGTGGACAAAGTTCAAAGATTATGGATTACTGACACACCACTAACCCTAATTGGGGAAAGAGAGATCAAAGCAATAGAGTTCCTATACCCTGAAAACGATGGTTTTATGATTGTGGATAAATTTTCTGAAAGTACGGATGGAAAAAAAAATGTAATAACATACCCAACAATGGGAGATTACAAAATAATTGTAGAGAAAAACAAAGGTAAAACTAATGAAGAAGGCGTAATAATATTAACTACAACATTTTCAGTAGGAGGTATTCCTGACGGAAAAAACTTCGTTCTAAATTATAGATTTATTAGTGAAGAAGAAGTAATAATTATCATAGATAGCAAGAAATCATTATACTATATGATTCCATACAACCAAATAAAATAGTTACCCCTAATCCAAAGGTTCATTAAAAATACAATGATAAAATACTAACTGAAAAAGCAGAAAAGAAATGAAAAAACTATTATTTATAATATTAATGATGTTACCGTTTATAGGGGTTGGGCAGACATTTAAAGAAATTCAAGAGTTAGCAAATCAAAAATATGACAACGGAGATTATTATGGGTCAATAACAGAGTATAGTAAAATTATTGATGATGACCCCGAATATGCAAAAAACCATATGGTTTATTACTTAAGGGGATGTACAAAAGAACAATTAAATGACTATAAAGGTGCTTTAAAAGATTTCAGCTTAGAAGGTAAAATTTTTGCAGATTTAGAAAAAAGAAAAGCTGAATGCTTTTACAGACTTGGCGAATACAAAAAAACTATTGTCCATAGTAATAAGGCTATAGAAATTTATAATGATTATGACACTGCTTACTTTTTTAGAGGTTTAGCTAAATATAAATTAAAAGATTTATATGGTTCAGTTGCTGATTTCACATCTGCGATTAATATTAAAACAGAGGAAGGTTCGTTTTCTTACGATGACCATTCCTACTACTTTAGAGGTCTTGTAAAAGAAGAAATAGGTGATATAAACGGTGCTTGCAATGATTGGAAAAAAGCAGTAAAACTTGGTTATCAAGATGCTTCAAAATTAGTTACTGAAAAATGTAATTAATTTGAGGGTCAAAAACTACTCTGCATGTCTATAAAGGGAGCCTAAGGGGCTATGATAAGCTCAATAACTTATATTTTTTATAGGTTTCTGTAAACTCTCTAAGCTTTTCAAGGTCTTGCAAGAAAAAGTTCGATAATTGGAGTACGTTGTGTACAATTTATCCCCAAGAATAATTTATTGTTTTTGGGGATATATTTTTAAGTTGGCATTCAAATATTTAATCAATTATAAACTTAATATTCACACTCGCGTTAATGGTAGAATTAATAGATATATGACAAAAATCAACTTTAACATCTGTACGATATTGGTTTGACCATTCAAACGAAATATAATTTAATTCTAATTCAATGATATTCGACTCGTTAAATATAATTAAATTAGCGTTTCTAAACAGTTTTATACTATGAACAACATTATATTTTGTTTTCTTTTTAGCATATGCTTTTCACTTTCCCTAGTCCACGCGCAATGTGACCAACCAATTTTTAAAACTATTTCATTTACCAATGGAACAGAAGTTGAAACGTCTTATTGTGGAACTGTGAATGACAGGGGTCAGCGTGACGGTCAGGGTCGCTTAGAGTATATCAACTACGATATTTCTTATGAAGAGGGTATTTGGAAAAATGATCAATTAAATGGTGAGGGGAAAACGGTCTCTACAAATGGTCAAGAGTATGAAGGTGTTTATGAAAATGGTCAATTGATAAAAGGAGTATTTACTTCAAATATTAATGGCGATTTATGGACCTATAATGGTGAGTTTAACGGAAACTATTTTCAAGGCGTAGGGATTGAAAGAAGAGAGGTTGATAATCAGATCATAATAAAAGAAGGCGATTTTTTTTCAGACAAACTATATCAAGGTACTGAAACCGTCCTTTTTACGAATTCTGGTATTAAAATTATTAGTGAATATGTGAAAGGCATTTCAACGGTTGTGAACCGAAATGACATAAATACTTACAATGCGGAAGATGTAGTCGGATATACGGAGTTTATAGAAGTTGGTTTATTACAAAGAGGAACTGCTGTTGATTCTCGCCTGGCGTATGACGTCGAGTTAGAAATTAATGGTGTTAAAGGTGAATGGCTTTTGGACAGCGGAGCAATGGGTTTTACTATTGGTAATATAATGTTTAAAAGACTAATTGCTAATGGAGTAAATTATAAAGATTTAAATAAAACAGTTAAATCTTTTGGAATAGGAGGAGAGGCTTTCGGAGACCTTGTGGTTTTAGAGGAAGTTAAAATTGGGGATTATATTGTAAAAAACGTAGTGGCTACAGTTCTTGATACACCAAGCTCTTTGCTTGGGACTGGTTTTTTATTGAAATTTAGCAATGTCATTTGGAATATGAAAGACAAAAAGTTAACACTTTATAAATAATAGTTATCAAAAACAAGCTTGTTTCACTATTGCTTCACTGCCTTTCAATTTGAAGTTTAAAAATAGTAAAACTAAGAAGGGGAGTAGAAGTCAGTTTAGTTCCTAGTGCGATCACTTAAAGCCTTACTAGAAATAGTAAGGTTTTTTTGTTTGTATTCATTAGAGGTTCTTAAGATTCAAAGGATGGTGATTAATTAATTAACGATTCGATTCGATCGTAAACTATTATTTTTTCCAAGTCCCCCCCATATATGTAAGTAGGGTTGTCTTTTTTAACATCTAGTAAACACTTCTTGCGCACAAACACCCATTCCTTAGGGTTTTTGTATTTCACCCTAAACATGGTAGAGAAATCTACATTACAGACGTTACAGTGCTTAATTCGTTGTGTTATATGCTACCATTCTTCCTCTAATAGTTTTAATACTTGTTTACCAATTGTATGACTTAATTTGTGGTCTTCTTTATTTCACTTTAAACTGCCCATTTGTTAACATGAGTAGGATTAAATCTATTAGTTCGGCTAGTTAATGCAGTTAGCACAAAAGTATACTATACATATCGTTGTTGCGTTTTCGTTTTTATTCTAATACGCATTCAAAGGTTCCTAATACTTTAAACGTTGACGTATCTTCATCTTCTAAAACTATCTTTTCATATGTGCTATCTGTCGATAAAGGTTTTAAAATAATGGGTTGGTGTTTCCAACCATTTTCATCTTCATGTTTTTTACTCTCATATTTTTTGACTGTATAACAAGAACCAAAATCAGAATCATGCATGTTGACCCGATTAACGGGATGTGTAGCGACAGTGAATATGGTGCCATATCCGATTGGGATATGAGTAATGTGACGAGTCTGTCTAAAGTGTTTATATATAGAACGGAATTTAATGGAAATATTTCTTCATGGGATGTCAATGAATTAAGAATACAATCACTACATTTATTGAAACCCCAAACATCATGAAAAAAATATTTTTTATTGTATTAATCGCTTTAACGACCATGTCTTTTCTGTCTATTGAAGACAATCAAACGATTCTAATTCAAAGTATTGAAACCATTGAGTGTAAATATAGACAGTGTAATGCCATAGCGAGATCTACTGAAAAAAGATGTAAGCATTGTGTGTCCGATTCTAGTGATTATCAGTGTTATCAACATAAACCAAACTAATACAAATAATGACATTTAACATCGTACTTGTAGAACCAGAAATCCCAAATAATACGGGTAATATTGGCAGGTTGAGCTTGGCGTCTGGATCCGTTTTGCATTTAGTAAAACCTTTTGGGTTTGAATTAAGTGACGCCCGACTCAAAAGAGCTGGACTCGATTACTGGAAACATATCACTGTAAAAATTTATGATAATTTAGAGTCTTTTTTAGACATCAATAAGGATAAGGCGATGGTTTTTCTATCGAGTGCTGCCGAGCAAAGCTATGTTTCTATTGACTATACGGATGATTTGTTTTTTGTGTTCGGAAAAGAGTCTGTGGGATTACCAAAAAACTTAGTCACTGACCACGCAGATAAATTATTTAAAATACCCATTCACAGCCCACATGTGAGAAGTTTAAACTTAGCCAATGCCGTGAGTATTGTGGTGTTTGAAGGGCTTCGATCACTGGCTGTTTCTAAAAACGGCTAATCAATCCTGAAATTCGAATCACAGTTAATACGGATAATCCCCCTTGATGTTCCCTGCTTTTGCATACCGAGCAACGACATACTCTTTACCTGACTTAGAACGTGCATACCCAAAACCAACCAAGGTCGTCGTTTTCCAAATCATTTGAGTGTAGTGCCCAATCGCTCCAAAATCAGGTTCATCCCCAACCTTAGCATAGGAGTAGTCTAGCTTTTCTGCATACCAACTTAATGACGCATCTTTAAAAGGGTAATCACTAAAAACAACTTCATCCCCAATGGATCCATAACTCATGTATAGATTTTCGCCATCTCTATTACTTTTACTATGAATTAAGCCCTTGTCTAGCCTTGCTAGTTTTTTTGCGTAAGCCTCAGCATCGTTTGCTAGTTCGTTAGAGAGCGATAGGGGAGATACTCCTAATTCAGCCCTTGCTTCATTGTGAACTGTGAGCGCTAATTGTTGGTCGTTTTGTCCGCTAACGGAAACACTAAACGTTAGTAATACCCAAACGAATATTAATTTCTTCATGCTAGATGGTTTTCGGCTTTAAATTTATATAATACAGTTTAATTCTTATTTTTTTATCTGTGAATTAATCAATTTTCAAAATTTTTATTTTACCAATAGAACAGAAAAAGAAACGAGTTATTGTGGAACGATACACTTTGTGAAGGCAGGTAAACGGTTTCCCATATACCTTGATTCTATTAGAAAATGTGTTGACCACGAATCACTATTTTCTTCCCATTCGATGCTGTGAAAAATAAATACAAATCGCCCCCATCCGTCAGCTTAAAATTTGATTTGAGCGTTTCAATTTTTTCAGAAAAATTTCGTGTTTTCACATTCGCTTTCAAGCCGCCAATCCTCTTTTTTAAAGATTTCTTTTGATAGGGATGCGTTTCGGAAATCGTATAGGTTTTTCCTGGGAAATTTGTGATCCTATCATTACTGGTATATAAATGGGTGTTGAGGTCAAGCTTATCAATTCCAAATTGCTGAGAAATTAATTGAAACGCTCCAGACTTCATCACGGCTGCATTTGGTTCATATAGGTAGGTTTTCGGGGAGCTAAATGTGGCTGCTGCATGTCCTTCCTGAGATAACTCAAAGGAAAAGTGTTCATCGCCCTTAGGATGGCGGTTAATGGTGTGAATGGACGCACGCCCCTCAAAGCCTTTTTCTTGGTGAAACAACAATTCTTTAACCTCGTTTTTAATCGCAACAATATAAATGGATTTCACCTGTTTCAATGCTAAAACTCCAACGCTAATATCGAGCATAGGCGATAGCTTAATGAGTATGTTATTGGCATGCTTAAAAAATAAATCTTGATGTGTGGTGACATTTGGGCTGCAATCATCAATCAAGAATTTTTTATGTTTCTGAGCATCTCTTCTGGAAGGGTCTACATACAACCAATCAAATGTGTCTGAACATGATTTTAAGAATTCAATCCCATCTTTGGTATGTGTAGTGATGTTTTTAGCACCCATAACATTGAAATTGTGCGTCGCAATTTGGGCCAGTTTGGGATCCATTTCACAATGGATAACTGACTGGAATTGTTTTGAGAAATAATAACTATCCACCCCAAAACCTCCGGTTAGATCCAAAATCGATTCACCGCCGATAAGCTTACTTTTAATATGCGCCGTCGTTTCCGATGAGGTTTGTTCAATATTTAGTTTGTTTGGGTAATAGATTCCTGCTGTATTAAACCAGCTGTTTAGTTTCGTTTCACACTTTTTTTTTGCTTCAATTTGCTCGATGAGCTCCTTAACGCCAAGGCCTTCAAATGGACTCCCTTTTAGAATTAATTCATGAATATTTGAACTGATATTTTTAGTTATAAATTCCTGTATATTAATGTGTAGTAAATCTGTATTCACGTGTATTTTAGGAATTAAGTGCTAATTTCTTAGTGAGTTCATACAATCCTATAGAGGTTGCTTGAACCACGTTCATACTGCTATTTTGTCCATACATTTCAATGTGGACATTATGGTCGCAAATTTCTAAAATAGCTGCGGAAACTCCATGTTTTTCATCGCCAATAATGAAGACTATTTTACTGTCATTTGGGAGTTCAAGTTCTGAAATTGGGCGACTTTTTTCAGTGATCTCAAGCGCAATAAGCGTGTAGTTTTGAGATTTTAATTCTCTAATTTTTCCGAGGGTAGTTTCGGTCTGTTCAAACGAAACAGAGTGTTCAGTTGCCCGTGAAGTTTTGGTGAATTTTCGTCCCAACTCAATAGGGTTTCCACCAAGGATTACATGCTGTACTCCAAAGGCATCGGCGGTTCTAAATAGGCTCCCTACATTGGCCGCATGGGATACATTATCACTTATTAAAATGATCGGAAAAGTGTGTTTTGAAAACGTTGTATTATAGTGATTTAACTGCATAATTGATTTAGTTTTCAAAAGCGTATTTGATAATGTTGGCCCCCATTTTCAAAGCTTTTAATCGGACCGCTTCGGGGTCATTGTGCACGTTAGAATCTTCCCAGCCATCGCCTAAGTCGCTTTCATACGTAAATAATAACACTAGTTTTCCATCATGGAAATACCCCAGTGCTTTGGGCGATAAACCATCGTGTTCATGAATTTTGGGCAGCCCTTTTGGAAACGAAAATGCAATGTTATATATGGGATGGTCTAATGGGATTTCAGACATTTTTTTATCTGGAAACACTGTCTTTAAGGCCTCTAAAACGTAGGGTTTCATTCCGTAATTATCATCAATATGTAAAAATCCACCAGATAATAAATAAGTTCTTAAGTTTTGTGAATCAGCATCAGAAAATACAACATTTCCATGACCCGTCATGTGAAGAAACGGATATTCAAAAATAGCAGCACTCCCCACTTCTACCGTTTCTGGCTTTGAGTCCATCGCCGTTTGGATATTAGAAT
>Ga0209533_1005085_pt1 | contig 11280 bp, 8 predicted proteins | sample COG_04_FD_184748 | JGI IMG/M metagenome (GOLD analysis project Ga0209533, IMG submission 184748) | Pelagic Microbial community sample from North Sea - COGITO 998_met_04 (SPAdes) (version 2) | ecosystem: Environmental > Aquatic > Marine > Neritic zone/Coastal water | place: Helgoland, sampling... | reverse complement strand
CCATTTGTATTTAAAACCCATTCTTCTTTTTGAATATATGAATTATTTTCTAACTCAAAATGTTGTTTATTTTTATACATAGAAATGGACGAAATATTTTTAATTCCTTTAATAATAACATTTTCTCTAATATCATTGGCAATATTTTTTAAAATATTTACATCATTATCATCTGATTTTTTGATTTTTAATAATCTGATTCTAAATATTAATTTAGTTGAATTATCATCATTATATTTACATGAAAACTCATCACCATATAACATATTTATTTTATAATATATATCTTCCATAGTAATATTTTTATTAATCATTTCTTGTTTATCAAATTGTATTCTTATAATCATATTAGATTGCGAATCAGATTGACATTCAGGATTTATATCATTAAATACATTATATATTCTAAGTAAATCTTTATCTTCTTCTATTTCTGTATTATTATCATCAGGATCATAATATATATTAATAGATTTAATTAAATTTTTAGCAGATGTTAATTCAATATTATTTAAAATTTCATTTGCTAAACCTTTATCATATTTATAGGGTTTATCTAAATAAATAGTTGTTGATGGTGATTTTTGATTTTTAGAAATATGTAGTAATTCCTTTAATCTAGGAACTCCACGCGTAACATTTGATTTACTTGAAACACCCGCAAAATGAAATGTATTTAATGTCATTTGTGTTGCTGGTTCACCTATAGATTGTGCTGCAATAGGACCAACCATTTCACTAACATCAATTTTGCTATTATTATATTCCATTTTAATTGTTTCTATTAAATAATCAAATCCTAATTTGTTAAGCTTATAAGTTTTTAATATTTTTTTAGGAGATAAATAATCATATATAAGACAAATAATTAATTCAACCCCATTTTTATTTTCTTTACGTAAGTAACTTTCTAATTCATAGATTCTATTAATTATATATTTTGGATTAATATTTAATAACAGTGTATTCAATGAAAAGCTTTCTTTAACGCTGTTTATTAATCTATATAAGTTAATTGGAAATCGTATAATACCATCTACACTATTTTTAAATACATAACTTTTTAGAAAATGATATTTATTAAATAATTTAGTATAATATTCATCCATAAATGTATTATATTCTTTATCTGTTTTTATATCTGATATAACACCCTTTGTTAAATAATCATCATAATTTTCATTATTATCAAATTTATAAATTAATTGTAATCGGTCATAATTTTTTGTTAATAAATCACATGTTTGATTAATAATTTTACTATAATGCATTCCATCTTCACCATATACAAACTGAATTATATTTCCATATGCATTTCTAACTGAAAGATCATAATAGATTTTTAAATCTTCCATTGCTTTAATAAGTTTTCTTTGGATATAACCAGTTTCAGATGTTTTAACTGCTGTATCAATTAAACCTTCTCTACCACCCATAGCATGAAAGAAGAATTCGTGTGGCTGTAATCCTTGAATAAAAGATGATTCAACAAATCCTTTACTTTCTGGACTAACATCGTATTTTGTAAAATTAGGTAATGTTCTATTATTAAAACTACTTGGAATTCTTTTACCATCAACATTTTGCTGACCTAAACACGCAATCATTTGTGCTACATTAATAGTTTTACCTTTAGAACCGGCAGAAACCATATTAGTCATTCTATTATCATCGCTTAAACTTTTTAATCCGACTTTTCCTGCTTCAGAAATAGCTTTATTTAATAAATTATTTACACGTTTTTCAAATTCAGCTTCTTTTGATTCAGAAATAGTATTTTCAAAAATTTGTTTATGAACTTGTGTATTTAATTTAGATACCTGCTTTTTAGTATTAACAATAATTTTATTAATTTTTTCATCTGTTTCTTTATTAGCTACTAAATCACCTATACCAACACTAAAACCTGTTAAAAGTAGAAATCGTGTTACTATATTTTGTAAATCATCTAATACTTCTTGGCATACTTTGTATCCATAATCATTAAATACAATATGAATAAGTCCTCTAGTGCCACTATTTAAAATTTTAGAGTCAATACGACCTTGTATTAATACACCATTTTTAATTATAACATGATTTAAAATATCTTCTTTTAAATCATCATTATAGGAATTATTTTTCATTTCTAAATTTAATGTTTTAGGAAATGCCATAGATATAAGTTGTCTTCCAGACCATCTTTCATAAGGCGATGTTTTATTAGGTTTAGGTAATTCCCCATTAAATTTATCAATATATATTAGAATATTCATCATTTCTTCACGGTTTAAATAAACATCATCATTTGTAATTCTATTAATACCTAATAATGAATCTTGTACTAATGAAATTATTGGTTTATGTTCTCTAGGAGAAATAATTTGTAATGGAACTAAAGTTAAATGTAATAATTCTGCTTTAGTTTGAACTGATTGTGGCACATGCATATTCATTTCATCACCATCAAAATCAGCATTATATGGTTTTGTTACACTAACATTTAATCTAAAAGTATCATACTCCATTACTTTTACTTTATGACCCATCATACTCATTTTATGTAATGACGGTTGTCTATTAAATAATACTACATCATCATCATCTAAATGTCTATGAACTATATCACCTTCATTTAAAATTATATTGTATATATCAACATATTGTAATGATGTAGTTTTACCATCTATTTTTTTCTTAATACTTTTAGCTCCTGGATGCTTAAATGGACCATTTCTTACATATTTATATAATTTTTCTTTATTATATTTAGTAACTACATCTGGATATGTTAAATTCATAGCAACTTTTTTTGGAACGCCCAATTGATCTATTTTTATATTAGGATCTGGAGTAATAACACTTCTAGCAGAATAATCAACCCGTTTTCCCATAAGATTCCCTCTAATACGGCCTTCTTTACCTTTTAATCTCTGTTTTAATGTTTTCAGTGCTCTTCCAGATCTATGAATAGCGGCACTAATACCTGGTAATTCATTATCAACAAATGTTGCGACATGATATTGTAACACTTGCGTCCATTCATCAACAGTATTTTCTAATGATTTCTCATTTTCTATTTTACGTTTTAAATGATTATTTGTTTTAATAATATCAATTAATTTATGAGTTATATCATCTTCACTTCGCATGCCTCCACTTTGTCTTACAGAAGGTCTAACAGATGGTGGAGGAACAGGTAATATAGAACATATTAACCAATCAGGTCTACACCATTTTGGTGATAATCCTATAGCATTACAATCTTCATCTGTAATTCTTAAAAATATTTTGTGAATAAATTCAGCTGTTAATAATTGTTTATTTTCTGATTCTAATTCATCTGATACTGTCTTATCTTTCCATTCAGCATATATTTTAGAAAGACCATCTTTACTATATTTAGTTGGTTGTAAAGCACCACAACCACAATCAGTAGATGTACCACAAATACTAATTTTAGAGCATTTTTCAACAAATAAACTAAATAATTTTTTTTTATCTTTAATACCTAACAATTCTGGATTATTTATATCAATTAATAAATTAGAACATCTAATACATATACATTTTAATATCTTAATAATTAATTGAATAAACTGAATGTGAAATACCGGTCTTGCTAGTTCAATATGACCAAAATAACCAGGGCAAAATCTATTATCTAAATTATCTGTAGGACAAATTTTACCATGATCAATTACTCCCATTCTTGGATCAAATAAACCTTCTACAATAGGTTCACCATGTCCGTCATATAATACAGTTTGTGTAACATGAACTACAGATCTGTTTTTAATTTCATATGGACTTAGAACCCCAAACTGAACTCCTTTTATTTCTTTAATATTTTCAGTGTAATTCAATTGATTATAAAGAGATGACATTTATAATATACTATATATATTTTTTAAGTTTTTTTTATTTAATAATTCAATTTTAATTAAATAAAAATTAACTTAAAAAACAATTATTAATATTTACATATGTTTCTATATTTATTTGGTCTTGGAATATGTATAATACCATTATATTTATTTAAAAATAAAATTATATATAATTTATTACTATATTATGATGTATTTTTAAATAATAATAATTATAAAAAAATCTCATATACTGGAATTAATAATAAACATATTATAAATACAGATGAAATTAATGATATTAAAAATTATGATATAAAAATAATTAATTTCAATATTAATAATAAAATTAAAAGAAAATTCTATACAAATAATATAGATATAACTTTAATAAATAATTTACCTAACTATAATAGTCAAATTATTCTGGCAACAATAGATTTATTTAATAATAATAAATTAATTATAAAAGATATAGATATTACTAATGAATTAAATGAATTTTTATTATACAATACAATGTTAAACTTAACAAATTCTAAATTAGATAAATTATTATGGATTTCAATAATCAATAATAAATTTAATTATGATTATTCAAAAAATTTAACGATTAATTATAAATTAATGAAAGATGATATTTCAACTATTAATAATGAAAATATAAATATATTAATTAAAGATGGTAAATTAAATTATTTATAATGTTTTTTTTTTACTTAAAATTATTTTTACTTAAAATTATATTAAACTATATAATTAGGTATGAATAATTCTGATCCAATACATAAATTAAATAGTAATTGGAAATTTTGGTTTCATGATCCATTAGATAATAATTGGAAATTAGAAAGTTATAAAGATATCTATACAATAGACTCAATAGAAAGTTACTGGAAATTATACTCTTTTTTAAATAATAAAATCATAGAAAATTCAATGTTATTTTTAATGCGTGATACTATTGAACCTCTTTGGGAACACCAAGAAAATATTAAAGGTGGATGTTGGTCTTTAAAAATTCCAAAAGGAAATATTTTTGATATTTGGAATGATATATCTATAGCTTTATTGTCAGAATCTATATCAAATCAAGATACTATTAATATTAATGGTATATCAATAAGTCCTAAAAAAAATTTTTGTATTATAAAAATTTGGACGAATAAAAATATAAATAATATAAAAAATCTTAATCCTATAACAAATTTATCTTATGATGGTATTATATTTAAATCACATAGCATTTAATCATTATCCACTTTTGGAGCTAAACATAATTTAATTTCTCCTAATGATGCCACTGTGTATTTTATTATAAGTGGATAATCATTTTTTAAAAATAATTCTATAGTATTACACAAATTAGTACATTTACTAAATAATACAAGATGCTTTAATGCAAATACACCTTGTACTATTTCATCAGGATTATGATTCTTTAAAAATGTTAATCCTGTATTTGCTTCTCCAATACATGTTTCTTGACTAGCAAAATGACCTTTACAATTAAATATTAATTGGTTATCTAAACTTTTAATTTCAATATCATCTGCTAAATTATGCATATCTCTACAAATCTTTTGAAAATCAACTGATGGAATAGTTATAACAGAATCAAATGTTGCAGGTGGTATTTGAATATTATCTTCATGTAAATCCATTAAATTTAATTTATAATTCGTAACTGAATTTTTTTCACTATTTTCTATTCTTATACATAACACACTCTCATTTTCTTCTTCTAAAAATAATGAAAGTGAATCATTATTACCCATAGTTTTAATTAGTTTAAATAAATTTAACATATTAACACCTAAAACACGTTTACTTTTACAATTAAATATTTCAAAATTTTCACTATTTAATTTTAAATGAACTAAAACTGTGTGCGATGAATCCATCGCAATGATTTTTATTCCTGATTCATCAAACTCAAAATTAGCATCTGTTAATATTTCTTTTAAAGCCTCGATTAATACTCTAAACGCAGCCGACTGAACGGTTTTAATTTCTATTAAATTTACCATATTTTTATTTAATAATAACTTCTTTAAATAATATTTATATTTATATTATTTTAAATATAATCTATTTCTAATAAAATTATTCCAGAAATAACAGTACATATTAAACTTCCTAATATTTTATAAATAATTTTTTTACCTATTTTATTATCTTTTAATCCATCCATACTTTTTTTTAAAAAAATAACAGATCCAACTAATAATATAACAATCATAATATACATTCCTAATTGTTTAGTATATCTAGTTGGATTAAATTTAACATTATTTTGTTTTTCTTCAGAATGATCTATTTCTAATAAATTATCTGATATTATTTTAGGTAATACATTTACTAATTTATTTCTTAATAATAATACAACTGGTATAAGCATGATAACAAAAAATATTAGTATAGCAAAAAAATCAGGACCAAAACGTCCTATAGTAATTAAAAATCCGATTATAATAGTGACTATAACTACAACCATTGTATATGACTTAATTTTATATTCAGGTTCTTGTTTTATAGTTTCACTTAATTGTAAATCACTCATTAATATTAAATAATATTTTAAATTAAACTATTAAATTTAGTATTAAATAACCTACTAAAAATAATAATCCTGCTAAATATAAGTAATTTTCTTTTTCTATTTTTATTACTTTAAGAATAACATTTTTACTATCTTTATGAGCTAATAAGTAAAATAAACATGTAAATAATAATGCTTTTAATACTAAATTCATATTTAACATCTTACTAAAATTACTTTTATCTCCAACAAAATTTTCTATTGAACCAACAAATGGTTCAACTTCTACATTATCAGTTGAACCAACCAATCGTTTACCATCATTATCATTATTATCATTATCATCATCATCATCATCATTGTCATCTTCATCCACATCACCATCATCATCATCATCATTGTCATTATCATTATCATCACCATCATTGTCATTGTCATTATCATCATCATCATCATCATTGTCATTATCATTGTCATTATCATTGTCATTATCATTGTCATTATCATTGTCATTATCATTGTCATCATCATTGTCATTATCATTGTCATCATCATTGTCATCATCATTGTCATCATCATTATCATTATCACTATCGCTATTTTCTTTATTTTTGTCATTATCATTGTCATCATCATCTAATTCTTGATAACATTTACCTTCATAAGCTAAATCTTCGCTGCTACATAAATTAACTTTTATTGTATTATTTTTCATTTTACTTATACTATTACAAGCATCGCCCTCAACTTTAAACAGTTGTTTAACTCCTTCACTATCAGATGTTTTTAAGAAACATTTTTTTTTTCCTTTTTTATCTTTTTTCTCATGATTATCAAAACCTTCATGTATAGGTGATCCAATATTAGAAAAATATGACATTATATATTAAACATAGAAAAAATAACCATATTTTATTTCTAAATATTTATATAATGGATATTAAATTAATTCTAATAATATTAGTTATATTAATATTGTATTATAAATATCATATTTATAATAAAAAAGAAAATTTTCAAATTGAAATTATTACTAAATTTAATAATAAATTAGATAAAATTATTGAAAAAAAAAAGAGAAAGAATAAAAAAAAATTTGTTAAAACTAAAAATTCAGAAATTGTTGATCCATCTAAAAAATTTCTGTATAATAATAAAATTGTTATAACAGGAGCTACAAGTGGAATAGGTTATGAAGTTGCTAAAATGGTTAACAAATATAAGCCATTTTTAGTTATTTGTGGTAAAAAAAAAGAAAAAGTATTAAAAATTGTAAATGATTTTAAAAAATTAAATGAGAATGTATATGGTGTATGGGTTGATTTATCTAAAAAAAATGGCGGAAAAGAAATGTATGATGCTATAAAAAAACATATTCATACTATAGATATATTAATAAATAATGCTATAATTAATAAAGGTTCCAGATTTTTAATGTCTAAAGACAGTAATGATTGGGAAAATGAAATAGCAGTAAATATAAATGGTAATATAGTATTAAGTCAAAAAATAGCATATGCTATGAGAATGCGTAAAGTAAAAGGTCGCATTATAAATATTAGTTCTAATACTGTTAAATCAAGTAATACTAAATTAAATTCTGGAAGTGATATTTTAACTAAAAATATGATTGAAAAATATAGTAATCTTTTGGCAGATGAATTGTATCCATATAAAATTGCAGTAACAACTATACGATTAGATAATAATTATAAATCTAATAAAAGTAATTATAAAAATAAAATATACAACAACTATTTTGGTAATATATTTGACATAAATATGGATAAATTTACCCCATTATTTATGTATACTATTAAAGCACCATTTCATGAAATATCTGGGAAAATAATATCAAGTGATTCATTTAAACAAAATATTGAATTATCTAAAATTATTCCGTCACACCAAATGAACCTCAATAAAACCTATAAAGATTTCAATTTTAATACATTTACAAAACAAAAAAATAAAACATATTTAGTTAAACAAAATCCATATAATATGTCACCTAATATAAAAAAATTATTAAATAAAAATGATTTGAAAACAATAAATAATGAAGCGAAGTATAAACCTATATTAGATATTATAATTTCAAAAAAATTAAATATTAGTAAACATAATATTGTATTTTTTAAATCAGAATATGAATGTATTAAAAAAATAATAGAAATATTTGTTCCTAAATATCAAAGTATTATTGTTGTAAATCCTATATGGTCTTTTCTAAAATTAGTTTGTTTAGAAAATAAAATTAATATAGAATACAGCACACTAAAAAATAATTCGAAACATTTAACACCTAATTTTAATTTAATATTAAAATATATTAATACAAAAACCAAATTAATATATCTTAGCAGTCCTAATATTACTACAGGACAAAGTATAGAAAAAGAAGAGTTTGAAGCATTTATAAAAGAAGTTCCTAAAAATATAATAATAGTATTAGATCAAAGGTATGTTGAATTTTCAAATAAAAAAAATATTTTAAAAGGAAATACATATTTAAATCATAAAAATTTAATAGTATTAAGAACTTTTAATAACTTTTATTCTATTGAGAATTTAGAATTATCTTATATTTTAACTAACAAAGAATTAGGCTTATTTATAAGTGAAAATACTTTAGTTAATCAAATTAATAATTTTAATGAAACATTAGCATTAGAAGTATATAATGACAGTTATTATAGCACTATCAAATCTGAATTAATTAAAGAAAGGAAAAGAATTATAGGGCATTTAAAAGATAATAGAATAGATTGTTTCCCAACAGAAACACATTTTTTATTAGTTAAATTAAATAAAAAAAAAAAAATAATTGAAGAAGAATTACTGAAACAAAATATTATCCTTTATAAGTCTAATGATAATTATAATTACCATTGGACTTTACCATTATCTATACCAACTATTAATGATAAAATAATTGATGTTTTAATTTATAATAATTAAATCAAAACTTTATAAACAATATTACTCCAATTATTTGGAGAATCATAATATTCCCAATTAAAGACCCCGCCAAAATTATTATAATTTTGAACTATTTCTTTTAATACTTCTAAATTTGAATTGAAATTTTGACTTGATATACTACCCATTACTATTTTTTCTTCTGGATATCCATTTTTAATCATTTGTTTATAGCTATTAAGACTATAATCATAATAACATTGAACGTTAAAATACTCTATTAAATTGCCTAATTTATTATACAAATCTTTATATACAAATCCACCCATACCTTGATCATCATGTTCAATTGAAGATTGTACAGGAGCTAAAGTTATCATAAATGAAGTTCCAAAATCTTTTTTTATTTGTAATATTAAACGTTCTACATTTTCTAGACTAACTTGCTCTTCAATATCTAAATCTACACCATCAATTAAATCTTTTTTTTCTAATAATAACTCCTTAAGTAATGAATAATAAGTATCAAAATTAGAAAATAAATCTTGAAATGCTCCCCCAGCACCTCCTATCATTAATATAATTTTAATCCCTAATTGTTTTGATTTTTTTATATCTTCCCAAACACTATCAAATATTTTATCATTAGGATTATTATTATTTAGATGAACATATGGATTGTTATTTTCGTCAGTTCCGAAATGAATAGACGCTAAATGGATATGTGTTACTTTTGTATCTTTGGTTAAAATAGATTTAAGTCCATTAAATGTTTGATAATAATAAATTATTCGATTAATCATAATAATATATTATATAATTATATGAATGATATAATTAAGGATTTTAAAAAATCAAAAAATTTAAATACATTTCAACGTAAAGTCAATAAATATAAATATATTAATGTAGAAAACTATAATGATTTAAAACCTATGACATATACCATTTTATTAAAACCAACAAAAATAATTACAAAAATTAAAAATCGCATTGAATCTAGTATAAATTTAAAACGAGGAGATTATGTTTTATGTGGTAAATTAAATGAAAAATATGGATTATCTTTAGAAAAAATTTTAAATACATATGATTTAGGACAAATAAGTAATAAAAAAATAACTCGTAAAGGATTCAAACTATCACATTCATTTTTAAAAAAAAATAAATTAACAAATAAAATAAATATAACCCCTAGTTGGGGTGGAAAACAACATATGTTTAAAAATGATTATATATTATTTGAGACAAATAATATTGGATATTATGGAATTACAAAAAAAGCTTTTGAGAAAGATTATTTATTAAAATAGTCTTGAAAATATCGCCATGTTATAGAAAACATAATTCCATTTATTCCATTTGTAATAATTTTAGTTTTAAGTCCTCTAAATACCCAAGTATAACCTTCTTTAGAATATAAATTATTTATAGTTTCTCTATATGATAAAGTTTTGCCACTTGTTTGTTTTAAAGTCTTAATTACTCTAACACAATTAGAAGTTGTATCAGATATAATAGAAGAACATAAACCAATCGATGCGCGTTTTGTTAATTTACCAATTGTAGTATCATTTTTATCCTCAGGAAAATAAGTATTAAGATAATTATAAGTTACAAACCAGGGATAATGTCCTATTAGTGTTGAACTAAAAGCCGCAATTGAACCATTATACATCGTTCTAACACCATTTTTTTTTATATTCGTTTTAAGAGAATTTAATGAACCATTAACTTGATAATTTAATTTTAAAGTATCCATAGGCATAAATAATACTCTCCAACTCGCCGCACCAACACTAGCAATAGCGGTCTTTATAGATAATGGTAAATCTAAATCTCTAGTTGCTTCTAATATACCTATATTAGCTGCAGTATCACCAAATCTAAATAATGGCGCATTTATAAGAGCAAATGAATAGCCACGATATAATCTACTTATTCCTCCTTGTCTATAAAGTGTTTTTATTG
>Ga0209533_1005084_pt1 | contig 11281 bp, 10 predicted proteins | sample COG_04_FD_184748 | JGI IMG/M metagenome (GOLD analysis project Ga0209533, IMG submission 184748) | Pelagic Microbial community sample from North Sea - COGITO 998_met_04 (SPAdes) (version 2) | ecosystem: Environmental > Aquatic > Marine > Neritic zone/Coastal water | place: Helgoland, sampling... | reverse complement strand
TGAAAGTGTATCATCGTGTATTGAAATGGCAATGGGTTTGGTGGAGGCAACTGTAGATCCGGTTAGGTGTTGGTTTCCTGATGTTTCAGAAGCTTGTACATAATAGGTTTCACCTTTATCTAAGGTGATTTCAAACGGCACATTTGCGGGGTGCCCAACAACATCTTGACTGGGCAAGACAGTGATATCTGTATTATTTTCAGTCGCAACTATATTTATACCAGACCCATGACTGGATCCATTTTCTAGAAAGGTCTGAAACGGCGTTATGAAGGAGGTTCCTAATGCATTTTTCCCTTTTAGTGCGAATATATCAGGGTTACAACGACAACTTGGATTAATTTCATAATACGCCATAAAGTCATTAGTGCCTTCAATTTTAATTCCAAAATTTAATACGACATCTGCAGGTTTATTTTCAATGGTATCTATCCAAGGGGTAACATCCAGTTCATAGGCACTGTTTGGCTCCAAATCAAATTCAATGTTTTCGAAATCTGGATTTGCGGGCTGTGACAGCGTAATAGTAGTGGCTTCGTTTAGGCTCGCAAATCGAAAAAATATTGGGCGATCGCCATGTGACTGATTGGCTTCTGGGGCGACAAACCAAAATGTTTTATCGACTTGTCCAAAAGCGAAATTTAAATTTAAAATTGCAAATAAAATTAATATTGATTTCATACAAAAAGTTATGTGGTTAACATCCTGCGAAAATACTGAAAAATATATAAACTAATTTACTTTCTATATTACAATACCGTCAAAAAAAGACCAGTAGCGCTTGTGTTCTTAGAAGGTTGTGGTGCTATACTTCCACTATAAATTTCACTTTATTTATATCTGATAATACGCCGGCTTTGAGGATCATAAAAAGGAGTATCTAAAGTTAAAAAGAGACTCTCTAATTTAGTATTTTATAAACTTGTCAGATAACACGCTAAAACCATCAAAAAGTTTTAGAACATAAATCCCATGTTCTAAAGCACTAATATCTAATGCTGAGTTTGAAAAAATATTAGTCCTATTTTCTACAGAAGTTACATTCCAACTTTCGAGGGATTGGTTAAATTTAGTTGCCCTCAGAAACAAAGCCCACATGTATTTTACATTACTGACATCCCATGAAGAAATATTTCCATTAAATTCCGTTCTATTTAAAAATGCTTCAGCCAGATTCGTCACATTTCTCATATCCCAATCAGGCATGGCACCATATCCACTCTCACTACACAACCCGTTGACCGGATCTATACAAAGACACGCTTCAATAGCGGAATCATAATTCTCAGTTGTAATAGGAGTGGGTGTTTGAGCAAATCCATCTGTACAAGCAAAGAACACACACAAAATAAGTATGGGTATGTTGTTCATTTAAATTGGTCAACATTTCTAATATAACCCTAATTATAAAAAAATCAATAATTATTGATTGACTATCCGATTTTTTAATCGTATTAAAAAAAACTTTACTTTATCTAATACGGTTTGAAGGTATCGCACTAGGAACTAAACCGGCATCTACTCCCCTTCTAAGTATATCTATTTTTTTGCATTAAATTAAAAGAGAGTGATTTACATTATAAGATCAACAGATCTAAATTTCTCAGCAAATACAACCTTATGCTCAGGGGGAATTGTAGTTTTAAGGTTAACTCTTAAAAATGTAAAATGTGGGGGTGGAAACTTGTAGAAAAGCTATTTGCAAATTTTATAAATAAAATTCTTTTCTAGCATTACTGTTTTCTCAAGTGTTATTATGAGCTTTAATTTGTTCTTGAAAGCTATATTTGAGATTCTTTTCAAATCACAATCTTCTGATAAAATCATGAATACTTTAGTGTTTTCAATATGCGATGGGAGTTGTTTGAATAATTTTTCAAAGTATTCAAAATTTTCGCCACAAAACCAAGCTTGTTCCCTGTCATTTTTTGCTGTTTTTGGGTAATAGGGTGGATTAATTATAATATAATCAAATTGCTTTTCTTTGATGGAATCAAAAAGGTTCGAATATAAGGTGTAAACAGGAAGCTTATTTTTGCTACTTGCTTTTTCTAACATCTCTAAAGCGATGTGATTAATATCTGATGCTGTAACTAAAGCTCCTTTTGAAGAAGCAAATAGGCTAATGATTCCACTACCACAACCTAATTCTAACACTTTTGCTCCCTCTAAATTTATCGGTTTTATAAAATCTAATAGTATTTTGGTGCTTATAGTGAAATGGGGAGGAAATACTTCTGGGTGTACCATAACTTCAATAGCTCCATAACGGTATTTTCTAACTTTCGAATGGTAGCGTTTGAATAGATATTTCAAAACAGGATTTATTATTTTTAATATTTTCCGCATCATTAATCTGAGTAAAACCCTTCAATTTCTGGTTGTCTGTATTTCCAGATTTTATGCAACGCTTTAATTTCGTAGGGGTATTTATAAATTCCTGTTTTGTATCTTATTTTGGAAATAAATTGAATAAATTTCTTTTTAAATCCCTTTATTCTAAAATCTGATATTGTAGGGTAATATCCGTTTAAAACTGTTTCAAAATTCATGATACGGTCCACCATTTTAGAAGTGAGCCATGGAGTTAATGGGTTTTTACGTAAATCAAAATTTTCCCAAGCAGGATCTAACCAATCATCTAATGTTTCCGGAAAGCTAAAGCCTGCTTTTTGTATTTGTTCATAAAGTTCAGAGCCTTCTGTAGCAACAGGGCTGTATAGATAAATGATGATTTCTGCATTTGGATTAATCTCCTTAATTTCTTTTATAAAATTAATATCCCATTCTATCTGAGCCATTACTTGCTGTGGTGTATCTGCTGGCATGCCTAAGACAAAAGAAAATTCAGGAATAATACCTATCGGATACAAACGTGCCGCAAAATCTTTAATGCCTTGCCCTGTTTGTGTTCCTCCTTTATTCATTTGTTTGAGGATTTCATCGTTGCCGGTTTCAGCACCTAGAAAGATCATTTGACAACCTGCTTCTTTCATAAGTTTTAAGTCTTCATCAGAATACTTATTAATAGTGTCGATTCTCCCTTCCCCCCACCACGTAATACCATCATTTTTTATAAGTTCCGAAAACTCTACAACACGTTTTCTGGAGGTGAAGAAGTTATTGTCATGAAATTCAATAGCGTCAATACCATAATGATCTTTGAAATATTTGACATCATTGTAAACCGTTTGTGCTGATTTGGCTTTCCAGCGACCTTGATAGATGGGTACCACGGCACAAAATGAACAGGTAAATGGACATCCTAAGCTAGAGTGATAAGAAAATGTTTTACTGCCTAAAAATGTACGACTTAAATAGTTTTCTAGATCATAAAATGAATTGAGATGCTTGTATGGTAAATGCGGCAATGTGTCTTGTTCTAATAGTTTTTCTTTTTTAGTTTGTATGATAGTCCCTTCTTCATCTAAATATATAAGGTTCATTATTAGCGGCAATTGTTTCAAGTCCTTTGATTCTAAGGCATCTAATAAATTAGGAAAAGTCACATCACCAGGTCCGTTGACTATATAATCTACAAAGCCAGAGTTTATAGATACTTTATATTGATTTGAGGCAAAATAGCCCCCCCAAATTGTTATGGCATTAGGATAGTTTTCCTTTATTTTTTTAGTAAATGGAATGGCTTGCTTTAGTTGTGGCCCTGGCATTACTGTAGAACAGAAATATTTGAATTTACCCGTATCAAAATAATCAGAAATGGTTTTCCAAGGGTCATTTTCTAAATTACCATCTACAAATACATAGTCGTATTTATCATGAATGGCAGCACCTACTTGCAAAATAGAATTTGGTATTCTATGTTTTCCATTTGCGCTCCTAGGGTTGAATATGATAATTTTGTTTGACACTATTTTATTTTTTGAACTAAGTAATTAGGATTGCTTTCTACTATTTTAAAATTATCTAATTTTTTGATTTCATCTATAAAATGAGCACTACCAAAATCCAAGTGTTTTGCAGAGTCATCAATTAAGATATACCCTCCTTTTAAAAGATGTTGGCTTACGTTTTTAAAATCGGCTTTAGTTTGCTCAAAAGAATGATCTCCATCAATATAACAAAAGGCAATTTTATCTTCAAGCTTAAATGGTCTTCCAAAAACATCTATCAGTTCTTCTTTTTTATTCCATCTTTCAAAGAATTCGTCAGATTTTAAATGGCAGGTGAAAGGTAAATTATTTGGGCTTAACATCTTTACTGCATTAATATAAGCATTCTTAATATACTGCATATAGGCAGTTCTTTCAATATCATTTCTACCATCAATATGCGAATCAATACGACCTTTATGATCGGAATAGCCTTCGTATATCCACGCATCGCACCCGACCATAATATGCGGTTTATTATTTTTTTTGAGCAGATGAAGAATAAGGTTAGTGGATAAGCCCCCAAACACTCCTATTTCTACAACATAACCGCTTTGTGGCATATTTTTGATGGCTTTATCTATCAAGTAAATATTACCTTCATGTAACATGCCTTCTCCAATAACAGTAGCTCTTAGTCTTCTTATAAAGGTGTCATCAGGGATGGTTTTTACATCTTTAAACCACCTAAAAAGACGAGAGTTATAATTACGCATTAATTTTAAATTTTATAGAGTAAAACATGCAAAATAATTGGGCAATTGCATTAGCAAATAATACACCAGTCACGTTATACCCTAAATATAATAAGAATAAAGATATCAATAAATTTATGATAACACTATATAGACCTATTTGTATTACTTTAGCTTCTCTCTTATTTTTAATTAAGTTATAAATATGAGTAGTATAAACATACGAAGGAAAGCTTATAAAATAACCAATACATATTTGTAGCATAGACAGCTTTATATTAAAACCAAAAAAGAGGATTAAATAAATAATGCCTAAAACAAGAAGATTAATAACTACCCCATATTTAATCATTGACTTTTTTAAACTTTCAATACTTTTAATTTTGAATCTATAAAAATTCTTTACAAAAGGGAATGATAATATTGCTATTAAAGATCCCGCAAAAACAAACAGCCCAGAAATAATTTGATATTCTCCTAAGGCTTTAGCATCATAAAAAAAGCTATATGTGTATACATCTACTTTAGATTGCAAAAACCCTGTAATTCCTAAGATAAAAAAAGGAAAACTTAGCTTTAAAACTTTAAAATTAAATGCCCCTTTTTTTATCCTTAAAAATGGATGGTAATATATTAGAGACACTATTGCTTTTACAGCTACACTAAAGGCATAGCTCCATAGTAATAGTGCTAAATCTAAATAGTTTTTAAAAATAAATAATTGAATTATCAATGTGAAAAATCCAATAATTTCAATACTAATAGATTTTATATAATCTCTATTGTAGAAAATAACAGGGAAAAATGAATGGTATATAAATGTGCTAATAATCCATAGCATCATAAATAACGCAATGTATAACTCAAAAAAAAAGAAAACACTAATTGTACATAATATACAAATAGGTATACGCGCAGTAAAAGAGTGTTGCCAATCTATAATTATATTTTTTGGATTTTGACTAAAAGCACGCACTAGGTATGTTACACTCCCCCAGTTACATATTATAGAGATGATAAAAAACAATAATAAATACTCAACAAAATATCCCCAAAGTTCTTTTGAAAAAAAAGTTACAATGACATACGAAAATACAATTCCAAGTATAGGACTTAAAATGCTTCTAAAACCATTTAGAAAGACAGGTAAAAAACGGGTTACATTTTTTTTTAATTGTTTCGGCATTGATAAATCTTATAAAACGGATTTGTAATTTAAGTTATTTCTATTTCATTTATATATACTTCGGCGATTAATATTATCTTTAACATCATCTATGAAGAACTTGTTCATAAAATATAAAGTATATTTAATTCCTTTAGCTTTGTTGTTGTGCTATTTTCTTTGGAAATCGATATCATTTTATTTACACGATTTTTCAAATAGCTATTTTCCTGCACATATTGTTGCTAATAGCAATACTCCTGAAATTATTTTGTTTGATATACATACATATAATAATTATATATGGGATCTTGGTTATGAGCAAGTCCTAGCAGATTTTTATTTAAATAGTCCTTTTAATGCGGTTGCATTTTACCCATTTATATTTATTCAAGACGCATATATTGCAAAAGCTATTTTTAATGCTTTAAGCTGTGTGCTGTTTCTTATGGCTATTTATGCATTACTCAAAAGGTATGGAAAAAAGACATTATGGTTTGTTATTATTATTCCTATTCTATTTTACGTTCCAATTAGAAATCACATCTTATTTGGTCAGACCTACTTCTTAATTTTTGTATTCGTTGTGTTTAGTTTTTTATGGTTTGAACGTCATAGGAATAGTTACGGGGCAATGGCATTAGTGTTTGCCGTTGCACTAAAAATATTTCCTATATTTTATGGAATTCCATTATTATTTAAACAGCAATGGAAATCACTTTTAATACTAGTAGTCCTAGGTTTTAGTGTATTAGGTTTATCTGTGTGGTTTACAGGATCATTTTTATGGGAAACCTATTTTTTTGACGTACTACCAAATGTAATCAAAAATAAAAGTACTGTGAATTTTCAGTATAATGCGCAATCTATAGATGTGTTTTTAAAAACACTATTTATACGAGATACATATTATAACCCAACCGCATTATTTGACAATGGACGATTATATGTTAGTATTAAATGGTTATTAAAATCAATTATTATTGGCGTAGCAGTGTCGATAAGTTTCTCAAATAAAAAAAACCTATTCACTTTACTCTCTATTTGGGTAGTTACTTTGTTTTTAGTGCAATCAAGAACCGCTACTTATGCACAAATTTTATGGATTATTCCTGCATTTTATATGTTTACTTCCTCGGCAGGTCATTTAAAAAAAATATGTTTTTTTGTTATTTTATTTTTGGTATGTAATATTCCTATTTCTAAGTTAGAATATTTACCTATTGCTCTAAGATTTTCAAGATTATGGTTAACCATAGGACTTGCAATTCTTTTTTATTCGAGTTTTAATAAAAAACTTAACTATAAATATATTGGTTTAAGTTTTCTATTATTACTGCCACTACATTTAGGATTATTTTCAAAACCAAAACCAAGTGTATCTACATATGTTTTAGAACAACAAGAATATTTTATGATATTAGATTTTGCTAAAAAAGGAAATATATTGACTTACGATGCTCTTGGTAAAAACGGAAAAGAAACGATAAAAACGAATATTAAAATAGATACATTTAATACATTCTCTTGCAATATAGAAAATAACCAAATCATCTTAAATGGAAAGCAATTAACTGATGATACTTCACTTAAAAAGAAGCCTGTTTTAGTAAATAATTGTGAAGTATACTACCTTACTGATGCTAGATCACGTCGTGGAGCTTTTACTATTAAAAAGATTAAAGTTTATAATCCATAAATATCGATGAATTGTGACATTCAATTTATTCAAGATCATTATTAAGGATTGATTTTCCTGTTTTTTCGCATCTAGTTTTAAAATTATGATTCCTATAAATAGGCAAATAGGGATAATAACATAAAACCATTCTTCTATACTTAAACTCCATGCTTCAGGGAAAAACCATGGATGTGGGGAGATTATATTTTGTGAAAAAAAGAAATAGTGTTTTACACTAGACGGCACATAGTTAGCTGCATGCTTATATATAACAAATGAAATAGCAAACGCTCTTAAAATATCTAAACCAAATATTCTATTTGAATCAATTTCTATTTTAAATAATTTAATCACTTTAGGTTTTTAAATAATTTAAAGTTATAGAGTTTAAAGCTTTGTAGTACATAACAAAAAGATACTTTTAAGACTCCAAACCCATAGATTGTACTGCGTTTAAAATTAATAGATGAAGAATCTTTTTCGTATTTAGCAGGGCAAGATATTTCACCAATCGTAATATTTTTGTAACAACATTGTGCTAAGAGTTGATTATCAAAAATAAAATCATTAGAGTTGTTATGAAAAGGAATAGCTTTTAAAACCTCTGCATTAAATGCCCGATATCCAGTGTGGTATTCTGATAATTTTTGCCCCATGCATAAATTTTGAATAAAGGTTAATGCACAATTAGAAATATATTTATACAGTGGCATCCCGCCATGGAGTGCCTTTTTACCCAAAATACGAGAACCTAATACAACAGTATATATATTGTTTGCAATTAACTCAGCCATAGTGGGAATCAATTTTGGATTGTATTGATAATCTGGATGTAACATGATAATAATATCTGCACCTAATGCTAAAGCTTTGGAGTAGCAGGTTTTTTGATTTGCACCATACCCCAAATTTTTATCATGTTTAATAATATGATCAACTCCTATACGTTTTGCGATTTCAAGGGTATTGTCAGTGCTAAAATCGTCTGTGAGAATAATTTCATCTACAATATTACGAGGGATTTCATTGTAGGTTTTCTCTAACGTTTTAGAGGCGTTATAAGCTGGTAGAATAACAATAATTTTCTTTTGATGAAGCATTTATTTTAAAAGGTTTACTTCATTAGTTGATTTCTCTCTAATACTGTCTGGAACTTCTAGACAATGAAAAGGAGCGAGCTTATCTATGTCTTTTCTGTGGTATAGATTTCCTAAAAAAGGAAATTCTTCATTAACATGTGTTTTTAAATGCGACAATTTTTGTTTTACTTCTATTAAAGGCATGTTCCATTCTCTAGAAATACGTTCCGCATTCGGTTCCATAAATGAAATGTAAAGCAATTCTAATTCTGTGTGCAGTTTTTTATTGAGTAGATTCTTGTCTTTCCATTTAGAGTCTTGATAGTTTTGAAGTTTATGGTTAAAATATTTTAGTGTATCACTAAATTTCATGTAACTTAAGTAACCCTCATGATTTTGTTGCTGCCTAAATAAAGGCTGCACAACAACTTCATGACACCAAATACATTTTGCAGGTTTACCTGCTCTTGTAATACTATTGTTGGCGGCATCTTTTAACTCTCCCATCTCATCGTAAATGCCAAACCTTAATTGCCCGTTTGGCATTACTTCCATCGTTTCATATTCTAAAATAGCTTTACTAATGGAATCTACCTCGGAAGAAATAAAACCCTGATTATTATTTTCTAACGGTTCTGAAAATGAAATAATTCGATCTACTTTGGACACACTAGAGTTATCAATATACCCCTGAACACTATCAAAAATATACAATTGCTCAAATTTCTCTAAACTTTTCGGAACATCAACAATAGCATAATAATGGTGAGAATTCCCAAAAGTTAAAGCAACATATCGCGCTAAATCAATTGAATTATTTTTCTTGTAATCTTCAGAATTTTTAAATATGTAATGAAGTTTAGATAGGTTTTTAGATGCGCTTTTAGAAAAACCTAGTGCATTGATATTTATTGTAATTATCGAACCTTTATAATTAATACCGCTTGATCGGTTATCATTTGCTAGTGTTGACCCTAAATATGACAATGCCCATTTTAACCCTGTTACACTTCTTTTGAAAGTATCATTTTCGTATGCTTTATTCCATTTTAGATTAATTTCATAATCTTGTGTATTAGTATGCGAATTAGTACACGAACCAAATAATAGGACAAAACATAATATTGAAAATATCGATTTCATACTTATTTTGAGAGTTTCATTAAAACCGCAGCTCCAATAGATTTTAGTTTAAATTTAATTAATTTTTTAAAATTTACATTACCTATTTTTTCTTTGTGATAGTGCACTTCATTGACAATACGTCGCACCGCATAGTCATAAAATTTCCGAGAATACGTTCTCTTAAAATCGATATCTCTATCTGTTGAAGTTTCCCAGTTGGGCTGAGTCGTGATTTTATCTTCAATCTCATTATATAGCGATGTGCCTTTAATGGGATAGGCAACTGTAATTGTAAAATGTGTTGGATTTGCAGCCTTCAGATACCGTATGCTTTCATTAATATCGTCTTCATCTTCACCAGGATATCCAACCATAATAAATGTCCCCGTTTCTATACCAAGAGCATTGGTTTTTTGAATGGCTTGTTTTACAACCTCAACATCGACACGTCTGTCCATAGCATCAATAATTTTCTGTGATCCACTTTCTGCACCGATCCAAATTCGAAAACAACCCGCTTCTTTTAACAATTGCAATACCTCATCATTTAATCGTTCTGCTCTTGTAATACATTCAAAAGGAATAATGGCGTTATGTTGAATCACTTCTTTATGAAATTCTCGAATCCATTTATGGCTAACAGAAAACACATCATCTACAAACCAAATATGATCTGGATTGTAAGTGTCTTTTAGCATTTTTAGTTCTTGGGCAACTAATGCTGCAGGACGCCTTCTATAGCTTTGGCCATAGACCGCTGTACTACACCATTTACACGTATAAGGACAACCCCGTTGTGTACTCACCGTCATTGAGCTTTTTCCACTATGTGATTTCCAAGTTTCTAAATATTTATCAACTGGAATTGCAGCCCTATTAGGTAACGGCAGTTCTGATAAATCTTTCATTTTAACACGAGCAGGTGTTTTTATAAGTTCATTGTTTTCTAAATAAGCAATACCAGAGATTTCGTCGTAAGCTATATTATTTTCAATCGCTTGATACAACTCTAAAGTCGTTTCTTCACCTTCGCCAATAATTAAAAAATCGGCTCCGGTTTGTAAATAGTTTTTGCAATTATAGGTAACATCTGGACCGCCTAAAACAAGTTTTGGAAACCCATATTTAGGTTTGGATTTTAAAATTTTAATCAATGTAATGACATTAATTTTAGTCATTAAATTGGTGTAGATTGCAACCGCTTTTGGTTGTTTTTCTGCAATATATTTTAACTGAGTTTCAAGCGAGTAAAAAGTAGAATCGTAAAGATGATTCTCTATACCATTTTGATTCAAGTATGCGGAGATATAAAGTAATCCTAATGGCGCATAAGGCTTCATGATTTTTTGCTCCTTATAATCTTCATGCAAGTAATATGTATGGGTTAGAACGAGACTCATGATGTTTTTTTAAATTCAATAAAATAGTGATCAGCATATTTTGAGAAAAAAGTAAATGAAAAACAATTTTCTAAAAATGATAAAATTCGTAAACTAACTTTTTTTCCAAGAAGGGAGGTTTGTAAATAAGACGGGGGAATCCAAATGCCGATCGGTTTGATTTTTTCCAATGAAAAATTTGAAGCTAACGGTATAATATCATTTGGGTTGTAATACCATGTGTTTACATTTTTCCCTTCTACA
>Ga0209533_1005067_pt1 | contig 11303 bp, 8 predicted proteins | sample COG_04_FD_184748 | JGI IMG/M metagenome (GOLD analysis project Ga0209533, IMG submission 184748) | Pelagic Microbial community sample from North Sea - COGITO 998_met_04 (SPAdes) (version 2) | ecosystem: Environmental > Aquatic > Marine > Neritic zone/Coastal water | place: Helgoland, sampling... | reverse complement strand
GTAGCCTTTCTGATGCCCCCGTCCAGGATCTCCCCACCATGTGCCACCGACATTCTCATGAAAGCCGCGACCGATGGGATAGTATTTCTGAATTTCCGGCGTCTGATGCGCGGCCACCCAACTCAGGTCACCATTGCTCGGCTGAGTCAGCTTTTTCTTAAACGGAAATTTTTGTTCGGCATCAGGATTCGGCCCGACGATGTGCCACTTGCCAAGATGGATCAATTTGTAGCCAGCCTCCCTGAGCGGTTGCGCGAATACAGGGTGCTCCTCGCCCACCGTCCACTTAGAGAAAATGTTGTCGGCAGCCTTCCCCTTCTCCAACACCGGCACTGTGTAGCAGCCCGTGCGGAAGGACTGCTGCCCTGTCAGGATCGCTGCGCGTGATGGCGAGCAAGTCGGATACATAAACGCATTTTCAAACACGAGGCTCTCTGCCGCCAAAGCATCCAGAGCGGGCGTTTCGAAATAGCTGCTGCCCATGAAGCCCACATCCTGCCAGCCAAGGTCATCTGCTAAAATAAAGACAATGTTTGGTTTTACCCCAATGGCGCGACTGGACGACTGCGAAGGCGATTGCTGAGCCCACAGAGAGGAAAAGGCACCGAGCAACAGAGTCGTTGCAATAAGCTGACGGAGGAATCGTATACACATGATTTTAGATTAACAGTTTTCGAAGACATATACTATCACGTGAACAAGGTATCTAGACAAAAAAATCCCCAAGCTCCGAAGGGAACTTGGGGATTCGCGAAATACTTTGAATGCATTTTTCACAAATCACGTAGCAACTACTTCCAGACCTTCGATTCGCCGTGTTTTAGAGCAATGGTGCCGCTGAGTTTACCATTAGAATAGACACGAAAAGTGCTGTCGCGTGTGGCGTGGATCGTCGCTTTTTGGAGCTGTCCATCCGCCCATGCGATATCGACTTCAAAACCGCCGCGTGCGCGTAGGCCCTTGATGTTACCCGTTGACCATTCAGATGGCAGTGCGGGCAACAGATGCAGGATATAAGGCGCGTTTGCCAGCGACTCATCCGGCACGACAGGCACGAAGTGCTTCGGATTTTGCGGAGACTGCTGGTAGGCAATAAACGCAGCCTCTTCGACAGTATCGGCATTTGGATTCACACTGCGCAGGTGACTTTGTAAGAGCATTTCACAGACGCCGGCTCCCCCGCCAAAATTGCCATCGATTTGAAATGGCGGGTGGAAGTCGAACAGATTTGGATAGGCGCGTTTCGAAGTCAGGAATTTGTAGATCTTATGCGCATGATCGCCATCGTGCAGGCGTGACCAGAAGTTGGTCTTCCAGCCTGTGCTCCAACCAGTGGATGCATCGCCGCGATGCTTCATCGTCACTAGAGCGGCTTGATGAAGCTCCGGTGTTGTCAATGGCGAGATGTCACGGCCTGGATGCAGGGCAATCAAATGTGAAATGTGGCGGTGTGTATTTTTTGGATCATCCCAATCGTCGATCCATTCCTGCAGTTGACCGTGCTTACCGATCTTTTGCGGGCTGAGCTGCGGAATCATCTTCTGCAGCGTTGCGCGGAATTCTGCATCACGGTTCAAAATGTAAGACGCTTCAATGCAGTCGGTAAAGAGTCCTAGAATCAACTGCTGATCCCACGCTGCACCGTAGGTCTGCTTGTTCAGCTCACCTTTGGCATAATTATTTTCCGGCGACCAAGTCGGGTAAACGACCAGTGTGCCATCCTTCCATGGAGCTAGGTGCTCCACAAAGAATTCAGCGGCTCCCTTCATGACCGGATAGGCTTCTTCAAGATACTCCTTGTCACCGCCGAAAGCGTAGTGCTCAAGCAAATGCTGCGATACCCAGTGACCAGCTTGTTGCATGCGCCGGCCATGCTCGTTCTGTGCTGTCCAGCCAAAGATGTTACCATTCAAGCCCATGCTCCAACCCTGATCGACGCCAAAGGTCTCACGTGCGGTGTGCTTACCAGACTCGGCGAGCACTTTAACAAACTTCATGTAAGGCTCAAAGGACTCTGGCAAATTGGCCGTCTCGACCATCCAGTAATTCATCGCGACATTGATATCCCAGTGGTAGTCCGCATTCCACGCAGGCTTGAGGCTCGCATTCCAAAGGCCTTGCAAATTCGACGGCACGGCCGCACCGCGTGAGCAACTGATTTGCAGGTAGCGTGCATGGTGGAAATAGAGATTTTCCAGCTCAAGGCTGGCTGTCTTGGTCAATTCATCTGTCGTTTTTCCAGAAGGTTTGAAGTCTAGCTCTAAGCGGCAACGATCCATCAGTTCAGAAAAATCGGCGACATGCGCTTCCTTGAGCGCGTGATATCCCAGCTTCGAAGCGGCGTTGAGTGTCTTCTCTGAATCTCCACGATAGTCCCGCCCCTTAAATACCGGAAAGTTAGGAAGATAGTCGGTATACCCCGAAAGGTAAATACTAACGTCCGTCGCACCAGTCACCACGATCGAGCCATCGGCTTGCGCAGTCACATGACCATTGGTCGCGTCGACCTCAATGATCTGCGCGAAATGCATGTTATCCTGAACCATCTTTGTTTCCGCTTCTAAGATGATGCGGTTACCCGTCGCCTTCAGCACATTCACCTTGTGATAGGTAATCGTCTGAATGGTAAGATCCAACTTCGCACCTTGCGCCGTATAACGGGCGGCCATCACATCATTCGGATAGCTGCAAAAATACTCGCGGGTAAACTGCCCCCCATTGGCCGAATAGCTAACACGACCGAGACCAGTGCGTGTGTCCAGCGAACGTCGGTAATTCGAAACCGTTGAAGGATTATGTCCGGTCTCAATCACCACATTTGTGAATGGTGCATAGTTACCTAATTCCTGCTTCGTCGAAAGATATTTGGTCGATATGCCCTCCATCGATTCGGGGCCAGTGCCCATGCGCTCTTCACGATAGGCCTCACGCACTTTTTCGAAATCTTCAGGTGTGACGCTACGTGCGGCGGATTGGTCGACTTCGCTCTGACCACGACTGGTGTTCATCCACAGCGTGATATCATTAATGCATAACTCATCTTTAGCGATGCCGCCAGAAAACATGGCACCGAGTCGGCCATTGCCCAGTGGTAAAGCGGTCTTGATGAATGCAGGCTCTTTCGACTTGCCCTTGGTTTTCATCAGATCACCTGCCGCGGGTGAGTCATATTGTAGAACGAAGCGCTCATCACTTGCGCTCAATCCAACGAACGAAAGTGCTATCAATGCGAAAGAGGTTGTTATTTTCAAAATATTTGGGATTTGGGATTTCAAGGCTTAGGAGAAGGAAAGCCCGAGAGCCGACTCCACACTGAATCATTTATATTAACAAAAAATAAGCCAGCCCGTCTATCACTACAATCAGGTAGATTCACTATTTATATATTACTCATGTGTCCATGAGCTTGGGTAATTAATGTAACGACATTTCAAGAAGCAGGCTGGTGATGGTGCCATGCAAGAAAAGACATTTACGCACACTTAGGATTTAAACCTAAGTAGCCCCACACAAGGCTACAGCAACAAATCGAGAGGCACTCCTACACCTAAAAAAAGTCGCTCTATAATGCCTCCGGCGCCCATTCTGGAATGCCTGTTTCCTTCAACTGCTCGTGGTAACGAATGTTCAAAGGAAAACTGATAGGAATTTGCTTTTCGGCGGCGCTAGCCGCCGGGGTGGCATTGGGGGTGAGGGTTCACCTTCTACAAGCTGCACGACTGGAGAGATATCCACCTCTTTTAGAGTGTCCCTGATGGAAAAGCGTGCACAAGAACGCTTAGCAAAAAGAAGTTTAAATTACTCGGCCCCGTTATTCGATCGATGCTCCACGAAGCATGCAGCCGTGAACAAGACAGGTAATTTAAACGTCTCCTGGGAGAGCCTACTCACTGCTTAGTCTAGCTACTCGCTCATTGATAATACGCTCGTTTCCCTCGGCACGCTCACGGCTAATCGGAAAGAACCATATGATCGCAGATGCAACCGCAACTCCACTACATTGAAGTCCAATATAAAGCAGTCGAAGATTCAATTGGACTCCCTCATCAGGTACGACTTGCTCCTCGAAACCGGAGATTCCAATCACGAGTGCACCTGTGATCGAAGTGACGGCTACCGCGATTTTAAACATAAAACTCTTACCCGCGCCGAATAAACCTTCTCGCTGCACCCCACTCCGCGCTTCGTCGTCCTTAGTTACATCGCCAATCATCGAATCGAGCATCAACCAGATTCCGGAGTTACCGAATCCTATTACGGCTGAGCTAAGGTATTGCATCTCTGGAAATGAAGGGTTCCACGTCCACCAATAGCTCGCGTTCCCAACAAATATAAGGCCGAAGCAAATTAGAGCCGTAGTCCGCTTATCGAGACAACGAGAGACGCGCATCATTAAATACATGCCTACCAGATTACAGCCGATCATGATGTTTGCGGAGATAGCCGCTAGTTTCGCACCCACCACTTTATCGCCCTGTGCTACGTAGAAAATATTAATGTGATTCCCCATCACCCCGGCAGTGTAAATTGCGATCACAAAGAGTAACATCGAACTCATCACCAAGATGAATGCGCGATTGCCCAAAGTTGCCTTCAGCACTTCTCCAATCGGAGCCTTCTTTCTAACTTTCGTGCTGTGCGGCTCTTCAGTGCAGATGAGCGCAGGCACAATCCCTGTCAGAAGCGCAGAAATGCCCACCCAGATGCCGACTGATCGCATACCAATTGTTTCGTCACCACCAAACTGATCACCCACTGAAAGCGCATACAACCAAGTCACGCCGAAGCTTGCGATCGTAGTAAAGTAGAGCCGCGAAGCCATCACTTTGGTAATGATGTCGTAGTTGCGCGTAAACTCGTAGCCCAGCGCAATGTAAGGCACGGAAAACACAGTGTAAGACAACGCGATGAGTGTATAAATACCAGCGATCCAGAGAAGCAATGTCAGCTCATCTCCCGTCGGTAATGGCGGCAACCCAAACCACCCCTCGGCAGCGGCCTCCACCGAAGGCGCATCAAGCGCGCCGACCGGAGGCATCCACAATAACGCGAAAAATAGAGACATTAAGATCGCGCCGATAAAGATGTAGGGCTTACGACGCCCCCACTTCCATTTGCTGCGATCCGAGAGAATGCCCATCAAGGGGTCAGTCAATACGTCAATCACACGCGGCACAAATACGGCAATCCCCAGCCAGAATGCATTGATACCATAACCGATATTAAAAACCGGTATAATCGTCCAAGCGAGGCCGAAGGTCAGGAGGTTGTCGGCAACGCCTCCAACCCCCCATGCGTAGTTGCGATTTTTCATACAGGGCAGCTAAGGAGATATTCCATAAAGTCATCCATATTACCAGTCGCGACTCCGACATACATATCTGCTCCGCCATAATAGACAAAAATTGTGCCATCCTTCACGACGGCTCCACATGGAAAACAAACGCCACCCATATCGTAGCAACCCTCAGTTTCGTAGGCGAACTCCGGCTCAAGGAACCAGTCTCGGGTGCGGTGAGTTACCTTGGCCGGATTATTCGGATCGAGCAACAGAGCACCTAGGCGATAGTAGCCGTCTTCACCTTTACCATGGTAAATCGTCATCCAGCCATGCTCGGTCTTGATCGGAGGTGTGTTACCACCAATTTTCTCCTCCCATTCGTATTCTGCGCCGGCAAGGAACTCGGATGTATTTGAATCCCAATACAAAAGATCTTCAGAAGAGTTGATCCACATGCCAGGGTGCTCGTTCGGGTAGCCTTCGCCACACCACTCCATCGGACGGTGGATCATCCACCACTTACCATTCACCTTCTCTGGGATAAAATACACATCACGGTCATCGTAGCGCGGATCAGTAAGTGGGCCACAGCGGTGCCATTCTTTAAAATCCTTCGTCACGGCCAGCGAGGTAGTGGTTAAACTTTCGCGATACTTGATAGGAAACTCATCTGGGCGGTCTTCAGGCTTATATGGATTACCGTCCATAAGCCAATATTGGCCTGGTGCGTAAGGGCGCGACGCATAGGTGACATAATACCAGTCACCGATTTTCATCATGCGTGGGTCTTCGACACAGCCCGCATCATAGGCATCGGAACTCGGCCCAAAGACTGGCTGGTCAGAGACACGAGTGAAATTGATACCGTCATCAGACTCAGCGAGTCCAAAATAGACGCGGTGCTCTACATCTTTACCCGCTGCGCGGTAAAGCATGATGAACTTCTTGCGTTCCTCATCATAGATACAGGCCGGATTAGTGACTACCAGAGACTCCCAGTCGCTGCCTTCGAGCGGTGAAAGAATAGGATTATTTGCGTGTTTTGTGAGTTTCATATAATATAAATTTTAAGTTTCCCTGATCGAGTATGGCTCCCCTTGAATTCGATTAGACGCAGTTGTTGGTCTTAACGAATTCGATAATTTCACTAATATGACCATATGCTAGGGCCGTGTGCGTATCCGCGGCACCATAGTAAACTGCGATTCGGTCTTTAGCTGCGTCGGTCAACGCGGCACAAGGGAAACAAACATTCGCGACTCGCCCGACCGTTTCGTAATCAGCCTCAGGGCCCAAGAGATATTGATTGGCGCGTGCAATGACCTTCCATGGTTCATCGATGTCCAAGAGCGCGGCGCCGATAGAGTAGTTATACCCATTACAGGTGCCCATCACACCGTGATAAATGATAAGCCACCCTTCGCTGGTTTCGATGGGCACCGGGCCTCCGCCGATTTTCTTGTTATCCCACCAAGCCTCTGTCGGCCCCATCACGTGCTTATGTTCACCCCAGAACTTCAGGTCTGGCGACTGCGATAAAAAGATATCCCCAAACGGAGTGTGTCCAGCGTCTGAAGGACGATGCAACAGCGTGTAAAGACCATTAATCTTTCTCGGAAAGAGCACTCCGTTGCGATTAAAGGGCACAAAGGTATTACCTAAAAATTTGAAGAGCACAAAGTCTTCCGTGTAGGCAAGCGCCACCGTTGGACCATTAAAATCATTACACCATGCCACCACATAACCATTCTCGATCGGTGTCACACGTGGATCATACCCAAATCCGAGTTCGACTGCGTTGCCCTCTTCATCACGCAAGTCAATCTGCGGTGTTTCGATTTCCCAGTGAATACCATCTGGACTACTGCCCGCATGCAGGAACGGTAGGCCCGTGCGATAATCGACACGAAAGACCCCCTTGAAACCGTCTCCATGACGAACCACTGCACTGTTGTAGACAGAATTAGCAAACGGCAATGGGTTACGACCAATAATGGGATTGCGATCATCTCGCCATAAAATCTCAGCCGAGCCCCGAGCGCGCTCCAGCCACGGAATCTCAACCACGGCGGCAGTAATGGTAGAATTTTCAACTGTAGAGTGGAACATAATTAGTGAGTATTTTTATATGACAGAGCAAAACCCTAGGCTGGGTGAAGACAATAAAACGCAAACCTTAGCGCAAACGTTTGTCAATATACTTTTATTTTTTAATTATATCAAGGCGTCATCAACCTACGAATCACAATGCTATTAGGAGCAAACCGGGCGTGATTAAAAGTGGTGGTAAATCGCAAAATAGAAAAATGACTGTACATCCATCTGCCCGTGCTTTTTAAGGTTTGGATGGAAAATGAACATTTTGATTTGAGTGCAGAGGAATTAAAGCTTCTGAAGTTATTGCGTAATGATGCCAATTTAGGCGAGGCAGTGAAGGAGGTTTTGAGCTTGGCTGAGGCTGAAGAATGGGATGCCAACAAGGTCGAAGGGGAGTTGATCACCGCGACTCGCAAGCTTGGCCGTGCGGCAGTCGGCAGTTGGGCGGCGAATAAAGCTGCCCATGTTGAAGAGGAAATGGAGCAATGTGAACCCAGTCTGCATCGTCATAAAAAAAAACCTTAAAATGGTTGTGCACATTCGGAGGCGTAGAAGTGGAAGATACGGTCTGGCGCAGCAGCTCAGACCGCAGGGTGCTTCGGCCTTTACCGCAACGCCTCGGAGTCAGCCCACGGGGTAAATCCCTGCGTCTGCAGCGGGCTTTGGCTGACTTTGGGATAGACGAGTCATTCGGAGCGGCCCGCACAAAGGTCAAGGAGCACTACGGTTTGGACATCGGCGCAGAAGCCGTGCGAGCAGTCACTCTTGAGCATGCCCGCGCTGCGCGATCCTGGGCGAGCGAATGTAGCCCGAGGGACTTTCGCGCTCTTCCAGCTCACGGCTCGGAAACACTGGTGTGTGAGGCCGACGGGAGCTTCCTCAGGCTGGTCCAATCGGGATTGCCCCGGAAAGGGAATCGCCCGAGAGAATGGAAAGAAGTGCGGGTGCTTGCCGCGCAAAATCCTGATAAGAGATGTGCGGTCTTTGCAGCCACCTTCGGCGATCTTGAACAAGTAGGAATGCTGTGGGCCCGCGCCGCACGCCTTGCCGGCTGGGCGCTGGACTCCAATATACATGGGCTTGGAGACGGTGCCGAATGGATCGAGCGCAAGTTGCGCGAGATCTTTGGCAAAGATGCCGATTACCTGATCGATTATTATCACCTGCTCGAATATCTGTCCGCAGCGGCTTCACAAATCGCCCCGGGCAAGGAGAAAAGCTGGAAGCGAACTCAGAAACGCCGCCAGAGAAAGGGGCAATACCAGAAGGTCATAGCCACACTCAAGCAGGCCCTTGAGCTAGAGGGGCTAGCCGATGAAGAGGCTCCGGTACGTTGCGCATGGCGGTATATGACCAATCGCCCAAATGCCTTCAATTACCACCTTGCATTAGAGAAAGACCTCCCCATTGGATCCGGTATGATCGAAAGCAGCCATGGCCACATTTTGCAAAGCCGCATGAAGAAAAACGGCATGGCATGGGCACTGGAAAACGCAGAGCCGATGGTTCAATTACGTGTCTTGAGAGCCAACAACCAATGGGACGAGTATTGGAATCAACGATGCGCCGCTTAAATCACACCACTTTTAATCACGCCCGAGCAAACCACGGAGCAAATTTTTGCGTTGTTTTTGCCTTCTGTACCCTGTAAGAAACAACAATGAGTAACAAAAGACCCAAACTCGTCGAACTCGCAGAAGCTCTCGGCGTCAATGTCGGCACGATATCGCGCGCACTCAACGACAAGCCAGGCGTCAGCGACAAGCTTAGAGCCAAGATCAAAGCCAAAGCCCAAGAGGTCAGCTATCGCCCCAATATTTTTGCGCGTACACTGCAAACAAACCGCTCCTTTCAAATAGGCGTCATTGCTCAAGTCCGCATGCACGCCTTCTTCGACAACTCATTCTGGGGCAGGATCTTAAGCGGAATCGAAGAAGAGTCCCGAAAGTCAGAATACGAGCTACTGTTTAGCGGTGGCCACGAAACCGAAATAGGCATAGATCCAAACCATATACCACGCTTTGTCGAACAACACCAAGTCGACGGAGTCATTTTAGTAAACGCAGTATCGCCCGAACTAAAGAAGGTCATAATCGACCACCACATCCCCTGCGTTCAAGTCGACTTCTCGGAGCACGATGAATTTGATGCCATCGTCATCGAACAAAAAGCATCGATGAAAAAGCTACTGAAATCCATTTTGGAATTAGGGCACACAGAGCTCCTATTCCTAGGCGCACCCGAACGGCACGAGAATATCAAGGCCCGACGAGACGGATTCCACGAAGCCGTCACACAGGCGAACTGCACGCCCCACGAACTCCACTACACCGAGTCCACAGACACCGCGGAGTCCAGCAAGCTACAAGAAGCACTCCTGAAACAGTTACGCGCCCACCCAAATATCACAGCCATCTGCTGCGAGAACGACTCTCTAGCCCTTCGCGCAAAGACCGCTCTTCTACATCACGGCCTCACGATCCCGGACCAAATGAGCATCAGTGGCTTTGACAACCTCTCCTTCTCCGAACTCATCTACCCCTCATTGACAACCGTCCAGGTTTCAAAACGGCTCGTTGGCCAAACCGCCGCGCGGCGCCTCATTGAGCAAATAGAAAGCAAAGACGAGGAAGACTGGACCCCACTAGTCGTCACGTACCCCGCAATACCGATTATGCGCCAAAGCACCAGCAGTCCACGAAAGGGGCCACTAAAGCTTTAGGCTAGACCGCTCACGCCCGCCAAAATCGCAGCTGAGTATCAAAAAATGCTGTAATTACACAAGAGAGCAAAACGACTTGACAAGCGTTTGCTCAAACTTTTAGTTAGGGACGAATACAGGGCATTTTTATGAAAATGTTGAAAACCTCACCCAACTATAAAAACAAATAAAATAAGGATCATACAATGAATATGAATTGTTCCCCCTCACGCACGCGCAAGACATCCTTTGCAATCACAGCAGCTGTCGCGATCACAGCCTTGGCTTCATCTGCCCATGCACAAACCTCTCTCGACGACTTCGAGAGCTATGCCGACACCGTCGCCCTTCAAGCCAAGTTTAGCGCCTTCGACGACGCGACAGCAGCACTTGGTGCCACCAGCGGCGTAGGCGGCTCAAAGGGTCTCGACCTAGAATTAAACAACGGCGGAGCTGGCTTCGACGCATTTGCAATTTACGACCTATCGGCGACACTCGATCTCACAAACGTGACTTCGATCTCCTTTCAATTGGCAAAAACAGGCGGGAGCAATGAAACCTTCAGTGTGCAGTTGAAAGACGAGTTTTCAAGTGACCTCGCTTTTGGCCCCCCAACAATCGCTGGCTCTGGATTTGCAACTTACACCATAGACACGAGCGCTGTATCTGGTGGACTTAGCAAAATCCTTTTCAAGACGAATGCCTCCGATTTTGGAACTACAAACCTGACCATCGATAATCTGCAATATACGTCAGTTCCCGAGCCATCGTCATACGCTCTACTCGGAGGCATAATGACATTGGGTTACATAATGATTCGTCGCAGCAAGTAGTCTTTACACCCAGCGAACTTCCACATTTCAATTATCTAGGCGTGAGCATAAAGTTCACGCCTTTTTTGGGTCACAGAATCAACCCGTAGCGAGCGAGCGGAATAACCCAGCTGACGGGAGCGCGGAGATATAAGGAAGTAAAGCTGAGCGCAGCCCGGGGTTCCCCATAGCCCCAAGCTAGCGGGTTAACGAGTTCGGATCAAAGCAATCTTCCTACAGGGCTCGTGCGTGCCACTTCGAAATACTTCAATGTTTAAGAATCACAACTTTCATGAGGTCGCATAAAACGTAAGCGGTAATTTTATCCCCTCGATGCGCTTTTTTGCATTCTGCTCCAGTTTTTCGGTGTGAGTTCGCTGATGACTTTGAGATCGTTTTTCATCAGAGGGAG
>Ga0209533_1005061_pt1 | contig 11310 bp, 8 predicted proteins | sample COG_04_FD_184748 | JGI IMG/M metagenome (GOLD analysis project Ga0209533, IMG submission 184748) | Pelagic Microbial community sample from North Sea - COGITO 998_met_04 (SPAdes) (version 2) | ecosystem: Environmental > Aquatic > Marine > Neritic zone/Coastal water | place: Helgoland, sampling... | reverse complement strand
CGGCGGAGCTCTTCGGCTCCTTCCTATATGGGCTCTCGTTTATCTTCAGCTTCATCGTGCAGCTGCGCTGGTATCTCTACGAACACCGCTTCCTTCGCAACAAACCGCTGGGCTGTCTGGTCGTTGTCGTGGGCAATTTGACGGTCGGTGGCACGGGTAAGACACCTGTGGTAGAGAAATTTGCGCGCACGCTGAACGAGCGCGGTCGTAAGGTGGCAATTCTTAGCCGTGGTTATAAGAGTAAGAAGGAACCGTTGCCGAAAAAGCTGTGGCGTAAACTCACGCACGGCGAAGAAGATCCACCGAAGATCGTCAGCGATGGTAAAAATGTTCTGCTCGACTCCGAAGTCGCCGGAGATGAGCCGTATATGCTCGCCTGTAACTTGCCGGGTGTGGTGGTGCTGTGTGATAAAAATCGCGTGAAGGCCGGCTCGTTTGCCATTCGTCGCTTCGGTTGTGATACGCTGATTCTTGACGACGGCTTCCAATACCTGCCGCTCAAAGGTCGCCTGAACCTACTCCTCGTCGATAAAACCAACCCCTTCGGCAATCAGCATCTACTGCCGCGCGGCATCCTACGCGAGCCGATCAAGCACCTCTCACGCGCCAGCTACATCTTTTTGACGAAGTCCGACGGCACTCAGGACGAGGCCCTGTTGGAGCTGATTCGCGAGCATAACCCGAAGGCCGAAATTATCGAATGCTCACACCAGCCGCAGTTCCTGCAAGACATCGACAGTGGCGAGCAACTGCCGCTCGATACACTTAAAGGTGCGCACATCGCTGCATTCAGCGGCATCGCATCGCCGGAAAGTTTCGAGAATATGCTGCGCGGCTATGGCGCTGAGATTCGCTACAATCACCGCTTTCTCGACCATCACCGCTTCTCGCGTGCCGAGATTCAGCACGTCTATGATCAGGCCGCCGAGGCGAAGCTCGACATGATCGTGACGACTGAGAAGGACGCCGTGCGCCTGTTTGAAGATATTAAACCGACCATCCCGATTTATTTCCTTCGGCTCGAAATCGACATTCTTTCGGGCGAAGAAGACTTCGAGGGGGCGGCTGCTCGTATCTGTTTGCCTCGCAATACGCCTGAGCAAATGACGCGTCCGCCTTTCAATCAAAATAATAGTTAGCTGCGCCGCGAATGAGGCTTGAATTCAAGGCATCTTTTCGCCACTGCTCGGTAGCTTCCTTTTTGACTAACACTACCCACTACGACAATGGCTTCTACACCAGCCGAGAGCGCTCCCGTCCTCGATAATAAAAAGCATCATGACCTTGAGGTCAAAGACGCGCAGATTATCTTTCAATCCGTCTGGACAATGCTCGTCGGTGAGATCGGCGAAGAGAACCTACGTTTTCCGAAGGAGATTTTCTGGCTCAACGGTGCACCCGGTGCGGGTAAGGGCACCAATACGGATTTCATTATGAATTTCCGCGATTTGAGCGCGCCGCCGGTTGTTGTGAGTTCGCTGTTGGAGAGTCCCGAGGCGAGGAAGAAGATCGATGCTGGCATGCTCGTGGGCGACCGCGAGGTGATTGAGATCATTTTGCGTAAGTTGCTGGAGCCGGTATTCAAGAGCGGTGCCGTCGTGGATGGCTTTCCGCGCACCAAGGTGCAGGTGGAGTGCGTGAAGTTGCTGTTTACGAAGCTAGTTGCCTTGCGCAATAAGTATTCAGCGACGCTCTATTCCGAGTATTTCAAGAAGCCGCACTTTCATATCGTCGTGCTGTTTGTGGACGAGAAGGAGAGTGTGCGACGTCAACTCTATCGTGGCGAGCAAGCACGCATACATAACGAAGAAGTTCGCGAGTCCGGTGACGGTGAACTGATGGAGCTCCGCGCGACCGACCTCGATCCCGCAGCCGCGCTCAATCGTTACCGCACTTTCAAAGAAAAAACCTACGGCGCACTCAAAGACCTGCGCGAGATTTTCTTCTACCATTTTATTAATGCGCACGGCTCCTTGGAAGAGGTGCGTGGGCGCATCGACAAGGAGCTGCGCTACCAAGGCTCGCTCGAACTCGACGAAGCGACTTACGACCGGCTCTCATCCATTCCGATCGCCAGCACACTCTCGAAGCATGCCCGTCAGGATCTCGTCGATCGTCTCGACTCATACGAGCAGCGCCAGAATGATCTCTTTACCCAGGTGGTGGACACGATCAACCGAGACTTCATGCCGATCATTCTGCGTCATGCGATTTCTGGTATGTCAGTCGTGAATACCGAAGATGTTTTGTTTGATGATATCGAGGCGCTCTCGATGTTAATCGATATTTTCTCGGAGCGTGGTTACCATGCGATTGTAGATGTTCACCGCGAGGAAGTGCCTGAGTCCATCGATCCGAAGACCTTTAAGATCAAAAATCGCATCAAACGCATCTACCGAGTGCGTGTGCAATTCAAGGGCTCCGAGATCCGCCGCGGCCGTTAATTCGGCTACGCCGAATTAGTGAGGGCCGTGCTGCGCACGGAGTGACGAGTGGTAGTGAGAAGTGATACAGACATTCCTGTCTGTTCTTTCAGAGTATAGCAGTGCCAAGAGTATAGCAGTGCCAGGCTAAGAGAGTATAGCAGAGAGTATAGAGTATAGCAGTGCCAGGCTAAAAGCGCAGGAGTCGTTGGACATTTCAGTTGATTTGGCAACCTTGTATGGCATGAGAATACGACGACATAAGGTGAGTGGTGCTTCTGCCGTGTATCATTGCATGACGCGCACGGTGAATGGAGAGATGCTGTTTAAAGACCGCGAGAAGGAGATGCTGCGCAAGATGCTGTGGCAGGTGGCTGACTTCTGTGGAGCAGAGGTTTTGACCTATTGCGTGATGACGAATCACTTCCACGTGTTGTTGCATATTCCTGAGCAAGTAACTCTCTCAGATACAGAGCTGATGCGACGTTACAAGGTGCTGTATCCCAAGCCGACCAAATTTCAATCCGCCTCGACGAAGGTGATGGAGTCGCAACTAGAAGCGGGCGGTGAGGAGGGGGATGAGATCCGTCGTAAACTCCGAGCGCGAATGGGCGATGTCTCGGAGTATATGAAAACGGTGAAACAGCGTTTCTCTGTCTGGTATAATCGTTCGCACCAGCGCTATGGCACCTTGTGGGCCGATCGCTTTAAATCGGTGTTAGTCGAGGGGCAGGGGAATCCACTGCAAACGATGGCTGCTTACATTGATCTCAATCCTGTGCGTGCGGGGATCGTCGATGATCCCAAGGATTACCGCTTCTGTGGCTATGCGGAAGCAGTGGCTGGTGTGGTGGAAGCGAAGAGGGGGCTGATTCATGTTTGGAGCGATCATGGTGCAAGGCGGATTGACTCGGCACTGCGTGCGCACCGGTCGCTGATCTTTGGTCAGCGTGCCTCTGAGCCTAGTTTATCTGAGATGACGCGTAAGCGGGCACTGAAGGTGTTGGACCAGGAAGATGGTCACTTACCGAAGGCTGCGATATTGCGCTGCCGGGTGCGCTACTTTACTGATGGCGCGATACTTGGATCCGCCGAGTTTGTGCGCGGCTTTACCGGAGCTTGGCAAATGGAGCGAGGGCGCAAACATCCACCGAAAGTGAATGCGATGCGTGGCACAGACTGGGGCGACCTCGCGGTGATTCAAGGTCTGCGCAGGCAGCTCTTTGGCTGATTGGTTCGGGGCGCTAGCTTCTCTCTTGAGCTCCCCCTGGGCGTTCGTTTCCTGATGCGCTCTAAACTCATGGCGCCTGATTGAGTGGTTGCTCATTCGTGACGGGGGGAGCAGGTCAGGCAGAGAAACATACTCTGTGCCCTAGACATATTCGGTTCTGTACGCTTATATTGCACCAATACTAACCGATCATAACCTTTAACATACGACTATGAGTGATACTGCCGAATCGACCCGAATGATAAATGCGAAGACCTTTATGGAGGTTCTGATACGTTTCAGCCTGATTGCCTTCATTGTGGTGCTCTGTGCCAGGGTGTTTGCGCCGTTTACCGGCATCATGCTGTGGGCCTTGATTATGGCGGTTGCACTCTACCCTGTGCACCAGAAGTTAGTGAGGACCTTCAGTTGTAGGGACGGCAGAGCTTCGACTATTATGGTAGTTCTGCTGATGGTGGGCTTTGGAGTGCCGATGTTTTTCGTTGCGAATTCGATTCTGTCGCGGGCACAGCATGCGCATAATGCCTTGGTCAATCAGACGTATGAGATCGCGCAGCCCAAAGAGTCGGTGGCAGATTGGCCAGTCGTCGGGGAGCGTGTGTATCAGGCTTGGGATGCGGCAGCGACGAATTTGCCTGAGTTAATTAAGAGCCACCACGACTTGTTGGTGAAATACAGTAAGGATGGACTCGGTTTTGCGGTGAGTGGTGCTAGTTCGATGCTTAAGCTCTTTGCCGCCTTTGTTGTCGCCTCAGTGATGATGGCTTTTGGCGAGTCTGGTATTGCAGGACTTAAGAAAATATACCGCCGAGCCTGCGGGCCTGAGAAGGGTGAAGATATGCGCAAGTTGTGCACCGCGACGGTGCGCTCGGTTGCTGTCGGTGTACTCGGTGTAGCCGTGATTCAATCGTTGCTGTTTGGCGTTGGCTTCATCTTTGCGGATATTCCAGCTGCTGGTGTGCTGACGTTGATCGTGCTGATCTTTGGTATTTTACAGCTCCCGGCGCTGCTATTGGCGATTCCAATTATAGCCTATATGTGGATGGTCGGGGATGCCTCGACGGTGATGAATGTGGTCTTTACGATTTTCTTCCTAGTCGCGGCACTCGCGGACAACGTGCTCAAGCCGATGTTACTGGGTCGTGGCGTGGATGCGCCAATGCCAGTGATTTTGATTGGTGCTCTGGGCGGTATGATCACTGCTGGCTTTATTGGACTGTTTATCGGTGCGGTGTTGTTGGCTGTCGGCTATCAAGTCTTCATGGGCTGGGTGGACGAAGATCCGCATGGAGAAGCAGAGTTGGCTGAGGCGGATTCTGTTGTCGGCGAAGCGTAGTCGATGATGCCTCGTTTGTTGAGAAAGAGCGCTTGTATGAGTTTGGCTGCGTGTGCGGCCTTGTATTTTAGCGGATGCCGAACCTTGGGGCCCGACTATGTAGAGCCTGAGCTTACTTGGTTGGAGTCTTGGGAGACCGACCTGTATGGTAGCTTCGGAGCGCCGGTGGCTCAGGAAGACGTGGATTTAGAGTATTGGTGGCACTTATTTAAAGATCCGAAGCTGAACGAGTTGATCGAATTGGCACGTGCCGAAAATCCGAGTTTGCGCATTGCAGGCTTACGTATTCTGGAGAGTCGTGCGACTTTAGGCATCGCTGATAGTTTGCGCTATCCGCAGGTGCAACAAGCGAGCGGCGCCGCAGCTTATAACAATACGCAGCAGACTGATACTGACGAAGAACAGAGTTTTTCTAGTTATAATACGGGCTTAGCGGTCGGCTGGGAAATGGATTTCTGGGGTAAGTTTCAGCGAGGGATTGAGTCGGCCGATGCGGCTTTTTTTACTTCGATTGCGAATCAGCGTGATGCTCAAGTCTTACTTTCTGCTCAAGTGGCGGATGCGTATTTTGCATATCGCACGTCGGTGCTGCGTATCAAAATCGCGAACTCGAATGCTGATATTCAAAAGCGTAGTTACGATATTACGGAGAAGCTGTTTAAGAGTGGACAACAGTCGGAGTTGGATTTGCAGCAGGCGAAGACGCAATATCTAGCCACGCTCTCGACGATCCCCGATCTGGAACTGACGCTTTACCAAGTTCGCAATGCGCTGTGTGCGCTCTTAGGACGGCCACCTGGGGAATTACCAGAGCTTGCGAACTTACCTGAGGAGTTGCCAACACTCACAGAGACTAAAGTGAAGGCGATTCCTGCTCAGATATTGTTGCGCCGCCCGGATGTGCGATCGGCTGCTTGGCAGGTCGCCGCACAATCACCACAAATCGGTGCGGCTGAGGCGGATTTATATCCATCGATTTCACTGTTCGGCAGTATTGGCTTTGCGGGCAATACACTCGATAATACTGAAGACACCGTGAGCTTGGGGGTCGGGCCGTCTTTTACTTGGAATATTTTCGATTACGGTCGCATTAAAAACAACGTGCGCGTGCAGGATGCGCGCTTACAAATCGCGATCGAGGCTTTTCAGAATGTATTGTTGGGCGCTGCGCGTGAAATGGATGATGCGGCTCTGAGCGTCATTAAAACACGTGAGAAGCAGGTGCCCCTTGGTCAGTCGTTGATATCGGCGCGTCGTTCCTTGGAGCTTGCGAATCGTAATTATAAAGAAGGCTATGCCGATTTTCAGCGCGTCTTGGATGCGCAGCGGTCTGTAGCCTCGCAGAGTGAGCAAGAGCTGATCAATACCGGCAAGCAAATCAGTGCGGTGGTCGATTTCTATCGAGCCATCGGCGGAGGTTGGCTGCCGGACTCGGTTGAGGAAATGTTGCCCGAGGCAACGCGTGAAGGAATGGAAGCGCGTAGCGATTGGGGGGATTTGATTCAAGCACCGTTACCTGCAGCTCAACTACCAAATGGAGAGGATGTGATTCATGAGTAAGAAGAAACAAGAAACACCTGAGGCCACACCAGAAGCGAAGCCGCCAGCTGAAGAGGCTTCTCCTGCGCCAGCCAAGCCCGCTAAAAAAAGTGTTAAGCTTGGCGGCTTATTGGTGCTTTTAGTCATCGTGTTGAGCCTAGTATGGTATCTCGCGGCAGATCGTTATACGCCATATACCTCGCAGGCGCGAGTGGACGGTTATGTGGTGGGCGTGGCTCCTAAAGTCGCCGGTGTTGTTACGGAGGTTTGGGTGCGTGATAACAATGAGCAGGTCGAGGAAGGGCAGAAGCTCTTTCAAATCGACCCGTCTCAGTATGAAATTGCGCTGGCGAAGGCGCAGTCCGATTTAGAGACTTCGGAGCGGCAGGTCGAAGCCAGTGATGCGGCGATCGATGCGGCTCGGGCGAATTTACTTTCAGCTCAAGCAAATCAGGTCAAAGCCGAGAAAGATCTGAATCGCCTAAAGCGGTTACGTGAAGATGATGAAGGCACCATTTCGCTGCGTCGCTTAGAGGTCTCGGAGGCGTCTTTGGAGCAGGCCAAGGCGGGTGTCGCTGCAGCTGAAGCTGGCGTGCGGCAGGCGGTCGAGCAAATGGGGGATGAGGATGAATCTAAGAATTCTACGCTGAGGACTGCGCGCAGTGCGGTGGCCCAGGCCACACGCGATCTCGAAAATACCACCGTGCGCGCATCGACCAGTGGGGTGATGACGGATCTTCGCGCTGAGGTCGGGCAATTCGCAAATACGGGTGCACCTGTAATGACCTTGGTGGCGCTTAGTAATGTGTGGATCAATGCCTCTTTGACTGAGAATAACCTAGGGCACATTGAGCCCGGAACTCCAGTTGAAATCATCTTTGATGTGTTTCCTGGTCGTGTATTCGAGGGGGAAATACAAAGCATCGGCCTAGGTATTGACGCTGGCAATGGTGCTGCGCCAGGTTCATTGCCAGCTATTTCGAATAATCGTGATTGGTTGAGACAGTCACAACGCTTCCCTGTGATTATCTCTTTTGACTTGGCGCAGGACGAAGCACTGCGTGGTGGATTACGTATCGGCGGGCAAGTTTCGGTCATGGCTTACTCTGAAGAAAGTGGTCTACTCAAGACGATCGGGGAGTGCTTTGTCCGGCTGCAAAGTTGGTTGAGTTACGCATATTAAGCGGGTTCCCGATGGCCTTTACTCCTCCAGCTCAGCGGACGTTTCGTCTTAGCTTATGCATGGCACTCTCCTTGGCCTTTGCGTATGGGATTGCGTTTCCTTTGCCATATCTGCCGCCCATTTTTGCGTTGATGCTTACCTTGCCGCCACGTGCGCCTTTGGGAGTGAAGAAACTGTTGGTAGTCTTGCTACTGGTCGCGTTGACGACGGGCATTGGTATTTTGCTGATCCCGATGCTGAACGAGTATTCGATGACGGGGCTAATCCTCATCGTGCTCGGATTGTTTCTATGTAATTTCTTGGCAGTGAATCTGGGCAAGGGCTCTGTCGCTTCGTTGTTGACGATCGGGCTCACGCTCGTGACTGCTGCGGGCTATTCTAGCACGGCCTTGGCGCAGTTGGTGGTGCAGGCGCTTATGGGCTCCATCGTGATCGCATGGGCTTGTCAGCATGTCGCCTATTTTATATTTCCCGAGCCAGCGGCGGAGCCGTCGGCGGCTAAGAAAAAAGCTGCGCCGAAGCCGAGTGATTCACAAAGTAATTGGCTCGCGTGGCGTGCAACTTTGATCGTGTTTCCCGCTTACTTGTTGGCGTTGACGAATCCTGGTCAATATTTGCCGATTATCATGAAGTCGGTCTCGCTCGGCCAGCAAGACTCGGTGACGGATGCGAGTCACGCCGCACGTGAGCTGCTCGGGTCGACTTTCTTGGCAGGCTTGTTCGCTATCTTATTTTGGTTCGGGCTGGGGATCATGGTCAACCTGTGGATGTTCTTTTTATGGATGCTGTTGTTTAGCTTCTATTTCGCGAGCAAGTTGTATCAGGTGATTCCCAGTCGTTACCCCGCATCCTTTTGGGTGAATACTGTGATCACGATGCTGATTCTACTGGGGCCAGCCGTGCAGGACAGCGCCAATGGCAGCAATGTCTATATGGCCTTCTTGGTGCGGATCTCACTCTTTATTGCGGTCACTCTGTATGCGATCTTCGCCATCTACGCATTGGAGCGTTTACGTGCATGGCGCGGTCGAAAAGCGCCTGCAGTTGTCACCGCGCCGATTGTTGCGGAAGAGTCGTAGGGCTTCAGCTTGCTGAATGCCGTCAGCGCTTCGGCACGGTTGTTTTTAACCACCCGTTCCCTTCGGTGTCCTCTAGCGAAGCGGGTGGTTCAATCTGTTTTTTTAGCAGAATGCCCGTGTCACTTGTTAGCTCTTCAGCGCTTTGATCAGGGAGATGAAATCGTCTTCGCCGTGACCCGCGGCTTCAGTTTTATTCAGGCATTCGCAGACCTGTTTTAAGATAGGCAGCTCGCCCTGGCTGCTTTGTTGAGCCAAGCGCATGTCTTTGTGCATGTTCTTGATCGAGAATTGCGGACTCAAATCGTCTGCCCGTAGCTTCGGCTCCTTCAACGCGGCCAAGCCCGACCACGCGACGTTTTGCTTCATCACTTCGAAGAAGCAGTCGTCGTCGATCCCCGCCTGGCGGCTCATCGTAATGCTCTCGCACAGCGCTTGGCTGATGGCAGCGATCTGTAAGTTCATCGCCAACTTGATCGTGGCTGCTTGAGCGGGCGCGCCGATGTGAAATTGCTGAGCGGATATCTGCGCGAGTGTGGGTTGCACGCGTGCGATGTCGGCTGGCTCGCCGCCCATAAAGAAGACGGTCTTGCGCACTTCCGCCGCAGGCTTGCTGCCGGTAAACGGGGATTCGACATAAGCTGCACCGGTGGCACGCACCCGCAGTGCAATGCGCTCGGCACTGGCACTGTCGATCGTTGAGGACTGAATCACACAGTGTTTGTCAGTGAGGTGGGGGAGTAGTTGGTCCAACACCGATTCGACCGACGCCGCATCGTAGAGGCACACTTGTAAGAGCGTCGCACGCTCGGCGCACTCAGCGAGCGTGGCTTGCATCAGGTCGAGTTCCGGCTTCGACGTGCGATTCCACGACGCGGCCAAGCAGCCGTCTGTTTTATAGTGATCGGCCCAGATGGAGCCGATGAGGCCGAGGCCGATGAGTGCGACAGTTTCAGAATTCATGCGCGAAGCGTAGTGGAGTCGTCGGCTTTTTCCAGCGTAGAAGCGCCGCTCCTGTGGCTGTTGTTTCTAACTGAGTGCACCTGATGGTGTCGCAATGATTGGAATACTTCGTTTTTAGCCCTTGCTGTATTTTGCAATGACTTCCTTGGGGTCTTTGCCCTGCGGCCTCTCTTTATGGGGGCAGCGATAGGAACCACCTGCAGGCGTTTAAGTCAGTGCCTGTCGGATTTATTTGTGAGGAGCAGTGCGCCGGTTGCTTTGTAATAAACGGGCGAGCTGCGTTGTCGTTCTCATCCCCCTCGATAGGTATATCCGAGAGAATTTAGTAGAGGCATTAATCTCTGTTAATAGATATTCGCGTCGCTTTCTCGGCAGATGCTTTTTGAGGGGAGGCCGTGTGTGGTTCGCTTTCGGAAGGCCTTTGGTTGGTGATGCATGGATCTCTCAGCCAAAGGTCTTACCATTCCAGCCCCAGCTGGCGGGTGGCTCGTTGTGGTAATTGATATAGATGCGGTCGGGTTGAATGTCGGTGGTCAGGCGGATGCGCTCGCAGAGCTCAGGCGTGAGCCGTTGTGGGGCATCTTCGGGCAGGCGAATGGCACGAAGATCGACGAAGATCGTGGGGTGCTCTGTGCCGGCCATTGTCATCTTTGAGCTGATCCAGCTGGTCATGACGAAGTCTTCGGACTTTCCGAGCAGTTCGGAGACCGCCTTGGAGAGTGTCTGTAGGCAGTTGGACTTTTCCGCGTCGGTGAGCGCGAGATTAGAGGTGACTTGAACGAGTGGCATGACAAGTGGGAGCTGAGGTTTGAAGTGGGGGCGAATTGAATATGAGACAGTGAATTAAACGTATCTCATGAGCGTCGTGTGGGCAAGTTCGTTAGGGCTTTCTATTTGTCAGCCTGCTCGACTTGCTCGCCGCCTGGCTTACGACACCCGCGCGGGTGCCGAACGGCTCTTCGAAATTTTAGAAGAAAAAGACACTCTCCCAAACTGGGCGTATATGTTTAACCATGTGCGTATGAGTCGAGCATGCAGTTCTAGTCCGTGCCATTCTCAGGAGAGGATGGAAGCACCTCACTGATTTATGCGAAGGCGCTGAAATAGCCGATAAAATCCCTTAACTTGTAAGCCATAAAAAGGGCCTCTTCCGCTTCTTTTCGAATGATCTCGTATTCTCAATCATAAGCCTAATTGAATTGCAGTGCCGCATCCTAGTAAAACGAGGCCAACCAATAGGTGCGCGTAACGCCCCAACGCTGGAAGCTTGAAGGTGTCCAGTCCTTTGCTGAGAATCCAGACGGTTGCTAGCATTGTTAACACCGTTGCCAGCCCGAACAGAGTGACTACGCCAATGGCGAGGCCTAGGTGTTCACCTAAAGCGGGAAATAATAGTAGTGGGATCAATGCTTCGCAGGGGCCAAATACGAAAATAACAAAAAGACTCCAAATGGTAATACTTCGAGCTCCATCTGTTTGCGCATGCATGTGCGCGTGTGTGCCCACATGGCTATGCGGGTGCTCGTGGACGGTGCCATCGTCATGCGTGTGGACATGCA
>Ga0209533_1005057_pt1 | contig 11315 bp, 3 predicted proteins | sample COG_04_FD_184748 | JGI IMG/M metagenome (GOLD analysis project Ga0209533, IMG submission 184748) | Pelagic Microbial community sample from North Sea - COGITO 998_met_04 (SPAdes) (version 2) | ecosystem: Environmental > Aquatic > Marine > Neritic zone/Coastal water | place: Helgoland, sampling... | reverse complement strand
TGCGGCAAAAGAAAGCGGCAACCTTATAAGAGAAACAGATAAAATGTCTCTTTCTCAAGCCGTGGCGCATATCGCAGAGTTCAAAAAGAAAACATTAGACGGCTTGGGTATTGCAGACATGGCAAACATCGCGGCAGAGGCCGAGTCGCGTGTCGCTGAGAAGTCAAGAGTCCGAAGCATACAGGAAAGCGAGTATGAGCGGCTTGCAAAGCCAAAGATTCTCGCAGCTGAAGTGCTTCTGGCTGAGATTAGAATGAATGCCCCTCAAGGGGGGATTGTCACCCCAGCCTCAATAAAAGAAATTATGCAAAAGACAGGGCTTGATGAAATTTCAAACACGGTCCCGTCGGTGAAGGTTTGGGAAATAAAGCAATTAGTGGCTTCTAAAGAAGAACAAGATGAACTTATTGCCGCGACTTACAAAGATTTTGCTTTTTACAAAATAAGTGACGTTGCATCGGGCAAGACGGCTTATGGAGACCTGATGCTTAGTGATGCGTGGCAGCATTTTGATGTTCAAGACCGTCACAGTCTTTACAATGCCCACCTTGTTAAACTTAAAGCTGACCTTAAAGAAAATGAAGTCAATGATCTGGTGACTGTCGAAAAGATGATCCGTGCTGGCGACTTCGTTGTTGGTGATCTTCATGCGTTGATGGAAGGGCCTTCTACTCAAAGCAAATTCTTTCGTGATAACAGGGCTAAAATAACCACCTACATCAATTCTTATCATAATAGCGACGCGTTCAAATACCGTGCGGGCAATATCGCACTTGAAACGACAAACTACGTTCCCAAAAGTTTAAGAACGTCCAGAGACGCTTGGAATTTATCTAACAATTATGGCGGGACATTTAACGCTAACGATGAAGCCCACCAGAAAACGGCTATTGCTGAGTCAGTGGCCCAAAGATATGTCAGCCCTTATGTGGTTGAGGCTTTTGGAAACTGGAGAGAGCTTGTCCTAGACCAGAAGACGGCCTTGTGGATGGTAAACACCGCGAAGGTGTTCTCCAAGTCTGGCAACTCAACCCTTCTTGAGCAACTCCCCGCAGAGTTCAGCGATCCGAAAATCCTCGGGCAAATCCAAGGCATGGCCGTTGGGTCAGAAGAGGATTATGTCACATCAATAAACAAATGGATAACGGGCAACAACAATAGCAGCGCCGACGCTGTAGATTTGGTTGCAAAAGCAGAAGAATTTGTGAATGGCATAGGCTTTTTTGGGGGCGACTCTTTCTCAAGCGGCCTTACAGACCAGCTAGACGCTCTAAGTTCTAATTCAGACATGGCGACAACAACATTGGCTGACATTGTTGGTCAGGGTGGCCCTTTTAGACGCTTGTATGGCGCAAATGGCATTGACGTTCCTAAAGGCATGGACGGTGTGCCTAAGTCTATCCGGGGGCTTATTAATAGCCCGGAATTTAAGATTGGCAGCGAAGCCGCCGTATCGAGGCTTAAAGATATCGCACGGGGTTTAATCCTCGCAGGACACCCAGAGCATAAAGTCACGGGCATGGCGCTGGATATATACAGCGAAAGTGGCGCAGGGATATCCGCAACGGCATCCCCCGGAAACCACATTCTCGTCGATCACTCTTATGAAAAAACCTTGGAGAACGCCGGAGTAACCGAGTCCCCAAGACGAGTTACGCAAGCTGTTCTATCTACTATCGCAGATCAAATACAGGCGGCTTCCCCCATTAAAGGAGCCGACTTTGGCGCTGATTGGTGGGTCGAACGTGCCTTTAGCAGAGACTTTGAGATGTTTTGGGAGATGTTTACAGAAGACGGGACGCAGCAAGGCATACTTGAAGGTGGCGACCTTGGTGGCGACCTTGCTGAGAACATCATGAACGAGGGACGGTTTGAACAGGCTTGGAATGACGGAAAAGTTCAAATCAAGAGTTACAACAAAGACTTGAACGCGTTCGAGGTGTTCTTAACGCTTGGCGCAAAAGACGCTGGCGGCGAGCCTATCAAGATGCGGTTGAAGCAACTGATAAGAATAGACCAAGGAGTCCACGCTCTCGTTTCCCGAAAGATTATCGAAAAAGAGCTCGGAAAAGGGGCTGTTCATAGGTTCGTTACGTCACCAGCGGCGGCATTAAGCCCGCTTGCGCCGGGGCAGTACAACGCCGGGGAAACTGAAATGACGATGGCCCGGTTCCGTGAGCTTCAAAGCGCACAAACTCAGATGGTTATGGACCACGAAAAAGCGTTGAAGGCTGCTAGGAATAAAAACAATGACCAGTGATGGCCCTTTCATCACCCGTGACGCTATCCTTTTAGACCGCTCCGCAACGATTAATTCGGCACAGGCAACGCGGCGAGATTCTTGGGCGCAGCCTCGCGGCACGTTCGACAACTTCGGTTCAGACAAACCTTTTGGCGAAGAAGTTAGAAACTTCGGGCAGAATTTCCGTGAAAGTTTCTTGCCGACTGTCGGCTTCGATTGGCTGATGAACAATAGCGTCCTGACGAATATCGAGGATGATCGGAAGAAGATCAGGCACGAAACCCAAATGAGGAACGACGCAGAAGTAAAGCACCGCCCTCAATACAACGCTTGGGAAGACCCAAAATTCAATACTCTGCCTCAAGAATGGCAGGAACGATACTATGACGTTGAAAGCCCAGAGGAAGCAGACTCTATATATCAAGCATTTTTAAAGCGAAATGCCGATCTTGAACAGAGGAACTCAGGCAGCGCTTTTGTTTCTGCTGGCGCCATAGCCGGAGAGCTTTCTAACCCCGGCGGCGTTTTGACTATGCTTCGTATAAAAAGCGCCAAAGGGTGGCTTGGTGGGATTGCAACTCTTGGGGTAGATGAATACGCCCTTCAAGCTACGCAAACAGATAGAACCGCAGAGCAGAGCTTTATAAACATTGGTTTAGTCGGCGCTACGGGTGGGTCTGTCCTCGCAGCGAAAAAAATGTATCGAATGTTTGAAACACGCCGTTTCAGAAATAGCGTAGAAGAACTTCAAGGCCTTGAGAGAAGCCTAGATCAAGACACGTTAGATGATGCCGCAGTTATGAATGGCAAAGTCGATGGCAGGGTTCGTGAAGGCGAGACCGACATGGATTTTGTCGCTCGTGATAGAGAGGCAATGGAACGCTCTCTTGATGATGATTTGCCGTTTGGTGACGAGCCTCCAATGGTCGGCCCTGATGGAAAGCCCGCAGTTGTCGGCTCAACCAGCAGAGAAGTTGCAGACGTTAAAGACCCCGGCGATATCATTATGGACGCAGAGGTAGACGCTCCAGCGCCGAAGCCTTCATCAACAGAGAAAGTCGTAGACGACGGCGACGGGATTATGCCCGCGATGGGGACGGAAAAATTACCTGATGGCCCGGTTAAACGGACCCTGTATGACGGAAGTAATGTCGGAAAAACCATCATATCTGAATTGGTCGAGCATCCTTTTTATCTAAGGAAGAACGGTGTTAACCAGTCCGGTTCACACGGGGTTGACCGTATGGTTGCAATCCGGTGGACAACGAAAATGGTTAGCGCCATGCGTGACACTGAAAAGCTATACCTTCGTTATCGCCAGCGTGTAGATGGCTCTAATGCAACAACAATAATCGGCCAAGGCATCCGTGACCTTTCTGGTAAAGGTGACTCTATGGGCTTTGACGAGTTCTTAAGAGCAGCCGGGAGAGCGAAGCGCCGCTTGGGTGACGATGTATCTGGTATTGAGCAGGAAGTCTTGGAAGCCGCGAACACTTGGCACAACAAGGTTTACCGTCCAATGGGCGAGGACGCAAAAGCAAATGGTTTATTTAGCAGAGCGTTCCGTGACGAGCTTGCAGAAAAGACGAATACATTTTGGGCGGCTCGAAAAGCCAATAAAGCCGACGAGCGCCTCGATGGAATGAAGGAAGAGATAAAAGCACTTCGTCTAAAGATACGCGAAATCGATAGCGCGGATATCGACCCTAATTATATGAACCGTATTTATCGGAAAGAGTATATTCGAGAAAACCGTGAAGCATTTAAAGACGTATTGCGGCGTCATGGAGTTCGAGAAGAATCTTTAGATGACACGGTTGATAGTGTTTTAGGAGATCGTCCAAGAACACCTGAAGAAGACATGTTAGGACCCGGTTCTGATATGCTTCGTAAGTCAGACTTAACAGGACGAGCATCAAGCCTTAAAGGCCGGACGTTAGCATATATTCCTGACGAGGCTTTAGAGGATTTCCTTGAAGATAATATCTTTGCAACGGGTAAATATTATACCACCCGAGTTGCTCCTGATGTTGAGCTTATTAAAAAGTTTGGCTCTATTAGCTTGGCACCTCAGATTAAAAAAATCCGCGCTGAATGGCAGAAAAAAATAGATAACGCTAAAGGTCTTGAGAGGCAAAAGCTCGAAGAGCGCATGGAAGCCGAGATTGAAGACCTAAAAGTGGTGCGGGATCGTATCCGAGGCACTTATGGGTTGCCTGATGATCCTGACAGTTACACCAACAGAGGTTTGCGTGTCGCTAAAATGTATAACGCGATGACTTTTCTTACAGGAGCAATGGCAGCGGTTCCTGATATGGGTCGATTAGTTATGTATGACGGCGTAACACGCACCTTTGGCACCCTTTATGATGCGTTCGCAAAAGATGTGCGTGTCGTTATGCAAGGAAACAAGAAAAGAGGCGTTATAGGCCTTGCTAATGATGAAGCTGAATTAGCAGGAGAAGCTCTTGATATGTACATGTCGATGCGGGCTTCTTTATTTTCTGATTTATCTGATGCTATGAGCGCTACGTCTAAGTTTGAAAACATTGCAGCAAAAGCCACACAGCAATTTTTTAACGCATCGCTTATGAACCCTTGGAATGTCGGCGTAAAAACAATGGCAAGTCTTATTACCGGCTCTCGGATATTAGATGAGGCCGGAAAGTGGGCTTCTGCTGGCCGGAATAGTGCCAAAGCAACGATTGAGTACGGAGAAGTTGTTTCTAACCGGAGCAATACAAGGATTGCCGCAAAATACAATAAAAAGACGAACACAGTGTCTTTGGATTTAGATAAATTACGCGAGACTTACGAAAATAAGGCATGGGCGAACCCAAAATGGCGAAAAGTCCAGCCAATGCCAGAGGACCAGTTTAAAACCTTCGCTGAATGGCGTGATTTTGTCATAGAGCATGAGCTTGCACACGCCGATATAAGGCCGCGTAAAGGCGAAGCTAATGGTGTGTATGAAACACGCATCAACGAGGCAGCATTGCGCCGTGCGGGGTCCAGAGGGCAGCCTAGCACGGGTTATGAGCAGTCAAAGCTCTCCAGAGTAGGCATCGATGAGAACATGGCATGGCGTATGTCTATCCAGTTTGAAGAACATGGTGTCAGGAAGGGGCGGGTTCGTATTGCTAAGACACAGAATTGGACAGATCGTGAGGCTGCAGAGGCTTATTCTGCGGCTTTGGGTAAAGAGATTAACCAGATCATCGTAACGCCGGGTGCTGGCGACATGCCTAACGCAATGAGTGGCGGTCTTGGTAAAATATTTAAAGAAACAGACGCAAAACTTCGGGCGAAAAAAGATGCTGGCGAAGACTTAACAAGAGTAGAGAAAGCTCAAGACTTCTTTATGTCTCCTCAAATGGCTCAAGTTTTGTTCCAGTTCAAGAGTTTCACAACAAGTGCAACGCAACGCGTCTTAGTTCCTGGACTTCAAAACCCTGATAAGAACTTTTTAATTGGCGCTGGCGGTGCTGTTGCTCTTGGAATGATGATTACTCTTATCCGTGATGAGCAGCTTGGCAACAACAAGCCGAAGGGTACGGGCGAGCTTATTAAGTCGGGCATAGAAAGGTCAGGCATTCTTGGTTATTTCTCAGACATTAACGGCATGGTTGAAACTTTCTCTGATAACCGATTTGGTCTGGGGCCACTTGTTGGCGAAAACCCAAGACGCTCTTCGGCAGCTTACAAAGCTTCAAACCTTCTAGGCCCTAGTGTGTCACAAGCCCAAAACCTTTCTCGGTTAATATCCGGGTTATCCGATGGTCACGTTGGAAAGCGTGACGCCAAATATGGTCGCAGGGCTTTGTTAGGTAATCGGGTCTTCTGGGCTGACGGTTTATTTGATTATTCAGAAGATTTAATGGCAGGGGCTCCAAAATGACACAAATTACAATTGCAGCAAATGACGCAGTAGATCAGTACGCAGTAGGGTCAACTCCGACTACTGGCCCTTTTACAATTTCATACCCGTATTTTAATGAAAACGATATTAAAGTGTACGTTGATGGGGTTTTAAAAACGATAACTACTCACTACACAATAAGCGGCACTGCTGTTGACGATGGGTTTTCGGGTGGAACAGTTACTTTTGTTTCTAACATTAGCAACGTAACGTTGACACTAAATCGTGACGTTCCAATTGCTCGCGAAAGTGATTTCCCAACTTCTGGTATTTTTAATATTGGAACATTAAACACAACGCTAGATAAAGCGTATGCAATTTTACAGCAAATAAACACAATTATATCCCGCGCTATATCTCGTCCTTCTACTTCACCAGAAACATATTCTCTTGTTTGGCCTGATGGCTTTGATACGACTGAAAGAACAGTTAAGGTAACAACAAGCGGTGGTATTGAAGTTGGGCCGTCTGTAGCTGAAATAAACAATGCAGCATCAAACGCAGCAGCAACAGCAGCTGATCTCGTGCTTACAAACGCAGACGTAGTAACGACAGCGGCGAGTGCGACACTTTCAACCAACTACGCTACTAAAATTGACGGCGCTGTAACAGGTTCAGATTACGCATCAAAGGCTTGGGCTATTGGCGGCACAGGTGTAACGACAACAAGCGCTCGAGGTGCTGCTAAAGAATGGGCAACAAGCACAGGCGCAGCGGTTGATACCTCAGAGTTTTCTTCTAAGGAATACAGCCAAGGCACAACGGTAAGTACAGGGTCATCTAAGCAATGGGCCTTAGGCGGTGCGTCATTCGACGTAGATACAGTTGTTGCGGGTGGTGAGTTCTCCGCTAAAAAATACGCTGCGAACGCTGCGGCTTCTGCGGCACAAGCTGCCAGCGGGCAGATATATTCAACTGTCGTAAACCAAACGGGTGCGGCGTTGTCTCCAGCATTGTCAGCCGACGGTACATACTATTTGTGCGACACATCGTCCAACGATATCACCGTTACATTGCCAGCAATCGGCACTGCCGAAGGTACAAAGTATGCTTTTCAAAAGACCTCTGCTTCCAACAGCCTGATCTTTCAGCGCAGCGGCTCTGACACATTAAACGGTTCAGCGTCAGACATCACGATCACTGACGTCAACGCACAAATACAGTTTGTTGCAGATGACAACAGCCCCGACAACTGGGTTGGCGTCCAGATGTCACAGATTACTGTTGGCGCTGGCCTCACCAAAGTAGGCAGCGTTGTCAGCATTGGAGACGATGCTATCGTGCCGTCAATGGTCCAAGGCACAGTCAATGCTCAGACAGGCACGACCTTTACGCCAAGCCTCACTGACGACCATAAGATCATAACTTGCAACAACGGTTCTGCTATCGCTTTCAATGTGCCGACTAACGCAAGCGTAGCATTCCCGGTTGGTGCCAAGCTCTCCATCGCCATGATTGGTGCTGGTGTAGTTACAATCACAGGAGACACAGGCGTGTATATCAACGGCATAAGTGCAGGAAGCGGAGCCTTGGCTCAGTACGGTGCTTGCGACTTAGTTAAACTAGCAACCGATACATGGTTGGCTGTTGGTTTGACGGTAACCTAATGTTACATGGATTTTCTCCCGGCATAGTCTCACAGGGCGCAAGTGCGTACCTCCTTGAGCAATCGCTACTGTTTGATGGCGCTTCGTACCTAAACCGCACACCATCTGTTGCTGGTAACCGTAAGGCTTGGACGTACAGCGTTTGGTTTAAACCTGCTGTAGATGGAACAACGCAACACTTCTTTGGTGCGGGTGACGGCACTACGAATAACGCTACCCGACTGCAATACCAATCTACAGGCACAATCCAGTACATCCATGTAGACGGTGGTAGTGTCACTGACCAGTTACAAACTACTGCTTTGTTCTTAGACCCATCTGCATGGTATCATATGGTTGTTGCTGTAGACACAACACAGGCCACAGACACAGACAGGGTTAAACTCTACATCAACGGGTCAAAAATCACATCGTTTCAGACGACGAACTGGCCCGCTCTCAACATGGACACAGATGTCAATAACACAAACGTCCATAGGATAGGTACAGTCACAGGGTCAGCGAACTTCTTTGACGGCCTCATGGCACTTCCCCAACTCATCGACGGTGCAGCGCTGAGTGCCACAGATTTCGGTGAGACTGACGATGGATTCTGGAATCCTATAGAATACGTTCCAAGTACTATAAGTGATCCCGGCGGCGTTACCTATGTAAGCAACGCTTCTTCTACAGCAAACGCTACAGGCTACACATTCTCTGGGCAAGCGATTGGAACTGCTAATGCAAATCGGCAAGTTATCGTAGGCACATCTGCTCAACGGTCCACTGGCTCCCCACAAGCAACTCCAACTGTTACAATTGGAGGTGTATCTGCAACTGAAGTTGTTGGAAAAGCATCAACAGACGCGCTTTATGCTGCATTGTTTGTTGCAAATGTGCCATCAGGTACAACGGCAGACATTGTTGTCACATGGCCTCAATCTTCAAATTCATGCGACATTGGTGTGTGGGCGATAAATACAGCAAACTTTTATGTCAGAGACATTATATCAAGCAATGCTTCACCCGGTACGGATACTCTTACTAATATGTCTGGCGATGGTTTTGTCGTTGCTTACTGTGGATGGACTACTGCTAGTGCAGATGTAACTTGGGTTGGGGCGACAGAGAATTTTGACAATAGTAACGGCGAAAGTGCAAATGCGTCTGGCGCATCTAGTTCAATTACAAGCGATAACGATCTTACTATTACAGCTACTTATTCTGCTACAAACTCAAATCGTGCTATGGTTGCTTTTGCTGTTGGGTCATATGATGGACTTGGTAAGAACGGTGGCGCGTATTACTTCGCAGACACGGCTGATTTTGGTAAGGATGTTAATTATACTGGAGACACATCAGTTACGTTTACTGACAGTTCAGTCAACAGTAGTGGGGCAACGGCTTATACTTTCTCGTCACAAGCTATAGGCACTGCATCATCAGATCGTGTTGTAGCTGTGGGTGTTTCGGCAGGTAATAGTCCGGCAGGAATAAATACATTAACTGTCGGCGGTCTGAGTGCAGTCAAAGCCATTGATGCTACAAACAGTACTGAGACTGAACTTTGGTATGCGTCTGTGCCTTCTGGAACTACAGCAGATATTGTTGTTACTTTTAGTAGTGGTAAAGGTCGTTGTGGTATTGGTGTGTGGGCATTAACTGGTGTAACTGGTGTTGGCGCGACTAACACTTCAACATCGTCTACAGCTACATTAACTGTATCGGGTAGAGCTAAAGATATTATACTTGCCGTTTATGGTGGTAAAGATCATGCAAGCGTTACTTTTACTGGTCTTACTGAAGATTACGATGAAGATATTTCTGGTGCTGGATCACAATATCAAGCAGGTGGCTCTAAAAAGCTTACAGCTACCGGATCAAATACAATCACAGTTACCCCTAATACAGGAGCTACAGAAGTAGCAGCGGTTAGTGCTGTGTTTCTTGCAACAGGAAATAATGGATATGTTTCAAACAACTTCACCGCATCCGATCAACTAGAAGACACGCCAACTGATAGCGCTGATGATGGCATTGGTAACTTTGCAACTTGGGACCCCACTAACGGTGGGGGTCATACTGTTGGTGTACCGACAGAAGGTAATCTACAGTTTACCAATGCTGCTGCTAATTACAAAGGCTTAGTATCAACCATAGCTTTTCCAACATCAGGTAAATGGGGTGTACAATTTACAATCACAGGGGCGGTTAGTGGCTCTAATGACGGTGATGTTTGTATTGTCAGAGATCAGTTTGGGTCGCCAACAGCAGCAAGGTCACGCTTTATATCAACAACGGCAGCTAACTACACAACATTTGGCCTACACATGGCTAGTGGAGATATCAAATACAAATTTAATGGTGGCTCTTCTACAGTCCACTATAACGGCGCTGCATCCGCAACCAGTGATGTGTATGAATTTCTATTTGATGCTGACAATGGCTACTTTGATGTTAAAGAAAATGGCGTTGCTTTTGGTACACAACTAACAGGTATTCCTACAGGGGAACTTTATTGGTTCTGCGCGGATATGTATGCGACAGGTATCTTAGTTGACTTCGGACAACAGGGTTACGTTCCGTCTGAAAGTGGATATCTTGCACTAGCTACCCAAAACCTACCAGACACACACCCACTCTACACAGGTACAGTGGCACAGTATCGCGCTGGTGCAACTATCCAATCTATTGCTCTTACTGGGAATAGTGGTGGCAATACAAATTACACGTTTAGATCACAGATACCAGCATCAGCAGTAGCAACTCACAGCTTCACCAAAGTACGTGTGAAGATGGAAGCATCTACGGCGGGTGACATTGATATTGATGCAATCTACATCGACGCTAAAGCAACGAGTGGCAATGCTTGGGATTACCAAGGAACTCAAGTTGCACTTACGTTGAACGGTGATGCAGCCTTTAACATCCCCACTGGTGGCTCTGTATGGAGTGACTGGGTTGAGTTGTCTGATAACGGCGCTAATGGGTTTGTTGTCGGCTTTGACATTGGAGCAAGCAACGGTGACCTAAGATACACACCAAGTGGAAGTGGTTACTCGTGGCACATCAAAGCCTCGACAGATGCTGCATCAGTAACAGCCCCGGCTGGTTTATCAACAACAGCTAGTTACTGCGCCTTAGTGACGGCAATAGAGGTGCAGTAACAATGATTGCTGAATCTCTTGCAGCGTTCGCTCTAGTCAAAGGTGCAGTCGATGCTGTTAAGTCAGCGGTTGATACTGCTCAAGACGTACAGGGTATTAGCTCTGGTCTTGATGCGCTGTTCCATCACCGTGATGCGGCTGCGAGAGAACTTAAGAAGAAACAGAAGACAACCAAACCTAAATCAAATCTGCACAAGTTCTTTAGTAAGAAGACGGGCGAAGACGAGGAAGATGAACTAAGCGTCGGTGCCGTTGCTGCTATGGTCTTAGAGCAGAAGAAAATTGACAGGGACATTCTTAACCTTGGGATTAGGATCAATAATCGCTTTGGCGAAGGTACGTGGGATGAAATTCTAGCGACCCGTGAGACACTCTTAGAAGAGCGTAAGGCAACACGCAGG
>Ga0209533_1005049_pt1 | contig 11331 bp, 8 predicted proteins | sample COG_04_FD_184748 | JGI IMG/M metagenome (GOLD analysis project Ga0209533, IMG submission 184748) | Pelagic Microbial community sample from North Sea - COGITO 998_met_04 (SPAdes) (version 2) | ecosystem: Environmental > Aquatic > Marine > Neritic zone/Coastal water | place: Helgoland, sampling... | reverse complement strand
GCTTCGGCAGTGGTGTCTTTGTCAATAATCAGCTGGTCTATGGCCATGATGGATTTGCGGGCGAGATCGGACATATCAGCGTGATCCCAGATGGCCGCTACTGCGGCTTTGGTCGCCGTGGCAGCCTAGAAAACTACTGCTCGGCAACTGGCATTCGCCGCACCTTCTTTGAAATGATTGCCCAACAAGGCAGCAAAACCATCCTCGACAGCAAACGCATTTCAGAAGTGACCGCTAAAGATGTCGCCGATGCCGCATACGCAGGCGACGAAATTGCTCAAGCTGCAATGGACTTTACAGGCCGTCTACTCGGAGAAGCACTTGCATCGACAGCGCTCGTAACCAGCCCTGCTGCCTTTTTCCTATTCGGCGGCCCCGTGAATGCTGGTGAAGTGCTTTTGGATCCATTACGAAGAGCCTTTGAGCAACACCTCATTCCCACCTATAAAAACAAAATTCAAATTATTGTCTCTTCGCTGCCAATGGGTGATGCCGCTATTTTAGGGGCCTCTGCGCTCGTAGCGGAGCACTCATTATAAGATTTCTGAGAACGGCTCAGAAACTGCTAACCAACAAATCCAAATTTAATATCCCACATCCTGACACATATGACAGCTCCCATAGAAGACATTGATAAAATCGTAGTCACCGAGGCGACCATCAGAAAACGCCTCACAGAGCTCGGCGAAGAAATCAATCTAGCCTACGAAGGGAGGGAAGTCGCGGTAATTGCGATCATTAACGGAGCCATCATATTTGTAGCCGACTTGATCCGCCAGATAAGTATCCCCATCCAACTGGATTGCATTCGAGTCTCTAGCTACCGCGATGAAACCAGCCCTGTGCAAGCACCTGAGATCATAGATCGCATACGCTTGGACTTAGCAGGCGCCGACGTGCTCCTCATCGACGATATTCTCGATACGGGCAATACACTCGCTCGCGTTTCCGAAATCATCAAAGAAATGGGACCTGCAAGCCTCAAGACCTGTGTGCTCCTTGATAAGCACACCAAACGAAGTGTCGAGTTCGAGGCAGACTTCGTGGGCTTCAAAATCCCAGACGAGTTCGTCGTCGGTTACGGCTTAGATTTTGCTGAACGTTATCGCCAACTGCCTCTGATCGGTATTCTCAAACCAGAATTACAAAACCCACCAGAATGGGCCTAACCATAAAACTCCACGGCAAACAGTGATACTAATAGTAAAAATACCATCCAGCTAATACGCTATTGACATCAGATTAGCAAAACTTATCAAAGTAGACTTCTAATACAAACACACCTACAAGGCCAAACGGCCAAGGAAGTGCGTGCGAATTAGAGCAATAATCATAAAATCGAAAATAAAATCTATGGAATTCAAGACACAACTTGGACTGCATCCCGATACCGCAGAATCATCATACGATGAGAAGGCGATGTTGGAATATGTGAACTTAAAATTGATCTCGATTGGTCAGCCCGTTTTCGGGGACATCGCAGAATCAGAATTTTTTGGACTCAGCAAATCGTTGCTGGATAGCTACCAAGAAAAATCACGACTGCTTGCAGATTACCTACCTCCTTGCGATCAGCGCATCCAAAGCTTTTTGATGGAGTATTTCAGGGACCTAGATGTGAACGACATTCCACATCTACCAAACAATACGCTGATTCTGGATCGCCACGGCATCGCCCGCACACTATCGCTCCCAGCTAAGGGCGACCATTTCTCGTCCGACATCATTGATTCCTATCGCATCCAGCAGGGTGTCCTGCACAACCCGAAGAGTGACCGCCGCACCACAAAGGGCGTGTTTCACGTCGCAGAAGGCGGCTTGCCAATTCCTAATGATAAGAAGGCCGTTCCTGCGCTTGCAGCCGCGCGTCTCTTTAAAAAGGCGCTGACTACCGCTCCTGATTCATTGACCACGATTCCATTCCTTGCGAATGAGGACCGACCTGCGAAATCATGGGTCTCCCTCCTACTCCGTCCGGTAGTGGTTCCGGAAGTAGATGGTTTCACCAAGGAAAAGACTATGGAAGTGCGCTTCTTCGCGCCTGGCAACATGGTTAGTAACCTCGACTTTGTTGAATCTATTTTCGGCAATGGCGGCGACCCGTTCATCGCAGAAAACGACGCAGGTCTCGATCCAGAGCATTGGACTGGCACTAGCGGTTGCGTGATTCTTGCGCCGCACCTTATGGGCACCACCAAGAAAGAACTTGGCCTTCCCAATATCGCAGATGCCACTGATCGCCAGAAACGTGACGGCATGTGCTGGGAGAAAGAAGACGAACTCTACAATGACGGAGGCGCCTTCAAGATCACTTGCCGCGACGCCTCTGGCCGCGTAGTTACTGCGATTGCCGACAACTATTTCGGTTACTGCAAAAAGGAAGTTAAGACCCAGATTGGTTTCTCTGCCAACTTACACGGTCTTGCAGAAGAAGAACACGCTGGTGGCACGCTCGCATTCACAGGCTACGACCTCGGCGAAGACTTTCAACTCAGCCAATACTATCCCGAAGTCGACCAAAGCTTCGACGGTGTGCTCGCCCGATACTCCGACCGAATCGATGTGCAACCCGAAGGCTACGCCATCGATAAAACATTCAAGGACATTATCTACATTCCAGAAGACGCTCGCATTGAGCTCAACCAACAAAAGATCAGCTGGAGAAAAGACGGCGTAGAACAGGTCATCAAACTACTCCCCAAGCGCACCTACGTGCTTCCTTCGGGCTACAAAGTGCAGATGATGCAGCCCGCACAAGGTCGCCGCTGGCGTCTTGTAGGCCACACTGCGGAAAGCCGTGTATGCCATAAACCATGCACCGTTTCCGGTGGAGGTAAGTCTGAAATTTCTAAGCCAATCACCGACGCAATCATCTCTGGTCCCGTCTTTGTGAGCGACTTCAAGAAAGACTTCGATCTAGCCGAAGAAATCATCAATTACGAATACGGTCAGCGCTTCCAAGATGAGAAGAAAAATCGCAAGGCAGGTCGCCCGCTTCTCGGCAAAGAACGTTCACTGGGTTCGGTGGTCAAACTACTCACTCAATCCAAGAGCGATTACACCCCAGAGTATAACACATGGCTGAAGAGTATACCTCAGCATGTGAAGGAACTCGTGCTCATCATCAAACGCTTCTATAAAGAAGACTGGGGAACCGATTGGCGCAACCGCTTTAGCGTTGACCTCATCAACGGTGAGCCTGGCAATATCCTTCGCTACCGCGAGCAGCCCATGCTGACACAATATCTGCGTATCGGTTACACCGACACGGGTTCATGGCGCACCTTTGGTCTACGTAAAGACTTCATGCCTGCGACCAAAATCTCACTTGAAGACGATATCACTGCATCGACCGTCGCACCAAGCAATGTAATCAAGAGCCTACCGAATGGTTGGGACGCTCCCTCCGCGAAGTTCGTTTACAATTGTGAATATCGCTTCTTCCAGCGTCCAGACGACGCGATCATTCGTGGTTACGATCACATGGCAGAAAAAGACCTCAGTTCTGACGGCAGCTTTTTGAGTAACTACGAGCCGCTGGATGCCGCACACGGCCAGAACGAAATTGAAGATGCGATCCGCTTCGGCCAATACACACAGCCAATGCAGGATATGGTTACAAACTTCGTGAACAATCCGGTGGGAGATTACTATTCCACACCTGCGTATCCACGTATCGTGGATGGTAAGCCAACCAAGAACCCACGTTACCTCCAAGTCCGTCCAGACTTGAAAGACCAGCGCGGACTCTACTTGGCAGACATGAGCTCACGTCTGTATCGCCGACAAGACTCGCAGTCACCACTGCTACGTCCTGTGACTTCGATCCTTCCCGGTCGCCGCAACAATCCGGCTGAGCCAGAAGCAGGCGTGAAACCACTCTGCACATTCAGCCCGATCCACCACATGGAACTCCCAGAATTGTTCATGGAGTATATTGCAAGTATCACAGGAAAGTCTCCATCCACAACTGGTGCAGGTTCTGAAGGAGCGCTCACCAAGGGTCCATTCAACGCCCTCTTACCAATCTACGATATGAACAATGCGCTCGTATCTTACTTGGCAACTGAGCAACCGGCATTCATCACTGCAGCTGGCTACGTCGGCCCACATGTCCGCGTGGATCACGACATCAGCCTCCTCGTCCCAGAAATCTGGTGCCGCATGAAGCCTCACGAAACAGATCCAAAATGGATGCTAGAGCATGGCTATCTTGAAAAAGTCGAAGACTTCGAGCACGAAGGCAAGACCGTCAAAGCCAGCCTGCTCGGCTACCGGATCACTGCCAAGTTTGTGCGTATTTTCTTCGGTCGTGTCTTCAACAATCCAGAGACAGTCCTCAGCGAAGAAATGCTCAAGCCCGAGCTACAGGACATGGCTACCTTCATCATTGGTATGGAAACCATCGAAGCAGCGCACAAGCAGGCCGCAGAGAACTACTTCCTTGACGGCAGTATCGAGCAAGCTTGCCCACCGCTGAAGGCCCTTCTCAATATTATGATGACTGGCGAATACCAAGGTAAGACACTCCAGGATCCAGAAATCCGCGAGCTCTTCACACGCGAGTCGATGCTGAAGAGTGACTGGTATAAGGAGCGCCTACTCAGCCAACAGAAATCTGACAAGAAATTGTGGACCGGAAACGTTGACTACCTCACAAGCTTCTTGAACAAGAGAAGCCATAGCGGAGTCGCGAAACACCTAGAGATCGAGTCGCGTCTCACGGCAGCGAAGGAGCAGCTCGAAAAAGTCAGCTCGGTAAAATACATCGATTCACTCATCGGCACATTGGGCCGCCAGCCAGTCTAATAGAGCCAACGACTCAAACTCAAAGGCACTTCTCAAACGGGAAGTGCCTTTTTTGCAACATAGAGCAACTCTAGAGACCACGCCCCAAAAGAACACTTTAGAGAAAACATAAAACTTGAGGAGAGTGTGTCATTGTTTCATAGGTGGCCATAGCCGAAATCGTAAGATTTTGGACGAACTGCTGCTGACTTCACGCACTTCAAAACGTTACCGTTTCGGCTGCGTAAAATCTTCTCTTTGCGAGTGACCACGCACTGGTGATTGAACCGCTCCTACAAAAAATACACAACTCCCGGGCGAAAAAATGCCCTAAAGCGCGACGCAGCCCCACTTCAACTCGAACGGGGCATCTCGGTCCAATCCAGCCCACCTTTGTGCTTCACAATCCCCTTCTCCAAGGCAAAACGTAAAAGGCTCGCCTCATCATTGAGATCGAGCTTCTTCATGGCGTTGTGCTTATGCCGGCGCACCGTAAATGCACTAATCCCCAAATCCTCACCTATTTTCTCCTGCGAAAACCCCTGCGCGATCAACCGCAATATTTGAAACTCACGATCCGAGAGCACTTTGTAATATGCGTTAGGGTCCTCCCACAAACGAGTAATGATTTCTTGGGCATTGACTGAGTAATAAACATGCCCCGCCGACACCTCATTAAAAGCTGCAAAGAGCACTTCAAATGTCATCTCTCGCTTGTCCACAAAGCCAAGAATTCCACTACGATTCACTTCGCGAACGGAATACTCATCACACTCACTTGAGAGCGCCAGTATTCGAACATTGGGATCTGCATCTAGCATCCGGCGCGATAAGGTGAGTCCATCTAATTCAGGAAGCATCAAATCCAATACCACAAAGTCAAAAGATTCCCGCTGGAACAATTTCCAAGCAGCTTCACCATCACCTGCTTCAACAACCTCCTTAAAGTCAAACTCACGAACGAGTATACTTGCGAGCAACTCGCGAACGAGTTCCTCATCCTCAACGATTAAAGCCTTCATGGTTATGATAATAAATTCAACTGTTCAATGGATACGAGATAATTGATTTGTGGCCAACAACTATTACCGAATAATGTCAAAAACTCGAAACTTACCTAACTGAATTCGTTTATGTCCTCACGCCAAGGCCGACCTCATAAAGTCAAGCAAAGCAGAGTGCATATCGTCTTGATATGCATCGCAGCACTCGGGATGACTCAGATATTTAATGCAGCAGTTAGAGCAGAGCGTCTTCATTCCGATTCATCCTCGTGGACAGCTCCTAAAATCACCCAGCACCAAGCAGATGGCTCAGTTCAAACTACGCATGCCCGTTTGCATGAGCCAATAGAAGGAAACCTGCTCTATTTTGCAGGTATTTTTGCGATAGGTCTCATTTTCTGCCGAATATATACGCTGCAGCTAAAAAAGAAAAATAAGCAATTAGAGCAACTGGTCCAGCTTCGCACTGCCGAACTCGAAAAGCAAAACCTTGAGCTTACCAAAGCAAACAGAGTGAAACATAATTTCTTGGCAAGCATGAGCCATGAGATACGCAACCCTCTGAATGGGATCCTAGGAATTTCAGAGCTTTTGAAAGAAAACCCGAATATTCACCATACAGAAATTGAGCGCGCCAACTACCTTCACTCTTGCGCAAGCCATTTACACCGGCTCATCGGGCAATTGCTCGATTACAGTAGCTTAGAAGCAGGCACTGTCCTAGCGCGAGCGGTCAGCTTTAACGCAGTATCCATCATTCATGAAGTCGTCTCAACATATACTGAAGTCGCTAGCCATAAAAATTTAGAATTTAAGGTTCACCTTCCCAGCATCCAAAATTACTGGGTTGGAGATCCTGCGTTGTTCAAACAGGTTGTAATCAGCCTAATTTCAAATTCAGTAAAATATACCAATGCAGGTTGGATAGGTCTAAAACTCGACCTCATCACTTCGGAGACGTCTACGATGGCTCGCATTATCGTTGAAGACACTGGAACAGGCATCCCAGTTGATAAACAAAAACATATTTTTGCGGATTTCACGCGTCTTAGCGAGCCTGGTGAGAGCCAAATCTCTGGGGCAGGGCTCGGCCTCAACATCGCCCGCCAATTCACCGAGCTTATGAATGGCACACTAAGATTGGACTCCACCACTCAAGCAAAATCAGGCTCTAAGTTCGTTCTCGAAATACCAATAATCATCGGAGAGCCTCTCAATCATCAAACTCCTCATCTCAATAAAAACATAAAATTATTGAGAAACAAAAAGGTGCTTGTTGCCGATGACATGGACTTCAATCGTTATGTCAGTAAAGAGCTGCTATCAAAAATGGGGGCTCAGGTCGATGTGGCTCAAGATGGCGTAGAGGCACTGAAACGACTGAAATCAGAAGACTACTTTCTAGCGATTTTAGATCTAAATATGCCGAAGAAAAACGGCATTGATGTCGTCATCGAGTATTTAGCCGCACGCCCGTCCTATCCTCCACTACTCATCGCACTGAGTGCCTACTTAACCACAGAGACTGAAGCCGCATGCCTCGAAAATGGCTTTGATCACTTCATCGAAAAGCCTCTCGATCAGACTAAATTGACTGAAATTTTAAGCGATTCCGAAGAGCTTAAAACCACTTCAAAAAAACCTAACACGCAAAACCTTTTAAACTATATTGCAAACAACGACCCCGACGCTGCGTTCGCACTCAAGAAAAGATATCAAGCGGCATTTCTAAAGGAATTGGAGCGACTGCAGGTTGCGATACAAAGTAATAAGGTATCAACCACTCGCAATTCCCTTCACAAGCTGACTGGGCTCTCAAATCTCAGACGAGAAGAAGGTGTCGCTGCAGCGCTAAAGCAGTTAAGTGAAGCGCATGCCTTGATGCCCAAAGATGAACAACTGTTGATGTGCCAGCGAATCGCTAAACATCTAGAATCACTTTAACTGCGTATTTTAAACGATATAGCGCAATTAGTATTTTGAAACGACACCTTCTCAAACAAGTGCTAGCACCCGGCAACTGAATGCCGAGGGAGGCGTATACACATAAGTGACTGCTAGCCTGACAGGCAGCCATGTGCCCGGGCCGCTTAAGGAATTTATGAGCACCCCCTGGGTGAGCACATTTCTAATGCGATGCATCTGAAATGTGCCCGATATAAGGGCACTTACAAATTGAATCCTATTGATTAAAAAGTTCGTTTGCGTAGTTTGGGTTGAAACTCTGTTATCAACCCGAACGGCTAAAAACTCTGTTTACACACGCCAAATAAAGATTCCAACTTTTCGTGATCTTTAACTCCTGGACGGATTTCCACACCGCTATTTACGTCAAGATGGCTGGCCCCCGTCTCAGCGATTGCCCGTGTTATATTTCCAGCATTCAAGCCACCTGCTAAGACCCACTGCTGCTGCGAGTAATCAGTCTTCCAACGAGCGAAATCCCCCCACTCTCCAGTCTGCCCAGTGCCACCGACTTGTTCACTAGAATAAGTATCTACCAAAATTGTCTCCGCATACTGAAGCAAGTGCTCTGGAAACACTTCGCCTGGCTTCAGCCGAGGAGCCAGCCATAAACGGGACTTACCAACCAGCTCAGACCAAGCAGCGACACTCGCTTCATTGGTAGATCCGTCTAAATGAATTTGAAAATAATCAAATCCCGCATCCAAACATTGACTGAGCTTCTCAATTGAAGGAGCCACATCGACGACCACCCTACGACCGATCGGCACCAGAGCTGCCAACTCTTGTGCCCTTTCAACTGTCAAACCACGTGGGGATGGCTCATAAACGATAAAGCCTAGTAAATCTGCACCTAAGCTCAGAGCATGCGCGACATCTCTCTCACGTGTTAAACCGCAAATTTTCACTGTTACCGAATTCGCCATGTTTTTGATATTCTAAACTCGTGATTTGTGCGCAAAGCACAAATGCAAAATGCATTTCAAAACTCAGAGTTCTGAGCTGAATTGATAACATTACACAAAAATCACAATTAAACTAGGTAACGACTTGTAAGTTTACTAACACCAGTTACGTTACATGATAGTTACATAATTATTAAGACTTACTTATGTATCAAATAACACTCAAAATAATCACACCCTACACATAGATTATGGCACGATCAAAAGCAAATAAAGGTATCAGCCGGATAGATTCTGGCTCAACACATGGCTGGTTCGTTCGCGGTTATCGCAACGGCAAGACCTACTCAAAACTCTTCAGCGACCGTAAATGCGGCGGTAAAGGTAAGGCACAGAAGCTAGCTAAAGGCTACCGCGATGAGCTCAATGAAGAACTGGAGCAAATTCCAAAGAAACCGCGTCAAAGACGTATCGTCGTTTCTGATTCTCGCAACAAGACAGGCGAGCTCGGAGTTTCCCGCACGACCAAGATCGGCCCGAACGGCACCAAACACGAATGCTACTCAGTAAGCTGGCGTCCTGAGCCTGGCACGCAAAAGTGCACTTCTTTTTCCATTAAGAAATACGGCGAAAAGAAAGCATTCAAACTCGCAGTGGAGCATCGTCGTAAAATGATGCGCGAAATACACGGTCCAGGTTTCTACAAAAAACTAAGCATCCAGAAGCGTGCTCGCGACGCCTAATCCGCAACGCTAACAATAAATTCTACCCAAAGCGCAGCTCTTCAGCTGCGCTTTTTTTGTGCGGTTAAACTACTCCGCAGCTGGTATAGGACCGACAATCATGCGAATACCGCGCGCTTCTGCTAGATGTTGACGAGCAAAACTCGCTAACTCGTTCGCATCAATTGCATCTAGTTTAGCCGCATGCTGAGCGTCATCGTCTGTAGGTAAGCCATAAGACTCCTGTATCGCGGCATGCATTGCTCGTGCACCAATAGTCTGACGGCCCATTGGCCGCGCGGCCTTCAATCGAGTCCGACAACGCTCCAGCTCTTCATCAGAAACCTCACCTGCTGAAACGCGCGCGATTTCATTATTGATCTCTACCACGACCTCCTGAGCCTGCGATGGGTGTGTTCCAGCGTAAAAGACAAACATTCCTGTTTCTAAGCCAATAATCCGACTCGAACCTACGTAGTAAGCCATTCCCTTGTCTTCTCGAATACGCTCAAACAAGCGGCTCGACATACCACTAAACAATTCATTTAAGACCTCTCCGACCACGTAATCGTCATGGAGCACACCGACATCGGGAAATCCGTGCAAGACAACGGCCTGCTCTCGGTCCATCGGCTCCTGTATGTCTTCAGTTACACATTGCCCTGAAAAACCGGCCAAAGACGATTTCGAAAATACCATTTGAGGTAGCCTCCCATTGAGCAATGGCTCCATCGCATTTTCTAGTGTCTTTCGCTCAAAATCACCGCAGATCGAGACGACCACGTTCGATGCGCATACTAATTTTTTATAATGCGCGACTACATCCTCGCGAGTGATTGCTTCAAGGTCGGCGACGCAGCCACTGGGCCCCACCCCGAATGGATGCTCAGCAAAAAAACGCTCGCGCAGTTTACGAAACCCATAGTCCAAGATCTCGTCATCCTCTTCCTTCAACCCAGCAACCTGACTATTTCGCTCAATGCTAAATGTGCTTTGCTCAAAGATAGGACAGGTCAGCGCGTCACCCAACAACTCCAGTGCGATCGGCAAGTCAGTAGGCAACACCTCGATGGAAAAGCTAATTGTATTATTGCCACCAGTCGCAGAGATCCGTCCTCCGATACTCTCGATCAAACTGGAAATTTCCTCAGCGCTTCGCTTCACCGTGTCCTTAATTAACAACTCCGCCATTAGCTCAGAAATACCACGTTGATTTGCGGGCTCATATACTGGCCCGCCTAGCATCATACAACGTATATGGACTTTCGGCAGGCGCTTATCCTCCTGCAGTAAGAGTCGTGCACCACTTTCATATCGAACCACTTCAAATGGAGACAATGAAAGTTCGTCCGCAACTTCACTTGCAGAAACAGGCTTCAGCTCTGGACCCAGCGTCACGCAAGACATCGTTTCGTCGACGAGATAGGAGTCCGCGACCGCTTGAAGATCTTCAGGTGTCACCAAATTGAGACGCCGAAGGTAACGCCGCCCAAAGTTAATGTCTCCCACAACTAGCTCGCCTAGCCCCAAGCGAGAGGCCTGCCCACTCATCGTCTTCCGTCCGTTGATCTCAGCACTGAGCGCCTGCCGCCGAGCTTTCTCGACGACATCCTCCGCGAAACCATTTACCGATATAGCAGAAATTTCTGCCAAAATAGCCGCTTCCACTTCCCCCTGTTTTTCGGGATCACACACATAAGAAATCCAGAGCAGGCCCTCAGAGCCGGGATTCCAGTTTCGACAATCAATATAGTGCACCAATTTCCTTTGATTGCGTAAACGTTCCCAGAGCACAGAGCTTTCTCCTCCTCCTAGGGCATGTGCAAGTGCATCCAATTTAGGCGAATCGGGATGGCTTAGGTTGGGGACCTTGAAACCAAGTCCGCCGCGCGAAATATTATACTCTCCAATAATGTCTTCACGGCGTGATGCGAGTTGCCTCGGTTC
>Ga0209533_1005043_pt1 | contig 11340 bp, 10 predicted proteins | sample COG_04_FD_184748 | JGI IMG/M metagenome (GOLD analysis project Ga0209533, IMG submission 184748) | Pelagic Microbial community sample from North Sea - COGITO 998_met_04 (SPAdes) (version 2) | ecosystem: Environmental > Aquatic > Marine > Neritic zone/Coastal water | place: Helgoland, sampling... | reverse complement strand
ACTTCAATTTTTTAAGTTTAAAACGCTAACAACTTCTACACCTCCGTTTTACGAATGCTCTGTAATAAATTAAGCGATACTTTTACTTTGTCACTCAGGGAGATCGTACATTAATTTATATATTGATGAGTTTTAATTAGGTTTTGTTCTGTGAGAATTGGTGTCTAAGTATCGTAGTCTAAGCCAATTTTTTCTTTTACCCTGTCTATCAAGATACTCAAATCTAGTGTTGTTTTTAAGGGTAGCTTTGAGCTTTCTGTAGCGTGATTTAAAAGACAGGTATTTACTTCTTCTATTTCATGTATATAGCCATTTCCTTTGTACTTAATATCCAATAGTGTTTCTACGCCATTATGTAAACATGTCAGTTTTTCTGTATGATGAAACCGACGGTGAAGCTTTATCGAGCCGCTAGTTCCATGGATGTGAGCTTCTGTAGGCGTATCGGCATCAATAGTTGACTCGAGATTGGCTTTTGCCCCATTTTCGTAACTAAATGAGAGTGCACAAAAACTATCGACTCCCGTTTTCGTTAAGCGTGCCATCGCTTTAATATCGGAAGGAATCCCAAGCGTTAAAAGGCTTAAATAAATAGGATATATGCCGACATCTAATAATGAGCCGCCACCTAATTTTTTATTATAAACTCTACTTTCCGGGTCTGAATCGCCTTTGAATCCAAAATCTGCCTGCATAGATATTAGTTCTCCAAAGACATTTTTTTCTAGGAGTTCGATTACTTTTTCAGTGGCGGGTATAAACCGTGTCCAAAGGCCTTCCATTAAAAATAAGTTTCGCGATTTTGCTTCCTCTATCATGCGTTTCACTTCCTCAGCGTTCATCCCCATTGGTTTTTCACATAAAACAGCTTTGCTTTTTTTTAAACACATGATAGTGTTTTCGAAATGAAAGACATGAGGAGTCGCCACATATATAATATCTATTTCAGGATCCTCTGCCAATGTTTCATAGGACCCGAAGTGCTTCTTGGCCTTGTATTTTTTGCCAAATTCTTTAGCCTTATTGAGATCTCTTGATGCAACACCGTATAGTTGTGAAGTTTCTGAACGCTGTAAATCTGATGCAAAATTGTGAGCTATTTTACCTAAACCAATAATTCCCCAGTTTACTTTTTTATTCATTTATTCAAGCGGTGTTTATAATATAACGTATTATTTTTTTAGTTTCCAAGGAGGATTTAATCTATTGTCACCTGCAAAATACAAAATCAATTGATGACTATCAATATCCCTCAATCGTGCTTCTCTCCATAGCCAGTTTTGATCGGTTGGTAATTGGTCAAATTGAATGCCTTTTTTCACAAGTTCACTAACATATTCATCAAGATCATCACATTCAAAGTAAATTGAAACGCCACCACCCGTTGGTAAATATTCAGTTTGATGAATAGAAAACGTTGACCCTCCATTTGGACATGCAAACCGTGCGTAGTGGGGGAGTGCTGCGACGGTTAATTTCAGTCCTAATTTTTCGTAAAACGGTACTGACTTTGTCAAATCTAAAGACGGAATGGTGATCTGGTTTAGGTTCATGATTTAAATGTCAAGTTACGTAAAAAGGAGGTATTAGCAATTGACGATACATAGGCTTGATGGCAATTCCCCTTTGAGTCCAAGTGAATGTCACACCGTGTTTTCTGTAAGACTATCTATTTTGCAAGTCACTACTGCATAGTTTTCGGGTCGATCCTTAACAGTTTGATGCCAACAGACTCTACGAGCTTTTAGAAGAAATATAGTCGTCAACAAAATCTTCCAAGACATTTAGTGGAATAGCACCATGAGAAATAACGACTTCGTGAAATTCTCTAATATCAAAAGCATCTCCTAGAGCATCCTTAGCTTTTTTACGCAATTCCAAAATCTTCAACATCCCAATTTTATAAGCCGTAGCTTGACCAGGCATTACAATGTGTCGTTCTACCATTTTTATAGCGTCCAATTCAGCATTTGGTGTGTTATCCGTATAGTATTTAATTCCTGTTTCACGAGTCCATTTTTTGGTATGTATTCCCGTGTCAACGACGAGTCTACATGCACGCCACAATTCCATGGCCAAGCGTCCAAAATCAGAGTAAGGATCGGCATATAAACCCATTTCTTTTGGTATAAATTCAGAGTACAATCCCCAGCCTTCGGTATAGGCCGTATAGCCCCCAAACTTTCGAAACATTGGGACGTCTTCCAATTCTTGTTGAATGGCCAATTGCATATGATGCCCTGGAATACCTTCGTGATAGGCCAGTGCTTCCATTTGATAGCTAGGCATAGACTCCATATCGTATAAATTGGCATAATAAATCCCAGGTCTTGATCCATCTGCTGCAGGTCGATTATAAAATGCTTTTCCAGCTGATTTTTCCCTAAAAGCCTCTACCGCTTTCACTTCGATATCCGCTTTTGGTTTTGATATAAAAAGTTCATCTAATCGTGTTTTCATACGGTCTATCAACTGCACTGCTTCCTTCAAATAAGCATCTTTTCCTTGTTTGTCCGCACTATAATAGAACTGCTGGTCGGTTTTCATAAATTGAAAAAACTCTTGCAACGTGCCTTCAAAACCAACGTTTTTGCGAATAGCATCCATTTCTTTATGAATCCTAGCAACTTCTTTCAACCCAATCTCATGGATTTCATTTGCTGTTAAATTGGTTGTAGTTGTTCGTTTTAAAGCAGTGTTATAAAACGCATCTCCATCAGGAAACTTCCATGCGCCATGGTCGGAGTTTGCTCTTTCTTTTTGGTCTTTCATAAAAGAAATTAAACCGAGATAGGCTGGCTCTACTGAGTTTAATAGCGCCTGTCTTGCTTGAGTTTCTAGACTAGATTTCGTATCAGTATCGATATCCAATGTGTTTATTTTCTCTAAAAAATCGTTTAATAAAGTACTTTGTGTATTGCTCGAATCAAAAGGTTGCCCAACTAATATGTTTTCTGAATCTTGTATCACTTTGTCAAACACAAACTTTGGAGGGATGACGCCAATCGTTTCCCGCGCTTTTAAATTTGCTACCAATTGTGAGAAATACGCCTTAAAACCATTTAATCTCGACACATAGGCTTCAGCATCTTTAACATCATCAATTCGATGCATGTTTATCATAAATGCGGGCTTTTCGGACTGCGCCCCATGCATTTGATTTACAGGGTAATCATGGAGTCTGTACTTGTAGTCTTCAATACTATTTTCTATATTTTGCTTAAAGAGTTTATAGCTTAACAACGCCTCCTTAGAAAGGGCATCTACATTCACAGAGTCCGTTAACCATAAAAGTTTTTCTTTATTAGTTTGAAGGATTTTTTCTTCAAAAGCGAGTGAATTATCATTCAATTTTCCATAATCCTTTTTAATGCCAAGACGGGTTTGAAACTCTGGATACAGATCAACACTTTCATCAAAACTTTTCTGAAAAAAGGCATTCACTTTTTTTGATTCTGCAGCGATTTCAATAGCGGTATATACTTTTTTGTTTTTTTCTTTGCAAGACGTGTATAACACAACAATACAAAGTATCAGTAGTGGTCGTAAAATTATTTTTTTCATTATAAATTAATTTTAGTGTTAAGAAATAGTGGTCATGCAGATGCAAATGTGTGAAACTGCATAGTGCTTCATGAAATGATTTAAGTGCTTAATTTAGTTATTTTTAGTTAATACATTCCCATAATTAACGTAAATTTTTTCAGGCGAATACTTTGGTTTTTAATTAATACAACCCTGTTTTCAAAGTAGCGGTAATTATTATTTCTAGATTTAATGTAGTGTCTATAATTATTTTTCCTAAAACATCGTAAACGGTCACCTGTTCTAATTGAACACCGTTTGTACTAATAGTTAACGCATTCACAACGGGATTTGGATAAATTCTAATCAAATCAACTAAACAAAATATCATCAACACCTAATGCTAAATATTCACAGGGAGACGTTACTCGTTCTCCACCTGCCTATCCTGACCTTATACTAATTGTTGTGGCACCATTAACCGTCATTGCTGGAATTGTAATAGCCTCGAATACAAACACGGCTTCGCCATTAGGAGTCCCATTTATTTAAAAAAATGAAACGCACTTTTGGCTCATTTATAGGATTAAAAGAAAAATTGGTTGTGAAAAAAAACGTTTGGAGTCTTAATTCATTCCTAAATATAATAAAAAATAAGTAATGAATTTAGATTGATAGACTAATTTCTTAACTACTTTTTTAGGACTGCTCTAGAAATTACCATTTTCTGAATTTCGGAAGTTCCTTCATAAATCTGAGTAATCTTAGCATCCCGCATCAAACGTTCGACGTGGTAGTCTTTTACAAAGCCGTTTCCACCATGAATTTGAACCGCTTCTACCGTATGTTCCATGGCAATTCGAGAGGCAAATAACTTTGCCATTGCGCTCGATGTATCATACGACACTCCTTGATCTTTATCCCAAGCCGCTTTCATGACCATATGACGGGCAGCCTCAATATCCGTAGCCATATCGGCCAATTTAAAAGCAATCGCTTGATGGTTACAAATTTCGGTGCCAAAAGCCTTGCGCTGTTTAGAGTAGGCCAATGCCAATTCATAAGCCCCCGAAGCAATCCCTAAGGCTTGTGCCGCTATTCCAATACGTCCACCAGACAGTGTTTTCATTGCAAATTTAAACCCAAATCCATCCGCGCCAATACGGTTTTCTTTAGGCACTTTAACATCATTAAATTGTAGTGTATGCGTATCACTTCCACGAATCCCGAGCTTATCTTCCTTAGGCCCAATTTCAAAACCAGCCATCCCTTTTTCAACTATAAAAGCATTGATCCCTTTTGAGCCTAAACTGCGATCGGTTTGTGCAATGACAATGTACACATCGGCTCGTCCACCATTAGTAATCCAGTTTTTAGTTCCATTAACCACATAATGATCGCCTTTGTCAATAGCCGTTGTTTGTTGGGAAGTGGCATCACTGCCAGCTTCAGGCTCGCTTAAACAAAAGGCACCAATATGTTTCCCACTTGCTAATTTTGGGAGGTATTTTTCCTTTTGAGCTTCTGTCCCATACGCCTCAATTCCGTAACACACCAGTGAATTATTGACTGATACGATCACAGAAGCAGAAGCATCTACCTTTGACAATTCTTCCATAATCAGCACATACGAAATGGTGTCCATCCCGCTACCCCCATATTTGGGATCCACCATAATACCCATAAACCCAAGCGCTCCCATTTTTTTTACTAAATTGTCGGGAAATTCTTGGAGTTCATCACGTTTAATAACACCTGGACGTAATTCGGTTTGTGCAAAATCACGAGCAGCATTGCGAACCATAAGATGTTCTTCAGTAAAAGAGAAATTCATAACAATAGTATTTAGTTCTCCAAATATATAAAAATATACTATGCGTGCATAGTAAATAACTGTAAATATAACTATGACCAATTTAAAACTTAAAAGGCAAACACATTTTAATGTTATTGGCGTCATGTCGGGAACCTCGCTTGATGGTGTCGATTTGTGTTATGCGCAATTTGAGTGGGACAAGTCTTGGCAGTTTCAAATTATCGCTGCGGAAACGATTAACTATTCCCAGCTATGGCAACAACGTTTAAGATCGGCTATAGATTTGGCGCCATCAGATTTAGACAAATTAAATTCAGCATACACACAATTTTTAGCGGATGTGATTGCTGCATTTATCAAAAAAAATAAGTGCAGCACTATAGATGCCGTTTGCAGTCATGGACATACGGTTTTTCATCAACCGAATCTAGGAAAAACCCTACAAATCGGCAATTTACCAGCTTTAGCAACAGCTCTAAATCAAATAGTCGTCTGTGATTTCCGAACTCAAGATGTGGCACTTGGCGGTCAAGGGGCTCCTTTGGTACCCATCGGCGATGCACTCTTATTTTCTGACTATGATTACTGCCTTAATTTGGGAGGCTTCGCCAACATCTCCTTTGAGCATCAAAACCAACGCATTGCTTTTGATGTTTGTCCAGTCAATATTGTATTAAATTATTATATGCAATCCTTAGGAATGGCCTATGACGATGGCGGTCAAATTGCGGCCAAAGGAACAGTTCACATCCCCCTACTAGAAGCATTAAACGCTTTAGAATTTTACAAACTGCCAGCCCCAAAATCTCTAGGTCTAGAGTGGGTCCAACGCGCCGTTTTACCCAGAATAGATGCCTGCGAACTCGAGGTGTCAACAGTGTTAAGAACAGTAGTAGAACACTGTGCAATTCAAATTTCAAACCTCTTAAAGACGCATCAATTGCAAAATGGATTACTTACAGGCGGAGGGGTGTTTAATGCATTTCTAATGCAGCGTATCTCAGACCACTATGGCCGTGATTTACCAATGGCAGAGGCGTCAATTATTGATTATAAAGAAGCCCTAATTTTTGGGTTTTTGGGCGTACTTAAATTAAGAAATGAACCCAATTGTCTACGCTCAGTCACAGGCGCTTCTCATAACCATAGTAGTGGATGTATTTATTTGCCCGAAAAAAAATAGTAAACCCATAGAATACTTGATTAGTTTTTTATATTTGTTGTAATCAATTTAGCGTCAAATAAACCCCTGAACAAAAAATTTATGGAAGCAGTAATTATCATTGTATTTATCGCAGGCTATTTAGCGATCACTTTAGAACACAGTTTAAAAATTGATAAATTAATACCAGCCTTAGTGATGATGGCCTTTTGTTGGGCATTAATTTCTTTTGGTATTGATGACTTTACCACTTGGTTTGATTCTGGAAAACATGCACTTCTTAGTAATTTCGAGCTGTTGAACCACAGCGAAAAAATGCATATTGTCGAAGAGTCCTTGTTGCATCACTTAGGGAAAACAGCAGAAATACTTGTGTTTTTATTAGGCGCCATGACTATCGTAGAAATCATTGCCTATTTTAACGGGTTTTCGACCATAAAAAACTTTATTAAAACCAAAAAGAAATCTAAACTACTTTGGATTTTTGCTGTTTTGGCATTTGTACTCTCTGCAATTATAGACAATTTAACCGCAACAATTGTTCTAATTTCGTTGCTTCAAAAAATAATTCACGACCGAAAAATGCGTCTTTGGTTTGCAGGTCTTATTGTAATAGCCGCTAACGCTGGAGGTGCTTTTTCTCCTATTGGCGATGTGACTACAACCATGTTATGGATTGCCAACAAGGTAACCACGGGCCATTTGTTTGCATACCTATTGTTGCCTTCCATTGTGTGTATGGTAGTCCCAACCTTTATTGCGTCAAAGTTATCCGTATTTAAAGGCTATTTAGAAATGGATACAAGCGAATCAGCAGCTGCAGGTCGTTTTAGTGGAACTATGCTCTATTTAGGGTTAGCTGCCATTGTCTTTGTGCCAATTTTTAAGATGGTAACCCATTTGCCACCCTATGTAGGAATGATGCTATCCTTAGGAGTTGTTGCCGTATTTGCGGAAATTTACAGCTCTTCAAAATTTAGTATGGAAGGATTAGATAAAGAAGGAACTGAGGAGCTTGTACATGTCAGTCCAGTTCATCAGTCGTTATCAAAAATAGAATTACCGAGTATCTTATTTTTCTTAGGCATATTAATGGCCGTTGCTGCATTGGAATCTTTAGGGATTTTATTTGGATTTGCAGATTGGCTTAAAGTAGCCACACCAACTTTGGGCACAGAATTACCAGGATCCGAAGTATCCGATTTGGTAGTCCTACTATTAGGCGTAGGCTCTGCAGTTATCGATAATGTACCTTTGGTCGCTGCCTCTTTAGGTATGTTTTCAGAACCGATGGATCATCAGCTTTGGCATTTTATAGCCTATTCGGCTGGAACAGGGGGCAGCATGTTGGTCATTGGATCGGCGGCCGGCGTTGTGGCTATGGGTATGGAGAAAATTAACTTTTTCTGGTACCTAAAAAAAATCTCTTGGTTAGCTCTATTAGGCTTTTTAGCAGGAGCAATCACATTTTATTTTACAAGAACACTCTTTTAAAAATACTTTAGTTCACATTTTTACGTTTTAAAATTCAAAGTAATACTTAAACATATATGATTTCTACCAGTATTCAAGACGAAATTGCCGTCCAATTAGATGCAGAATCCGTCGAAAAAACATTATCGATTGTCGAGTTGATTAAAAGTGGAGGTCTCGCTGGGCAGCTCATTATAGCCCTGTTAACAGTACTCCTTGTAGTCGCACTCTATATTTATTTTGAACGCTTGTTCACCATAAAAGCGGCATCTAAAGTGGATCCAAACTTCATGAACCAAATAAAAGATCATGTGGTAAATGGTCAAACCCAAGCTGCAAAAGCATTGTGTGTGCAAATCAATTCGCCTGTATCACGATTGATTGATAAAGGCATTTCTCGGATTGGACGCCCATTGGCCGATATCAATTCAGCCATTGAAAACGCCGGAAAATTAGAAGTCTATAGCTTGGAGAAAAACGTCAGCATTCTTGCAACTATTTCGGGAGCCGCCCCCATGATTGGGTTTTTAGGAACCGTTATAGGGATGATCTTATCTATTTTTGAAATTGCCAATTCAGGTGGTCAAATCGATATTAAACTTTTAGCCGATGGACTGTACACCGCCATGACCACCACGGTCGCTGGATTAGTGGTCGGGATTGTCGCTTACATTGCGTTTAACCATATCGTCGGACGTACCAACAAAGTCGTCTATCAAATGGAAGCCAATTCGGTGGAGTTTTTAGACCTACTTAACGAACCTATTTAGGATGAATATTAGAGGTCGAAATAAAATATCTCCAGAGTTTAATATGTCGTCCATGACGGATATTGTATTTCTATTGTTGATTTTTTTCATGATCGCATCCACTTTGGTCACCACCAATGCGATTGATATTTTACTGCCAAAAGCCAGTGGGAAAACAGAAAATAAAAAATCGATTGCCGTCAGTATTAAAAAAGATTTATCATTTTATATTGAACAATCCAAAGTTGAGGTTCAAAATTTAGAAGCTGAATTACTTCAATTACTCCAAAACCAAACCGCTCCAACCCTTGTATTGAGAGCTGAAAAATCGGTCCCTGTAGACTATGTCGTTAAAGTGATGGACATTGCCAATCGAAATAAATTTAAAATCATTCTCGCTGTAAATCCGAATTAAGATGGGCTACTTTAAAACCAAACATCAAAAACATTCCGCACGATTGACCACCGTCATCATGCTGTTGTTGATTTTGTTGCTGTTTGTGGTCGGTCCTGGATACATGGATCCACCTTTAGAGTATGGTGTTGCGGTTAATTTTGGAACTTCCGATACGGGCAGCGGTGCTGTGCAACCTAAAAAACCGTTGGCATCTGAAACTACTCCAGTTTCTGAGCCCGTTATAGAACCTGTGAAATCCACAGCACTCGTTGAACCCAGCGCACCTGCCGCAGCAGAAGAGGTTTTGACTTCAGAAGATTTAGAATCCATTGCCATCAAAAAAGCAGAAGCTGAAACGGCTAAGTTGAAAGCGGATGCGGATGCCAAAGAGAAGGCAGAAGTTGAGGCGAAAGCGAAAGCAGAGGAAGAGCGTCTCAAAAAAGAAGCCGATTTAAAAGCGAAAAAGAAACAAGAATTAGATGCCCTCATGGGCGGTATTGGATCAGATGACGGTACGGATACAGGCTCAGAGGGTGATGATGATACTGCGGGCGATAAAGGCCAACTGAATGGTAATCCCTATGCGCCCAGTTATTTTGGATCTCCGGGTAGTGGAAATGGAGGCGTTGGCTATGGACTGAACGGTCGTGGCCGTCCGTCCAAATCGAAAGTGATTCCTGACTGTGACGAAGAAGGCACAGTAGTGGTTGAAATTCATGTGAACCAAAACGGGAATGTGGTCAAAGCTATCCCTGGAAAACGGGGCACGACAGGTGATATCTGCTTGTATGAGGCCGCCAAAAAAACAGCCCTTACCCACAAATGGCCTGCAGATTCCAAAGCACCTGCCAAACAAATTGGTTTTGTGATTGTCGATTTTAGCGTCCGTCAATAAATGAATTATTTAGAAACCACGCAATGGCTTTTTTCTCAATTGCCCCTCTATCAAAATGTGGGGAAATCGGCCTATAAAGCCGACTTAAGTCAAACCCTGAAACTCGCCAAACAGCTCAATCATCCAGAACATCAATTTAAATCCATTCATGTTGGCGGGACCAACGGCAAAGGTTCCACGGCACATATGCTTGCATCAGTGTTGCAAGAAGCAGGTTATAAGGTTGGGCTATATACATCCCCCCATTTAAAAGACTACCGCGAACGCATCCGTATTAATGGAGAAATGATCAGCGAAAATTTTGTGGTGGATTTTGTAGCTGCCAACAAATCCTTTTTTGAATCAAACGCATTGTCCTTTTTTGAAATGTCGGTTGGGATGGCATTTGCCTATTTTGCAGATGAACTAGTTGATATAGCTGTGGTTGAGGTGGGGCTTGGCGGCCGCCTAGATTCTACAAACATCCTAAATCCGGAAGTGTCGGTCATTACCAATATTGGTTTTGATCATACCCAGTTTTTAGGGACGACCCTAGAAGCCATAGCAGGGGAGAAGGCAGGGATTATAAAACCAAATACGCCTATCGTGATAGGCGAAACACAGTTAGAAACCGAAGGTGTTTTTAGAACCAAAGCCACTAAAGAACAAGCGCCGATTTATTTTGCCGATCAGTTGGTAGAAACTACACTTCCCACAAGTTTAAAAGGTGCTTATCAAATTCATAATGTACGGACGGTACTTCAAACTATTGAAGTTTTAAATTCTGCTGCGTTTAAAATCCCCACAGAAGCAATTCAACTCGGCTTACTAAAAGTCACCGAAAACACCGGTCTTCGCGGCCGTTGGGAGGTTTTGGACTCTACGCCAACAGTCATTTGCGATACGGCACACAATAAGGAAGGACTGCGTTTGGTGTTTAAACAGCTACAGTCCGAAAAATTTCAACGCTTGTATGTGGTGGTGGGCATGGTGAATGATAAAGATATCTTACCACTTTTAGAGCTGTTTCCAGAACAGGCACAGTATTACTTTTGCAGCCCCAATGTTCCTAGGGGGTTAGAGGCGTCTCAACTAGCACAAATCTTCACTGAACATGGTTTTGAAGGAAGCATATATCCTTCTGTAAAAGACGCTTTAAAAGCTGCTAAACAAAGCGCGTCCCACGAGGATTTGATCTATGTTGGCGGCAGTACATTTGTGGTGGCGGAAATAATTTAACTTTTCATTAAAAATCTTTTGTGAATTGAAAAACTAGACTATATTTGCAGTCCTAGAAATAGGGCGCGTAGCTCAGTTGGTTCAGAGCACCTGGTTTACACCCAG
>Ga0209533_1005039_pt1 | contig 11342 bp, 13 predicted proteins | sample COG_04_FD_184748 | JGI IMG/M metagenome (GOLD analysis project Ga0209533, IMG submission 184748) | Pelagic Microbial community sample from North Sea - COGITO 998_met_04 (SPAdes) (version 2) | ecosystem: Environmental > Aquatic > Marine > Neritic zone/Coastal water | place: Helgoland, sampling... | reverse complement strand
TATATTTTCGGATTCTTCTGCGCGATGATGGTGCTGCAATTACTTTGGGTTATCTTTATCGTTCCAGAAACGAAGGGCCGCAGCTTGGAGCATATGGAAGAAACTTTGGATATTACTTAAGGTCACAACCCCTAGCCGCGCGTCCTAGACGCGGATGTGCGTTTGCCCCCTTTTTTATCCTCTACTTATCCCAATGGCTGGACCCAACCGCCACCGTTTCACCATAACTGTGATTGCGAGATTCTGGTACAGGCTAAATGAGCCCTGCAGCCCGTTGTTCCATCAGCCATTCGCCAGGAGTTCGGATGGATATACCGTAAAATTGTGGACCGAGCCGGTACTCAAGCTGACTTGCGTCGATGCGCAAGAAAACCAATCTTACCCGATTGATTCAGCCCCGACTGTGATCTAAGAGAATATGGTCTAAGACTCGCAGCCAGAGGAAGAAATCTACTGTGAACTCTATGGCGAATCGAGCAGCAATTGAAGAAATCCTTTTGATTCGCTTAGAACTGTAGGAGGGAGCTGGAATGTCCGATAGCTCCATCCCGAATCGAGCGGGGAAAGCCCTGCATGAATTGCAGACGCCTCTGTGCCGGTGACTTCATTCACTTCGATATTCCAGTTCATCAAATCCCTACTTCCTTCGCGTTGAAGTTCAAGTCGTTCAACCGTAAGTGCTATCGCACGATGCTATGCGATTAGAAAACACCTGCTCCACTAATGAGCGGTGAGGGGTACAGGTAGAATCTGATCAATAGGAGTGCAGGTATTACTGCCAATTACAGTAGTTTTTAAGGGCAGTTTAGGGGCAGTCAAATTTTTCGACCAGCACTCCTTGGCGCACTAAAAAGCCCTAAGCATTTGGTGCTTAGGGCTTTAAAAGTGGAGCCACCTGTCAGAGTCGAACTGACGACCTGATGATTACAAATTAGCAGCTTGCATATTCTGTAAAGTTCACAACTTTACACCTAATCCCACTATTAGTAGGGGATAGAAACCAATAAATCAGGGCAAGTTATGAATATTAAAGAACAAGAAAGTGGCAAAGTGAACGCCAAAAGTGGCAAAGTAGTGGCTAAGTCAAAGCGTCTCCCGAAGGGGCATGCAGACTATTGGAAAGATAAGGTGAGAAAGCTCACTTACAAAAAGGATGGTGTACTGATCGAGGCGACCAACTACTCTGTGCGGTTGCAATCACTCGGACGGCGAGAGTTCTTCAATTTGAACACGGCGAACAAATCAACAGCGGCGCAGCAGGCAAAGCAGATCCATGCCTTTCTAGTTTCAAACGGATGGGAGGCAACGCTTCCCAAGTTCAAGCCCGAGGCCGAGGCAAAGGCAGAGATTGAGACGGTAGGGGATCTGATTGCAAAAGCATCTAAGGAGGCCGAGGTCAGGCCGTTGACGTTGCGGCAGTATATCGGCGCGTTGCGTCGAGTCGTGGGAGCTATTAAAGGCATCAAATCTGATGATGCGTCGAAGTATCAGCCGGGGGGGAGTGAGTGGCAGCAGCGAGTTGATCGGGTGAAGCTTGCACAGATTACGCCAGAGAAGGTCAAGGCATGGAGAAGCAAGCAAATCGCCAAGCTGAACCCCGAGGAAATGAAGAAGAAGCAAGTCAGCGTTAACAGCACATTGAACCAGGCACGCTCTATTTGGAAACATTCGGACGATGCAAGTCCCTTCGATGGTTTGAAGTGGAAGCAGACAGCCAAGAGATTCAAGCCGACTGTTGACGCGCCTACGCTTCTCTATTGGGCGGTGGAAGAGCTAGAGAAGAAGCAACCCGAGCAGTTCAAAGCGTTCATGCTATGCCTATATCTTGGATTGCGCAAAGGGGAGGCCGATTGTCTCTCATGGGAGCAAATTGACTTTGAAAAAAAGCGGTTGCGGATCGAAACGACAAAGCACTTTCAGCCGAAGTCGGAAAACTCAGAGCGTGAGATCCCGATCCAAGAGTCAATTTTGGAGACGGTGAGCAAGTGGCGGAAGGGCGCGGACTTAGTTTTCGTTCTCGATGGTGGCGATGCGAAGCCAAATGCAAGTTACACATATTATCGTGCCTCGGATACGTGGGATGAGTTAACCGCTTGGTTGCGATCCAAGGGGGTAGAGTCACCAAAGCCGATCCATTACCTGCGTAAGCTATCGGGGAGTCTTATGTATGCGAACAATGACGTCTATGCCGCTCAACGATTCCTGGGCCATTCGGACATTCGCACAACCATCGGCAGCTACTTGCACGAAGGGGATAACACTTTTGATATTGTAGCGAAGAAACCAGAACCGACAGAAGTAGAGGCCAGCTAATCGCGCATGGCGCCCAAGGCTAGGAATTAAGGTTGTAGTTTTATGGCACTAGGCAATGGCTGAAATTCACACAAATACTATATATAGTGCGATTTTATGAAAAATATACGATATACAGTGTTCATTTATTTGACAGCACAAATTCGCTCGCACACAGTTGGGTTTATCAAACGCCCCGTTTACTCTCAAAATCACCTTATCTTACTTCCTTCAACACAGCGACAGACCATACATTGTTAAGTTGTGAAGGCAGTATTAGGGCGGAATGCCGAGTAATTGAGTGCGTTGCTTTAAAGAAGTCCCGAGCAGTTGATAGCTGCTCGTGTTTAGACACAAAAAATCGCTGCCCCGAATAAATTCAGAACAACGACTTAAGGTAAGAGTTAAGACGTATAAAATCAGGATTTGTTAAAAACTCAAGTTTTCTTTTTAGAAAATTTTGAGCAGGGGCTCTAATATTAGGAATCCACTGACAAATAGTTAATGTTAATCACAGATCCTGCAGCTAATGAGCTGCTTACAACACGGGAAGCAACCGTCCGCCTTGGATACAAATCCAAGACTAATCACAGCGTGCTTCGTCTCATCAAACGCGGAGAACTGCCTGCAGTTCACTTTAACAGCAAGACTATACGTATTCGGGAGTCGGCTTTGAATGAATTTATTCAGCAACGGGGAGGGGGAATCGTCTATGCATAAATACGAAACCTCCCTTTTCGCTGAACTAGAATCATGCGGATACTGGCGATTGCAGACAAACGAGCCTGTTCTAATCAAAATCATGAATGCGCGGGCGAAGCAACCTGACTCTCCTTGGATGATCACAGGCCGCGGGTTGACCGCGACTGATCCTATGATCTACAGACGGGAGTTTTCTAGCTCCACCAAGGCTAAAATGTCTTTGGAACGAATACTCACGAGATTGGACGCTCAGGAGCATGAAATGATAAACGTGGGTGTCGGTAAGGGGTGGGTTTCCCAAAGCCCTTCAGTGGCGTCAAATCAGCCGAAACGTTGCCAAGCTTCACCAAATAATCAGAAGCAAGCACGAGCCAATCAAGGTCTCCCGCTTACCCACTCCAATGGCAATATTATCTAAGCCGCGGGTGGTCTATTCTAAGTCGAGAGGTAAGTGGACTGTTCGACAACGAGTTGACGGAAAGATCAAGCAGCTTGGATCATTTGCTACTGAAGCAGAGGCATTGAGTTTGGTCATCGATTTGAACAACGATTACGCAAAACGTCATACATATACATTGGAGGAACCTCGAAGAGGAGACGAACTAGGTGTGGCAGAGGTAAAGGACGAACCCCCCAAGGGTGAAGGACGAAACCTCAACTCACACCTTCCAAAGACATTAAAACTTAGAGTGGGTAAAGAGGCTCACGGTGAAGTCTTAGGATTGACACTAAAACCTGCTCAGAGAGACCAGGCCGTCTATCTCATTAGTCTGCTTCCCATAGATGGGTCAACTAGGAGACTAGACTCGCAAGTGCTGAATACATTACTCCGTTCACTAAAGAAAGTGACGAAAGAATGTATCCCTAGAATCATCACCCAAGGTAAAGGATACTCGACAGCCTCAAACACGTCCAAGGAATACAGGCACACGCACCCACAGACAGGGGAGGTTGAAGTGGAGATTACCAACAAAGTCCTGATCCGTAAATTACTCTCGTGGGAACAAGACAAGCGGATGCGAGATATTAGGTTTCTTAATCGGGTGCAGGGGTTCAGCTCCGAGGGTGTTGCTTGGATTATCGAGTCGATGAGCAAACTGTCGTTCAGCTGGGCTGGAGAGGAACTGGCATCTAGGCTAGATATGGATGTTTCACCAGACTCTCTGAATCGTGTGAAGGTTTCCGATAATGGTCGGATCTGGCACGGGTGGACTCAGTTACCACAAGTGGTGCGTCTAAACCTGCTGCTGGGGTCTTGCAGTGTTGCCGATGTGGACATGAGCAAATCCATCCTAGCAATCCTTTCACATCAGTTTGCCAAGGGAGAAGAGAGAATCAGGCTCCAGGGGCTCATTAGTGACGGGTCCGTCTATTCGCGAATGGCATATGCGATGGAGATGGATGCAGCAAACATTACTAAGTGGAACGCGGATCCTAAGAACAGAGACAACCAGATCACGACCACCAAGCAGCTAGTTAATAAGATGCTAATGGGACATCAAGGAAACGACTGGTTCGCTATGCAGCAGCTCAAGCGAGAGTTTCCCAACATGATGCGGTCGATATCAGCCTACAAGTGGAAATGTGACGCATCTGGGGAGAAGGGGACGAGCAGGTTCGCAATCAAGCTGCACGGAATCGAGGCAGCGATTATTGCTGATGTGGCAAAGAAGTGTATGGACGCATACATTCCATGCGTCTCTGTGTTCGATGGTATGCTTGTGCCAGCCGACGAAGCTCAGGTAGTGAAGGACTTTTTTACTGAGGTGCTGACGGAGAGACTAGGGTTTGCACCTGAGCCAAGTGTCGAGACGGCTGGGGGAGAGGATATGCGCCTGGAGGTAGGCTGAGAACGCCAGTAAATAACTAGTTGACGATTAAGTAAATGTGGCAATTATTCTGTCATGAAATTGAATATACTAACTGTCGTGGCATTGTTTGCAGGATGTCAATTATTACAGGCCGCTGAATACGGCTACCTCTCGTTCACGGGAACAACTCGTGGCGTAGAGTATGATGACGAGACCATTACACTATATGCAGGAGATCGGATCGAGTTTTTAGCAGCTTCAAATCTTAACAATAGGATTGAGATGACGCTTCCTGATTCAAGTAAAGTTAATCTGGGTAATATATCTATCGAAATAATTGGCTCCAGGGGAGGTGCTGCTCGGGAAATTGTTGGGCCAGGTGTAATACAAATGTCCTCTCCAAGTTCCATGAAAGGTGCATCCTTTTATGCGTCATACAAAATCACACGTGCAGGAAGATAGAACAACAGCAATTACATCACCGTCCCCAGCAATCCCAGCGGTAATTTCGAGTTAAAACTGCAGACCTCCACAGACCTTGAGACGTGGTCTAGCACAACGCCTGGCATCTTTCCTTATGGTGACAACGCTAAGTTCTTCAGGCTGGTGATGGAGACTCCGTAGTGAGGTAATTACATATGCAGCCGAAGACCTAAGATTGCATCAGGATGTAGGCTGATACCGACTAAGGATCTTCTGTTTTGTTTCCACAATTTGGACATTTGAACTTGGCAAAGTAGTTGATCGTCCTGACTAAGAAAAATATAGGTAAAAATAGACCACAGGTTAGGATAATCAATAAGCATCCAATTCCATCCGATATTCCAGTAGGTCTTTCGGCGTAGACCATTTTTTGACAGTAATTACAGAATCTGCGTTTTTTTATGACGTCTGACATTATTTGCGGGGTCGATTGCGATTCATGCAGTGAAGTTTTAGGTCACTGAAAAGAACCTTGAAGCTTGGAAAAGTCAAACCCGTATTCGTCGGAGTAATCGTTATCAATTAGATGTAATTGAGTGGTGCAAAAAGTAAACTTTTTTCCAGCCCGATTAATGTATAGTCTTTCAGAGAATCTGCCTGTCGTTTGCGACTCAAGAACTGCCACTTTGTCATCTTTGTAAATCAGTTTGTATATCCTGAATTTACCAATGAAATGATCCGAAGTGAATCGGACTTCTTGACCTTCCCTGGAATCATTGAGGTCAGGCACGAGGACGGAACCACCTATATATTTTTCATATAAAGAGTCGTTTGTTTTTTCAATGGTTCCAATTAGGTTTTGGGCTGAGGCCAGAGGGAAGCTCAGGAGGTATATGCAACCAACGAATAGGAATAACTTTTTCATGGATTATCTGCAAAGGTTAGGATCAGCTTCAGCGTCTGCGACCCCGCTTCTGTAGTAATAGACAAGTTCACCGCGTCCAGTTGAATCATCGTATTTGCTTGGTATCATCACTGGCTGTTCGATACCTCGGCAACGTTCGTTATATATCGAGTTCCACCCAGCCTCGTAGGCTTCGTCTTTCTCTGAGTCCGAGGGACCACACGCAGAGAGTAATACGGTTAATGATGCGACTAGTAATACTTGGATTGATATTTTCATTATTGGGCGTCGTTAATTTCGGCAAAAAGGTCATTCACTATTTTCGGCGGGTTGTTCATCAGTTCAATCGAGCTGTCTTGGTATTTATTCATCAGAATGGAGATATTCTCGTTTCTATGTCCCATTTCTTTCAACATCTCTTTTTTGGAGTATTCGACTCGGGAGAGAGTAACCTTGCCTGCCATTTCGGAGTCGCGGGTTTGGCTGGCTAGTAGCATCGAGATCATGCAGCAAAGATCATACTGATCTCCATAACCTTTAGATACTTCTGCGTATTTCTCGCCCGATTGTTCCATCGCTTGATGGACAATTAGGAAATAAGCACCAGCCTCAGCATATTTCACGGCTAAATTATCCGTGGTTTCTGCGTGTAATGAACTAGCTGATGTAATTAATATGATTAGTAAGCCTGCTAAGTATTTCATGTTTCTATGCTATGAAGTTTAATCTCCGCTAATCAACGTAATTATTGACGACTCAATCTAGCCTCTACGCTAGTAGATAACAGTTGATAATTAAGTAATTGTGGCAATGATTCTGCTATGAAATTAAATATACTAATCACACTACTCGCAATCATCACACCATTGATCGCTAACGCTGGATATACGCAATCAAGACTTAATATAGAAATAGCAGCGGCCAATCAAGAAATACGAGATTCGGGGATGTCTTACTCTGAGATGAATCTATCTATGGCAAACGCAGATGGTGGAAAAACATTGAAATTAGTGTATCGCGGCAAAACATTTGATGATGTTGGCGACGATTTAGCTTGTGCCGTGAGTATGAGGAAAACGTTCACCGAAACAATGCCTGCGACATACATCGCAGATTTTATACGTAATGGATATACACGGGTTAAGTTCGTCGTCGGCAACAAATTCTGCTATTATACACTCTGATAACACTGGGGCGATTCAATCTAAGCTGCGCACGTTATTAAGTATGAAAGTTCAAACATCTGGAATCCTAATACTGATCGCCTGCATCCTCACTGGGTGCGGTAAATCCATGAAAGACGTCGCTGGTGTCTATGAGACCGCTGAGATCAAGGAGCCACAGAGTTCTGGATCGTATTATTCGACAACGTGGGTGTTGGATCTTGCGGAGTCGGGAACCTTCACGCTGAAGGAGAACAAATTGAGGAAATTCAGGGAGGGTAAGACCCATGAACCCGTGCCTATGGACGGCATCGAGGAATCTGGAGCGTGGAGTCTAAATGATAGCAGAGTCACTATTACTTTTAACCCGTTTGTTCCACTTGAAGTGGGTGAAACGAGAAATAGACCTATTGAGGCGGGAATACCTTTTGCTATTCAATCAACAGGGGATCTCGTTTCCGAGATGAATTGGGTAGGCGGTGGAAATACGGTTGATGGGGTGTTTAATACAGATTTACTTTTTCTACACCGTAAGTATGATATTAAGGGGCTCAGGTTCAAGCGAGTTGAGTAAACCGAGTAGCCTAGCGGCTTAGATCGTGCGTATGGACGTGTTTGTTTACGCTCAATTAACTCATTTTATTGTATTAATTTGTTCAATTTTCGTCAACTGCTTTCGTACAAATGCTTCAACCCCTTTTTGTTGGGTAATTTTTAAGTATTTAAATCTTTGCGGTACGTAAACTCTCTTGTCCTAGTATTGCTAGGGATTCTGCTAATCGTGCTGTTTTGCACTGGGGCAGTTAGGCTGTTCGTGGTCGCCGCAGATGAGTGGAGAGGCACTGGCATTGTCATTTACATATTACTCTGGGCCTTCTTATTACCAATCATGGCTGTTATGTCCATATTGGCGGGAATCTTCTATTGGTCTTTGCAGATATGGGTTGCATGGCAGGAATATAGGCAGGATAGCTGCTAGTTACTTATTGTAGCGTCGCAAACCTATGGCCTGCGAGTCACTATAGCTTAATGGACTACTTCAGCTTCAGGTAGTCGTCTATGCTCATCCACTTATTGAATCTAGGACTGAAAATAAATCCATCTCCATTCATCTGAGTTATTACTGATATTGCGAAGTCTCTAAACCCTTTCTTCCTCAATGCTTGTCCGACTTGCCCATTCCAGTGGTCTCGCATTTTTTTAGCAGTTGCTGATTTGCCTAGCTGACCTACACAGACCAAAACCATGGCATCTAGATCAGCATTGTAGACGTAGCCTTGTATCAAAACACCATTTGGCATTTTAGTTGGGTAGCCCTCTGATTTGTTGGCCTCTGCGACTTCTTTTTTTCTATATGCATCATCATAACCGTATAGGTTGCCAGCGAAGAGTAGGAGAAGTGGGGCTATTGATAGAAGTTTCATGCTGACAAACTAGTTAGAGTCTATTTCAGGTCAATCTTATTGACGTATTTTAAGGCGTGCCATTAGCTTAATCCATGACTAATAATGCCTAATTTTATCCTCAACAGGTTCTCTTTTTTTCTGTCATATATGAACTACATGGTTATGGTCACCTAATGAAAAATTTACATGTCTTCTGCCTACTTTTGCTTGGATGGCAGGGATACTATTGATCCTCGAGAAGCCAGACGATGCTTGGTCCGGGTTTAGAGTATCATTAAGCACTTTAAACATACGATTGATGTTCCGGCTATTCGGGCGTGGGAATAGCTCACTGGATTTACTTATTTACATAATGCCAAGGCCACATCTATCCTTAATACCAGTAAAAGGTAGAAATCTTAAAGAATATGGCAACATACAGAACAACCAAATGTCCTCACTGTAATTATGCGCTAGAGTCCTTCACTCCGAATGCCCGTGAACGTGTAGGCCATCCCGCGAACGCTTGTCCGAACTGCAGAGGTATCTTTAAAACAGGAATGAAATACTGGTATGAAATGATATTCATAGAAAAGACATTCTACCTAATAATGCAGTTTATAATTAGCATCTGGACTAGTTTATGTTATAGCGTGGGGGTGATAGGTATATTATTCGGATTGCTAATGCTGCTGGCAAAATTAACGGATTCAAAAGTTGAAGATGTGATCCCATTAAGTGACGAAATATTAAGTGGTTCCGTAGTTGCGCTGTTAACGATACTTTTTATCTTTTTCTTCGTATTATGTTGCAGGGCAACAAAAGCGCACATCCGCAAATATTCAGACCGATCCTTGAAAGAAAAACTGAATATTTCACTAAGGAATGGAACTCCCATTGATTTACAGGACACTTACTCATAAAGGCTTTGAGGGCTGACTATAATTATGAAGGGTTGGAATCGCTTATTTATCGTATTTTCGTTAATAACTTTTGTCTTGTTAGCGAATAAAATGAAATCACGACTTACATCCTTAATCCTGACATTTGGATTTGCGTCTTTCGCAAATGCTGAAGGCACTATTTCCAAGAGTGATATTGAAAGTCATATTGCTGATTCTGTGTGCACGATAAATGTGTCGCCTGCGGAGGGGGCAGTAAAAAGCAGTGGATCAGGATTTTTATGTGTGATCAATTCCGTCGAATTCCTCGTCACTAATATTCATGTAATTGCGGGAGCAGAGTCTTTTGATGATCTAACGATAAAAACGCGTAATAATGTAGAAATTCATCCATCGGAAGCATATATCGCGAATGATCGTGATATATGTATAATGAAATTTTCTCAAAATCCAAACCTCAAGCCATTAACTCTAAGCGATAGCTTACAAGAACAGGGCGAAGGTGAGGCACTGTATGCTTATGGCAATGCGCTGGGGGGGGGAGTTTTGTTGAAGTCTGAGGGGCTATCGCGGGCACTTGGCCCTAAATTAATAGAATTAGATATTAGTGCATTTCCAGGGAATAGTGGAGGCCCTGTTATTGCCAAGGAGGGGGGCACAGTATTGGGCGTATTAACAAAAGCAGAGCTGGTTCCTAAGGATGATTTCACTAAAGCTGCTCTAAACAAGGCTCAATCTCCCATTGATAGAGACATTAGACTATATGCCACTAGGCTAGATAACATACCGAGCCAAGATTGGAGACTTTTGGATTGGAAAATATGGACAAATGAAAGGGCGCTCATAAAAGAGCATACAGACAATTTGATCGCATTTTCAGCACTGGTCAGGAGTAACTCTAGTGCCTTCATTGACACTAACAAAGAAGGCGAGTCCATCCACAGGTTAACTATTGATGCTGATATATTAGTAAACTCTCCTGAGCTGTGGCGGGCTTACATAAAATACAAGCACAAGCGCATGAGCCTTAATCGAACTAATAACAGCATGGAGGTTCACTATGCATTCAAGCACTTCACTGGAGACGTTAGCACTTTACACTCCAGAACTACAGGCGCATTGCCTGATGGCCTGAAAAGTCACAATTGGCACTATGATTGGTTTGTTACAGATAGCGCTGGAAATGTGGGTGCATTAACAATGCAGGACATATTAGACGGCTATTCAACCTTGCACACTAAGTGGGGAAATATTTGCAGTAGAAGCTCTGTTTTCATCCCGAGAGTTCTAGAGATTCATTAGTAGCCTAAGCAGCAGACACGCCAAGCGATCGGCCTCAAAGACCCGCAGGAAGCGGTTTTCCTAGTTCAATTTTTTCGAGGGCAGGAAATGTATATTCACAACAGCAGAGCAGGGGAGACGCTGACCCCCGCCCCGTGTCTGCTCTTGTTGCGCCTGTTCTGGTTGCGTCGTGTGGAGTGCTATCACCTGAGCTTTCTGACGTCGCACCCGAGGCGAAGAAAGTAGGGGTGCAATCTTAGAACGGCTAAGAAATGGCTAAGGTGAGAAATATTCACTAACGATTAGTGAGCATGAAAAAGCCCTAAGCATTTGGTGCTTAGGGCTTTAAAAATGGAGCCACCTGTCAGAGTCGAACTGACGACCTGATGATTACAAATCAACTGCTCTACCAACTGAGCTAAGGTGGCCTACTTACTGGATCGGGGACTTGAACCCCGAACCAATTGATTAAGAGTCAA
>Ga0209533_1005038_pt1 | contig 11342 bp, 8 predicted proteins | sample COG_04_FD_184748 | JGI IMG/M metagenome (GOLD analysis project Ga0209533, IMG submission 184748) | Pelagic Microbial community sample from North Sea - COGITO 998_met_04 (SPAdes) (version 2) | ecosystem: Environmental > Aquatic > Marine > Neritic zone/Coastal water | place: Helgoland, sampling... | reverse complement strand
CGAAGTTGTAGTAAAGATATTTACTTTTTCAGTTCTCCAGTTTAAAGAAGCATTTCCTCTAAAGTTTTTTGGAATTCCACCATTTACAACGATTGATCCGTTAAAACCATCCAATTCGTTTTTCTTTAAGATGATATTCAAAATACCAGCTGTGCCTGCTGCATCGTAACGAGCAGAGGGAGAGGTAACTACTTCAACCTTTTCAATCGACTCTGCGGGTATCTGACGCAAACCTTCTGGACCAGATAAACCAACAAGACCCGATGGTTTTCCGTTGATCAAAATGCGAACATTATCATTTCCACGTAACGAAACAATACCTTCTACATCTACAGAAACCGAAGGCACATTATCTAAAACATCAGAAACACTCCCACCGCGAACGGTAATGTCTTTTCCAACATTGTAAATACGTTTATCTAAACGTATTTCTACTGTGGTTCGTTCTCCAACCAATTCAACTCCATCTAGGGCTGAGGCTTCGATTTCTAAATTGATCGTACCCAAATCCTTGTTAGAACGAATCATAACGCCTTCTTGGGTTATGGTTTTAAACGAGATGTATTCTGTACTAATATTATATTTTCCCGGAAATACTTCAATAGAAAAACTACCATCAGCTTTTGTAATTCCGCCTTGTAACATCTCGGGACGACGTTGATTTCTTAGTGTAATGGTTGCATATTCGAGTGGTTCTTGAGTTTCAACATCAATAACTTTTCCTGTAATTATAAGTTTTTTGAAATCCTGAGGACGTTGAGCAAAAGTTAGACTAACTGTGAAGAAGAATAAACCCAACAAAGCGAGTTTACTAGTAAGAAGCTTTAGTTTCATTAAAAGTTTTTTTATATGACAATATATAGTGGTAAAGGTTTAATTCGATTCTAAAAATTGAATTAATTTGTCAATTGGTCGTCCGATTAATGCATTTGTTACACTCGTTATGATTGGTCTTTCAATTAATTTTGGGTGTTTGGCTAATAGCGCAATTATTTCAGGATTTGAAAGAGTTTTTCCTTTGTAATTTTCTTTCCAAATTGTTTCGTTTACTCGAACCAATTGGATTGGATCAATTTTCAATAGTTGGATTAATTCTTCAATTTGTTTTTCACTGAGTGGATTTTTTAAATATTCAATAACCTCAGGTTCTAATCCTTTTGATTCTAGAAGTTCCAGTGCTTCTCTAGATTTTCTGCAACGTGTATTGTGGTATATTGTAAGTTTCATTTCTTGTTTTTTTTATAGCGTGACATAAGCAGCTAAATCTTGTGCCAATTGATCAGGATTATGAAACTGAATGGAATGAATACCTAAGGCACGAGCCGCTTCAATATTCCGAAGGTTATCGTCAATGAACAAAGATTCATCTGCTTTGATGTCAAAACGACTTAAAGTAAGTTCATATATTTCGGCAAATGGTTTTCTGGTTTTTTCTTCCCCAGAAACTAAGATTCCTTCAAACCACTGTAAAAACTCAAATTTAGCAATGGCTTTTGGGAAAGTTTCGTGACTCCAATTTGTAAGTGCTACAACCTTATAATTTGGATTGTCAGTGCATTGTTTTAAAAGATCAACTGTACCTTGAATTTGATCTCCTAACATCTCATCCCAGCGACCGTAAAACATTCTGATTTCCTCTTCATACTCTGGAAATAAAGCGACACGTTCTTCGGTAGCTTTTGCCATTGGATAGCCAGCGTCTTGATTTTCGTTCCAATCTTGAGTACATACTTCATTAAAAAAATGAGCCATTTTATCTGGGTCATTTTTAAAAACATGCTTGTATACTTTGTCAGGATTCCAATCAACAAGCACACCGCCGAGATCGAAAATTATGTTTTTAATGGTTGGATTTGTTTTCATAGAATTCTTATTTAGTAGTTATTCAGATTCGTTTTGCCCCATCATCATCAAATAGGACTTCAGAAAGGGGTCAATAGCGCCATTCAAAACTGCATCGACATTTCCTGTTTCGAACTGCGTTCGAACATCTTTTGCTAGTTTATAGGGATGCAATACATAATTTCGAATTTGAGATCCCCATTCGATTTTCTTCTTAGACGCTTCAATTTCTTTTCGGGCAGAGAGTTTCTTTTGTAATTCTATTTCATATAACTGTGACTTCAACAATTGCATGGCTTTGGATTTATTGTCCAATTGTGAGCGTGTTTCAGAATTCTCTATTACTATTCCAGAAGGTTCATGTCGCAGACGTACAGCAGTTTCTACCTTATTTACATTTTGACCCCCAGCACCACTAGATCGCATGGTTTCCCATGAAATATGAGCAGGATTAATTTGAATTTCAATAGTTTCATCAACTAAAGGATAAACGTATACGGATGCAAAGGAAGTATGTCGTTTTGCATTGCTGTCAAAAGGGGAGATACGAACCAAACGGTGAACTCCATTTTCGCCTTTCAACCAACCAAAGGCAAAATCGCCTTCAATTTCTAGAGTAACGGTTTTTATTCCTGCTACATCTCCGGCTTGATGATTCAATTCTTTGATCTTGTATCCTTGCTTTTCTGCCCACATCAAATACATGCGCATTAGCATTTCGGCCCAGTCACAGCTTTCTGTTCCGCCAGCACCTGCGGTTACTTGAATTACTGCACTTAATGAATCTCCTTCATCTGAAAGCATGTTGCGAAATTCAATATCTTCTAGATGTGTGATTATGGAATCGTACAATGCCATAACTTCTTCTTCAGAAACATCGTCAGATTTATAAAAATCAAGCAGTACTTCCAGGTCTTCGTTTTGTTGCTCTAGAGACTCGTAATCGCTTACCCACTTTTTGAGTGTCCGAAGCGATTTCATATGAGCTTCAGCCTTGGTTGGGTTGTTCCAAAAATCAGGATCAAGAGTAACCTCTTCTTGGTTGCGTATTTCTATTTGTTTAGCATCAACGTCAAAGATATCGTCTTAGTGCCCCAAGGCGATCCAAAATACTCTTATGTTGATCTGTAGTAAGCATATTGTAGTTTTATGTAAAAGTATAATTAAACTCCAAATTTCTCTTTTATTAACATTATTTTTTTAGCTTAGATTCAAAACTATTTACAATGAAATCTATATTCAATTACCTAACAGTTTTCTTAATAATGTGCTCCTTAACAGCACAAGCTCAGCGCTCTAAGAAAAAGAACGTTACAGTTCAAGAAACGAAGCTGGATATGTTACAAGCAAAGGCTCTTGCATACCAAGGTTTTTTTGACTTTTATTACGAAGAAAATTCAGGTAAAGTTTTTTTAAAAGTCAATAAAGAGCGTCAGATCGATTCAGAATTTTTATACATCAACAGCCTCAGTGCTGGAATTGGTAGTAACGATATCGGTTTGGATCGAGGTCAACTGGGAGATGAACGTGTAGTATATTTCAGCAAAGCTGGAAATAAATTACTTCTCATTCAACCCAATTTGAAATACCGTGCATCTACTGATAATGCACTCGAAAAACAATCCGTTAAAGAGGCATTTGCCGAATCAGTTTTATTTGGATTTCCTATTGTAGAAACATCTTCAACTGAATATTTAATTGATATGACTCCATTTTTAATGCAAGATACACATGGAGTTTCTCAGCGTTTAAAACGATCTAAACAAGGTAGCTTTAAGTTAGATAAATCCCGCTCAGCGGTATCACTTGATCGTACTAAGGCGTTTCCTAAAAACATTGAATTGGATGTGCTTTTAACGTTTGCTGGTCAAGCAGAAGGTGGATGGATTCGCTCGGTTACTCCTTCGTCTAACAGTGTAAGTGTTAAACAGCATCATTCTTTTGTAGCCTTACCCGATATTCCTTTTACACCAAGGGATTTCGACCCTAGAAGCGGAGCAATACCTTTTTCGTATTACGATTATTCTACACCTGTTGAAACTTCTACCCATAAAGTATATGCCTTGCGTCATCGATTAGAAAAAACAGATCCCAATGCTGCACAAAGTAAAGCAAAGGAACCTATTGTATATTATTTAGACAATGGAACACCAGAGCCCGTTCGATCAGCACTACTAGAAGGAGGAAGCTGGTGGAATGAAGCTTTTGAAGCTGCAGGTTTCATCGATGCTTTTCAAATAAAAATACTTCCAGATGATGCAGATCCACTGGATGTACGTTATAATGTAATTCAATGGGTACACCGATCAACAAGAGGATGGAGTTATGGTGCAAGCGTTGTAGACCCTCGTTCTGGAGAAATTCTTAAAGGACATGTAAGCCTTGGTAGTTTGCGTATTCGCCAAGACTTTATGATTGCTCAAGGTTTAACTAAAGATCCCTATGCCAATGGCAATACTGATGAAACAAAGATGTCTGAGCTTGCTATTGCTCGTATTCGTCAACTTTCGGCTCATGAAATTGGACATACACTTGGTTTTGCTCACAATTTTGCTGCTAGCACCAATGGTAGAGCTTCGGTAATGGATTATCCACACCCTAAGCTTGATGTTGTTGCTGGTGCAATCTCATATGAAAATGCATATGCAGTGGGTATGGGTGCATGGGATAAAACCTCCGTACGCTATTCTTACAGTCAATTTCCAGAAGGAACTGACGAAACTAAAGAACTCAACAGTATTCTCGAGGAAAGTATTTTAAAAGGAAACCGTTTTATTTCTGATCAAGATGCTCGTCCCATCGGTGGTGCTCATCCGCATGCACATTTATGGGATAATGGAGCAAGTGCAATTGAGGAATACAACCACCTTTTAAAGGTACGTTCCATTGCTTTAAAAAACTTTTCTGACGATCAACTTAGAGTAGGAGAGCCCTATTCCGTTTTGAATGATCGTTTAGTACCTATGTATTTCTTACACCGATATCAAGCCGAAGCAATTGTAAAGTTGATCGGTGGTGTTGATTATTCTTATGGCGTCAAAGGACCAATACCTTTTGAAATTACAACTGTGGCTGCAGAAACTCAAAAAGATGCATTGACAGCTATGGTCAATTCCTTATCCTCCGAAGTTTTGGCTATTCCAAAGCCGCTATTGAAGCAGTTGCCACCAACAGCCTTTGGTTATTCGGCAACACGTGAAAGCTTTAGATCGCAAACCGGAAGGGTGTTTGATGTGCTTGGGGCTCCAGCATCATTAGGAAAAGGAATCATGCAAATGATTTTGAACCCAGAACGTGTTTCACGCCTGATACAGCAAAAAGCATTGGATGCCAATCAGCTATCATTCGATCAATTAGCAAATGAATTGACAAAATCAATCTTCAAGAAGCAATATCGTGACTCGTATCATCAAGCGATTCAAGCGCAGCTTAAAGAAAGCTATTTGAATGTACTTTTTGGGCTTCATGCAAACAACAACACTACGGCTTCTGTTAAAGCCATTAGCTTTGGTGTCATAAAAAGAATTGAAAACGGATTAAAGAAAAACACTCTAGAGCCACACCGTGCTTATTACATCAATAAAATTAAACGCTTTTTAGAGAATCCAGAGGCTTATGAAGTTCAGAAAACACCTGTACTTCCAGATGGTTCCCCTATTGGAACAGATACATTTTGCAGTCAGTTTACTTTTTAATAAAAAGCATATAAATACAATACAAACTATATTACCAACACGTGAAAGTAAATTTAATAAGTGATACCGTAACCTTACCATCATCTGGCATGTTAGATGCCATGCAAAATGCAAAAGTTGGCGATGATGTTTTTAAAGAAGATCCAGCTGTAAATGCATTGGAAGACAAAGTAGCCCAATTATTTGGAAAAGAAGCAGCTTTATTTTTTCCATCGGGAACCATGGCCAATCAAACCGCAATTAAAATACATACGCAGCCTGGAGAACAGTTGATTTGTGACCACTATGCACACGTTTTTAATTACGAAGGTGGCGGCGTTAGTTTTAATAGTGGTGTATCATGCGCTTTAATTGAAGGTGAAAGAGGCCGTATTACTGCTGCTCAAGTAGCTTCAAAAATTAATCCGCCTGATTTTTATCACTCGCCATTGTCGACTTTAGTATGTTTGGAAAACACGACAAACAAAGGAGGTGGAGCTTTTTATGATCTTAAAGGAATTGAAGCGATTCGTACAGTTTGCGATGAAAATCAATTAGGATTGCACCTTGATGGCGCTCGAATATGGAATGCATTAGTCGCTTCTGGCCAAGATGCCAAAAGCTACGGATCATTATTCGATACAATCTCGGTTTGTTTCAGTAAAGGTCTTGGAGCCCCTGTTGGTTCTGCATTAATTGGAAGTAAAGCAGCCATGGAAAAAGCTCTCCGTGTACGCAAAGTATTTGGTGGTGGAATGCGCCAAGCTGGTTTTTTGGCAGCAGCTGCATCCTTTGCGATTGATCACCAATGGGAATCGCTATCCGAAGATCATCAAAAAGCAAAAGAATTGAAAAGTGTTTTAGAACAATTGCCCTATATCAAAAAGGTTGAGGCAGTTGATACCAACATTGTTATTTTCAATTTATCAGATACCGCAAAAGAAGCAGATTTCATGAATAAATTGCAAGAGCAAGAAATACGATTCATTTCAATGGGACAAGGAAAGCTTCGAATGGTAACCCATAGAGATTACACCCAAACGCAACATCAATACGTGCTCGATATCTTACAGAAATTAAACTTTTAAGCCTATGCATTTTTATATTAATTTTTTTAGTAGAACAACATTCATCCTGATTTTTGGTGTTATTTTCGCCCAATCTTGTGATACCAATAAGAAAACGACACCCATGAAAGACCTTATACCACCAACTGCAGATCAGAAACCCCATCAACATAAAATCCATAACGATATTCGAATGGATGAATATTTTTGGTTGAAAGAGCGTGAAAACCCCGAAGTGATTGATTATTTGGAACGTGAAAACGATTTTTATGCAAAATCAACAGCACATACAGTTGACTTTCAAAACGATCTTTTTGAAGAAATGAAAGCAAGAATCAAAGAAGATGATAGTTCTGTGCCTTATTTTTATAATGGATACTGGTATATCAGTCGCTATGAAAAAGGACAGGAATATCCGATTCACACACGTAAAAAAGGTTCTATTGATGCAGAAGAAGAAATTTTATTTGATTGTAATGAAATGGCAGAAGGGCATGAGTATTTTCGTTTAGTTGGCATTAGTATCAGTCCAGATAATACCAAAGCAGCTTTTGCAGTGGACACTGTTTCACGTAGACAGTACACCATGAAGGTTAAGGACCTGGTTTCGGGCACTTATCTCGATACTTCTATTGAGAACACAACTGGAGGAAGTGTATGGGCTAAGGATAACGAAACCCTATTTTACACGCAAAAGAACCCTATTACCTTGCGTTCAGAGGCAATTTATAGACACAACATCAATTCAACTTCAAATGAAACGACTTTAGTCTATGAAGAAAAAGATGATACCTTTTCCGTTTATGTAATGGATTCGAAGTCTGAAGACTATATTTTTATTTCCTCTTATAGCACCCTTACAACGGAATTTCAATACATCAAAGCCGATGCGCCGTTAAGTGAATTTAAATTCATTCAAGAAAGGCAACGTGGATTAGAGTACAGTGTGTCGCACTTTGAAGATTATTTTTATATTTTCACAAATGCAGATGATGCACTGAATTATAAAATAATGCGAACGCCAATTACCAAAACCGAGCGTTCTAATTGGGTAAATTATATCGATCACCGATCCGATGTATTGTTGGAAGACCTGGAGATGTTTAAAGAGTATATGGTACTTACAGAACGAGAAAATGGGCTTTCAAAAATCAGAATTCAATCTTGGGATGGAAAAAATGACTTTTACCTCCCTATAGATGGAGAAACCTATACCCTGTACACTTCTACTAATGTAGATTTTAATACTACAAAACTCCGCTATTCTTTCAATTCGTTGACAACACCATCATCTGCATTAGAATACGATATGGCTACGGGTGAGGAAAAAGTATTGAAGCAACAAGAAGTTTTGGGGACTTTTGATAAAAGCAACTATACATCAGCACGCGTATGGGCAACTGCTGAAGATGGAGTGAAAATTCCAATTTCAATGGTGCATCACAAAGACACGGAGTTGAATGCAGATACTCCCATTTTATTGTATGCCTACGGGTCTTATGGATCGACAATCGATCCAAACTTTTCGACTACCCGCTTAAGTTTGTTAGACAGAGGTTTTGCATACGCTATTGCTCACGTCCGTGGTGGAGAATATATGGGGCGGAACTGGTATGATGACGGAAAATTATTCAATAAGAAAAATACATTTTCAGACTTTATTAGTTGCTCCAAGTTTTTGATTGAAGCATCGATGACCTCCGCGGATCACTTATATGCTTACGGTGGATCAGCAGGAGGGTTGTTAATGGGCGTTATTTTGAATGATGCTCCTGAGGTATACAATGGAGTAATTTCTGCAGTACCCTTTGTGGACGTGGTAACGACGATGCTCGATGAAACAATACCGCTTACAACATCAGAATACGATGAATGGGGAAATCCAAATGAGAAAGACTATTATACCTATATAAAGTCCTATTCACCATACGATAATATAAAAGCACAAGATTACCCAAACATTTTGGTAACTACCGGTCTTCATGATTCTCAAGTTCAGTATTGGGAACCAGCCAAATGGATTGCGCGTTTGCGTGAATTGAAGACAGATAACAATCAATTATACTTGGATACAAACATGAAAGCAGGTCATGGAGGAGCATCTGGGCGTTTCGATGCGTTACACGAAACGGCTAAGAAATTTGCCTTTTTACTTGATTTGGAAAAGCAGATAAAGTAATATTTTTTAATTAAATTTGGGATATTTTTATTCAAACCTACTGTATGAAAAATAGCCTCCAAACTGCCAAGAGTATACTGAACCTAATTGGTAATACCCCCCTAATACAAATTGATAAAGTTGTAAAAAACTTTACAGGTACATATTATGCTAAATGGGAGGCAGCCAATCCTGGTCATTCTAACAAAGATAGAATTGCACTATTCATTATTGAAGAAGCAGAACGTAAAGGTTTATTGCAAAATGATAGTGTCATTATTGAAACTACTTCTGGTAATACAGGTTTCAGCCTCGCGATGGTTTCTCTCATTAAAGGATACGAATGTATTTTGGCAGTAAGTTCAAAATCATCAAAGGACAAAATTAATATGCTGCGTGCCATGGGAGCTAAGGTTTATGTTTGCCCAGCAAATGTTAAAGCTGATGATCCTCGTTCGTATTATCAGTTTGCTAAACGCATACATGAAGAAACTGCAAAATCTGTTTACATCAATCAGTATTTTAATGATTTAAACTTATTAGCTCATTACCAAACTACTGGTCCAGAAATTTGGAAACAAACCAACGGAGAAATAACCCACTTAGTTGCTTGTAGTGGAACTGGGGGAACCATTTCGGGTTGTGGTCGATATTTAAAAGAACAAAATCCAGATATAAAAATAATTGGTGTAGATGCTTACGGATCCGTTTTGAAGAAATACCACGAAACTCAGGAGTTAGATGTAAATGAAATTTACCCCTACCGAATTGAGGGTTTGGGGAAAAATATGATTCCAACCGCTACCGATTTTGATGTTATTGATCATTTTGAAAAGGTATCAGATGAAGAAAGTGCTCATACAGCTAGAGAAATTTCTCTTAAAGAAGGTATCTTTGCTGGGTACACTTGTGGTGCGGCTGTTCAGGCAATTAAACAACTACATCAAAAGTCTATGTTCGATAACAATAGTAAGGTAGTTGCCATATTCCCAGATCATGGCTCCCGATATATGAGTAAAATATACAATGATCAGTGGATGCGTGATCAAGGATTTTTTGATAGTGATCATGCTCAAGATCCAAAAAAAGTAGAATACATCCTGTAATTACATCTATAAAAAAGTATAATGATAAACGATTTATTCGACAGAATATTAGATAATAAAGGGCCTCTAGGGAAATGGGCATCAGTAGCAGAAGGTTATTTTGTTTTCCCAAAATTGGAAGGTCCTATTTCCAATAGAATGAAATTCCAAGGAAAAGAAGTCATTACCTGGAGTGTAAATGATTATTTAGGCTTAGCGAATCATCCTGAAGTTCGTGAAACAGACGCAAATGCAGCAGAACAATATGGATCTGCACATCCAATGGGAGCCAGAATGATGTCTGGGCATACCGACTTACACGAGCAATTAGAAGAGGAACTGGCAACCTTCGTTAATAAAGAAGCCGCGTATGTACTTAATTTTGGTTATCAAGGTATTTTATCGACCATTGATACACTTGTTTCTAAAAACGATATTATTGTTTATGATGTAGATTCTCATGCCTGTATTATTGACGGTGTACGCTTGCATCCCGGAAAACGCTATACTTATAAGCACAATGATATTGTTAGCTTAGAAAAGAATTTAGAACGTGCTACTATCATGGCAGAAAAAACCGGAGGAGGGATTTTGGTGATCTCTGAAGGCGTTTTTGGAATGCGAGGTGAGCAAGGTCGTTTGAAAGAAATTGCAGCCCTTAAATCGAAATATAAATTCCGTTTTCTAGTAGATGACGCCCATGGCTTCGGAACTCTAGGAACTACTGGAGCTGGAGCAGGTGAGGAGCAAGGTATTCAGGATGAAATTGATGTTTATTTTGCAACCTTTGCAAAATCGATGGCATCTACTGGCGCATTCATTGCAGCAGACAAAGGCGTTATTGATTTTATGAAGTACAATATGCGTTCTCAAATGTTTGCGAAATCTTTGCAATCGGTATTAGTAGTTGGAGCGTTAAAACGGTTGGACTTATTAAGAACTCGCCCCGAATTGAAAGCCAAGCTCTGGGAGAATGTCAATGCACTACAATCTGGATTAACAGATCGAGGTTTTGATATTGGAACTACGCAAAGCTGTGTAACGCCCGTATACCTCAAAGGAAGTATTCCAGAAGCAATGGTTTTAGTAAAAGACCTAAGAGAAAATCATAGTATATTTTGTTCCATCGTTGTTTACCCCGTTATACCCAAGGGCATTATTTTACTTCGATTAATTCCAACATCAACACACACCCTTGAAGATGTATCGTTAACACTCGATGCATTTACGGCTATACGTGAACGCTTAGAAGGCGGTATATACAAGCGTATGTCGTTAGGAATCGTAGCGTCTTAAATTTCTGATTATTATCAATAAAAAAACGCCTAAAGTAATTTAGGCGTTTTTTTAGTTATCTAAAGGGTTGTGCCTAGTCATTCAGCATAACCGGCATAACCAACATGGTAATCAATTCTCCTTCATCTGTTCCATCGATAGGAGTAATGATCCCTGCTCTGTTGGGTAACGACATGGCTAAGGAGATTTCATCAACTGTAAGGTTGTTGAGCATTTCAAT
>Ga0209533_1005036_pt1 | contig 11342 bp, 8 predicted proteins | sample COG_04_FD_184748 | JGI IMG/M metagenome (GOLD analysis project Ga0209533, IMG submission 184748) | Pelagic Microbial community sample from North Sea - COGITO 998_met_04 (SPAdes) (version 2) | ecosystem: Environmental > Aquatic > Marine > Neritic zone/Coastal water | place: Helgoland, sampling... | reverse complement strand
GAACCTGATGAACCTGATGAACCTGATGAACCTGATGAACCTGATGAACCTGATGAACCTGATGAACCTGAAGTACCTGATGAACCAGAAGAACCATCAGCACCTGAAGTACCTGATGAACCGCTTGAACCATCTGCACCTGAAGTACCTGATGAGCCTGAGCTACCTGAAGAGCCATCTATACCTGAGGTACCAGAAGAGCCTGAGCTACCATCGGTACCTGAAGTACCAGATGAACCTGAGCTACCATCGGCACCTGAAGTACCTGATGAGCCGCTTGAACCTGAAGTACCAGAAGAGCCAGATGAGCCATCTGCACCTGAAGTACCTGAACTACCTGAAGAACCATCTATACCTGAAGTACCAGAAGAGCCTGAAGAACCATCTATTCCTGATGTACCTGATGAACCTGAAGAACCGTCTATACCTGAAGTACCAGAAGAGCCTGAAGAACCATCTATTCCTGATGTACCTGATGAACCTGAAGAACCGTCTATACCTGAAGTACCACTTGAACCGCTTGAACCATCTGCACCTGAAGTTCCTGATGAACCTGATGAACCTGAAGTACCAGAAGAGCCACTTGAACCATCTATACCTGAAGTTCCTGATGAACCACTTGAACCATCTGCACCTGAAGTTCCTGATGAACCTGATGAACCTGAAGTTCCAGATGAGCCTGATGAACCATCGGCACCTGAGGTACCTGATGAACCTGAAGAGCCATCTACACCTGAGGTACCTGAAGAACCTGATGAACCTGAAGTACCTGATGATCCTGATGAACCTGAGGTACCTGAACTACCTGAACTACCATCTGCACCTGATGTACCACTTGAGCCACTTGAACCATCTGCACCTGAAGTACCTGATGATCCAGATGAGCCTGAAGTTCCAGATGAGCCTGATGAGCCATCTGCACCTGAAGTACCACTTGAGCCACTTGAGCCATCTGCACCTGAAGTACCTGATGAGCCTGAACTTCCTGAGGTACCTGAAGAGCCACTTGAACCGTCTGCACCTGAGGTACCAGAAGAGCCTGAGCTACCTGAAGTACCTGAACTACCTGAGCTACCATCTGCACCTGAGGTACCTGATGAGCCTGATGAGCCATCTGCACCTGAGGTACCTGATGAGCCTGATGAGCCTGAAGTACCAGAAGAACCTGAACTACCATCTGCACCTGATGTACCACTTGAACCTGATGAACCATCATTTCCTGAAGTACCTGAACTACCTGAAGAGCCATCTACACCTGAAGTACCAGAAGAACCGGAGCTACCATCGGCACCTGAAGTACCACTTGAACCACTTGAGCCATCTGCACCTGAAGTGCCTGATGATCCAGATGAACCTGATGTACCGGATGAGCCTGATGAACCGTCAGCACCTGAAGTACCAGAAGAACCTGAACTACCGTCAGCACCTGAAGTACCAGAAGAGCCTGATGAACCATCTATTCCTGAAGTACCTGATGAACCACTTGAGCCATCTGCACCTGAAGTACCTGATGAACCACTTGAGCCATCTATACCTGAGGTACCAGAAGAGCCTGAACTACCATCTGCACCTGAAGTACCAGAGCTACCTGATGAACCATCAATACCTGAGGTACCACTTGAGCCTGAAGAACCATCTATTCCTGATGTACCTGATGAACCTGAACTACCACTTGTACCTGATGAACCACTTGAACCATCTATACCTGAAGTACCTGATGAACCTGAGCTACCATCTATACCTGAAGTACCAGATGAACCTGAACTACCATCTGCTCCTGAGGTACCTGAAGAACCACTTGAACCATCAGCACCTGAAGTACCCGAACTACCTGATGAGCCTGATGTACCTGATGAACCACTTGAACCTGATGTACCTGAAGAGCCTGATGAACCAGACGTACCTGAGCCACCACCGCCTCCACCATCAATACGCACTACTACGCCATCTGAACCGCTAGCATCTACTTGTACACCGGAACCGCTAAAGTTAATGATAGCATTGTTTTTAGACACAAGAGAACCAGTGTATAGTATATCAGTTTTTACTAAATCATCAAAGAAATTTTGTACTTCAATTTGGAATCCTGCTACTCCTTGTCCAGCATTTAAGTTATTTAAGTTATCAACTTCATTATTAAAAATAGGAGGTAATAAATCATTTTTACTTAATTCTACAAGGGCAGTAGGTGTACTAGATTCATATAATTCATCTCCACTATCTGCTTGGGAGCCTGATTCACTCCATTTTACATAAAGGGATGCTACATTACCACCAACATTTCTACCAGAAACTTCTGAAATAGTATATTTATGAAATCTACCATTAATAATTGTTTGTTCAGAATTAGCAGCTTGTCCTAAAATAGCATATAAAGAAGAACCATCGTAATTAGAATCATCACTACCCGTAATGTTTCTAAAATCTGGATCAAAACTATTTGGACTTGTTAAAGAAGCTGATGCAAGGTAATAATCCCCAGCAGCAGGAGAAATTCTAGCTAATTCTTGGGATTCTGCAGTTGCTGGTAAATCTGCTACTGTAATAGTTTGGGCACCTACATCTACTGCTGTAATAGTAGTACCTGAAGAGAAAGAACCACCTGCTACTAACTGTTGTCCTACACGGATGTTTGCTAAACCTAAATATCCAGTAACATCTGTTACATTTGATAATGTAGTAGAATTAGTAGCAGCATCAAATCTAACTCTAATATATATATTACTTCCATTACCGACTGGGGTGGAAAAATTATCTATTTTTCCATAAAATAATTGATTGGCCATTTATATTATAATTGTATTATTAAATAATACTGTTCTTCACTCTTCCAAACAGGGTTTATTATAAATATGAAAAAAAAGCCCCTCAAATGAGGGGCTCTTAAGTATTTATTAAAATTATTTTTTTAGAATTGTAGATTATAAATAATATTATCAAATGTAGATAAACCACCTATAACTGTATACACATTGTGGGGACCCGATGTAGCAAATTGGACGGTTGTATTACCAATGTTAGTTGCTGTAGTACTTGATAAGTCATGAGCTCTTACTTGAGGTGGAACCCTTGTTGCTAATGTGTTGTTACCACCGGCACCATTTGTTAGTGCATTTGAAGGAACTGTTACTAATACACTGCTGTCTGTCATAGTATCAATAAAGTGAGTAAGTGACATTAACTGACAATTACCTGCAGATGGAGATTCTAATGTTAAAGCTGTATCAGTAAGTGAAGAAACATCAAACGCTGGGATATAAGCACCTGCTGAACCACTAGTATCACCTGAATCAGCTACTTGTGCTGTAAATGTATTTGTATCTGTTACTGTGATTTCAGCGTATACATAATCAACATTAAATCCTCTTAATACTACATAATCACCAGTTGATAAACCATGAGCTGCTTTAGTTATAGTTAAAGTTGTTGACGTACGAACCCAACTTAATCCACCTTCTACATTACCTGAAGACATTACTGTTACTGTATTATCACCACCTGTTACTTGGTATCTAATTACTGGGTTATACGAAGCCCCACCACCACCTGAGGCAGCATCTACCCATTGTGTGTTGTAATCAGTACCATTAATTTTAGCTAAGACTTGATCTGTTGAACCACCTGCAGGAACACCTTGTCCTGAAGTACCTGAAGAACCTGAACTACCATCTGTACCTGAAGTACCTGAGCTACCTGATGAACCATCTATACCTGAGGTACCAGAGCTACCAGAGCTACCATCTGTACCTACACCTGAAGTTCCTGATGAACCTGATGAACCATCTGTACCTACTCCTGAAGTTCCTGATGAACCTGAAGAGCCTGAGTTACCTGAAGTTCCTGAAGAACCTGAGCTACCATCTGTACCTGAAGTACCTGAGCTACCTGAGCTACCATCTGCACCTGAAGTACCTGAGCTACCTGATGAACCATCTATACCTGAGGTACCAGAGCTACCAGAGCTACCATCTGTACCTACACCTGAAGTTCCTGATGAACCTGAAGAGCCTGAGTTACCTGAAGTTCCTGAAGAACCTGAGCTACCATCTGCACCTGAAGTACCAGATGAACCAGATGAACCATCAGCACCTGAAGTACCGGATGAACCTGATGAACCATCTGTACCTACACCTGAAGTTCCTGATGAACCTGAAGAGCCTGAGTTACCTGAAGTACCTGAAGAACCTGAACTACCATCTGTACCTGAAGTACCTGAGCTACCTGATGAACCATCTATACCTGAGGTACCAGAGCTACCAGAGCTACCATCAATACCTGAAGTACCGGATGAACCTGATGAACCATCTGTACCTATTCCTGAAGTTCCTGATGAACCTGAAGAGCCTGAGTTACCTGAAGTTCCTGATGAGCCAGATGAACCATCTGCGCCTGAGGTACCAGAGCTACCTGAGCTACCATCTGCACCTGAAGTACCTGAGCTACCAGAGCTACCATCAATACCTGAAGTACCAGAACTACCTGAGCTACCATCTGTACCTACACCTGAAGTACCTGATGAACCAGATGAGCCATCTGCTCCTGAAGTACCTGAAGAGCCTGAAGAGCCATCATTACCATCGGCACCTGAAGTACCACTTGAACCAGATGAACCATCAGCACCAGAGGTACCAGATGAACCACTAGAACCATCTACACCTGAGGTACCTGAAGAGCCTGAAGAGCCATCTGTACCTACACCTGATGTACCTGATGAGCCTGATGAACCGGATGTACCACTACCACCACCTCCACCGGAGCCAACAGCTATGATATTACCATTTGATTCTTTTAAATATAGACCTTCGTCTCCTAATGAACCAGAAGAAAAAATTGCAACATTTCCATTTGCTGGTGATGTTACGCTACTTCCGGAAGTATTTAATAAATTTATTTGAGCCACTTCGAATAGGTTTTGTTATAAATATTTTATCTTTTCGTAAAAATTAATAGGTTATGTTAATTTCCATCTCCTCCAATCTCAATAAAACCACCATTAATTATAGTGCCTTGATTTTCTAAAGTATCACCAACATAAAGTTGAGAGTTAGCAAGAATTACTTGACCATCAGGTAGTTCAACTTGGGGGCCAACTTCCATAATTAAAGTTCCAGCTACAGTTAATCTATAAGTCGAAACACTAGTATTAGGTGAAACTTTAAAAGTTTGACCAGATAGTATAATTCTTGGAATAGATGCTCCGGAAGCTGTATCATTACCACCTGTTTCAAAGGAGGTAACTGCTACATTATCTAAAAATCTAACATTTGCCATTATTCTTCGTCGTTTAATCTTTTACGTGTCGTAACATTTTCAGCTAAACGGTTTCTACCATCTTCTGTAACTTGTGGGTCCGATTGAAATACTTGGGGATTTGAAGTAGTTTCAAGTGAAAATATAACTTTTGATTTTGAATTATATTTTTTAATTGAACTAAGATCCTTTTGTATAGCATCCGGTATTATATATCCATACATATTAATGTCAAATGTACTCCTAACAGAACGATCTTCACCTTTTGCTATTTCATTTACTGTATTGAAACTATCAATACGAGCCATAAATTTAAATCTATCAGGATTACCCCAATATGCATCTGAAGCGTATTCTACTGATTCAATTATTTTATTTAATTGTTCAATATAATAAGTTTGTACAATAACACTATATGATAAGGTGACATAATCAGGGACTACATTAGCTATAAATTGTTTTGTTTGTTCTCTATTATTTAATAAATTAAAGTTAGAATAGAAATTTTTACTATTCCATGACTTTTGCCAAGATGTATATAGATGTGGTTGATTAGCATCTAATTTATTAGTAATATTTCTATTTTTAGTTAAACTATTACGTTTAAACATAATAATAGGAGACATTATTCTACCATTTTTATCTCTATAGTAACCATCTTTTTGTACGGATTTCCATCTTTCAGGGGAACCATATATAATAGGAACTTCTCTACGTTCGCCATTTTGATAAACAAAAGGACGAATTACATTTTCAAAGTAATAAAATATAGCTTCATCTATATCTTGTAACCCAACCGTAAAATCTTTGTAATTATCTCCTTTACGAGACATTTTTTCAGAACGATTAAATGGGATACCTGATTGGTTTAGGTTAGGATTCGTAGAATACTTACCAGAACCATTGGGGTTACCAGCTTGAACGTAGTTAGGATCTTGTAATCCTTCACTAAGTTCTCTTTGTGTTTTTGGTATGGGTTTTCTTCCTTTTGCCATTAGAATCTTTCTAATTGAATTTGTACTTTATCTGCTGGTACATAGTGTGTTTCACATATTACTGAAACATTATAACCAAATCTATTTAAATCAGTCTCTAATGGATTGTTACCATTATCATCTTTAAAATCATATGATGGGTTTTTACCTACAAAATATTGTGATATATTAACTACATCAATTTGGAAGTAAGCTTGTTGATACATTATGATATCTCCTACTTCTGTTACTAAATTAGCTCCATTAGGATTATCATTGTCATAACAATCTTCTACTCCATTAGTAGATGGTAATAAATCATCTTTTAAGAAACGGAATGTTGGGTTCCAACTAAAATCAGGACCAAATTCATTTTCAGGAAAGTCTTGATTTGGAGTTTCTATTAAACAATAGAGTAATACAGGAGGATGGTAAAATTTATCTTTAGAGGCTTCTCCATAGATATTTACTTGGGTTTCCTCTAAATCATATTTGTAAAGAACACATTGTTGGGAGATGATGTTATGCATCAACTCCCTATTAACATGCCTAAACATACTTATATCTCTTGCTTCTCCGAATAATGCCATTAGCCTATGAAAATTGTCATTGGTACTTGTTCTAATTCACTATTACGTGCTATAGATTCTGCTTGTCTTCTTTCTAGTAATTTTTGACGAGAGGTATCATCAAAATAAGCTCTTAATCTATCTATTAAAGCATTTTTATCTGCTGTAGAAGAAGTTAATAAATCAGCTTGGTTTAATGTTACTTCAGCTCCCGGAATAGGGACTGTAGTGTATTTACCTCTAACGTATCCTAATATTTCTTTAGATAATGCTAGTGTATATTCAAAAATCCAACTTCTACCAACTGAATTGATACTATCGTAATCTACATTTCTGTAAGGGACTTGGGAGATATTAGATATAGTATTGGGGTCTACATCAACTGTAGCACATGCTTCTTCTGATTTAAGCATGTATTGGAACCAAAGTTGTCCTCCATCTTCAGCATTTGTTGGTATTGGGAATATTCTTAATTTATTATTAATTAATTGGAATGTAAATTGTGAAAATAAAACATCTCTAAACATTTCAACACCTTGCATCATTTGTAAATCATAACTTAATGGTAACATTAAGAATGAATTAGCACCATATCCTGCCATACCAGCATTAGCAAATGCTCCTAAACCTGAACCAGCAAATCCTAAACCACCATACATTTGAATTGATGCTGGCATTGGTTCATAAAATATTCTCATTATTTCAATGTCACTACCTGAAATCCCTTGGGATTCGGCCCAAACATCTAAATTATAATCTTGTACACTTGAAGTTAAATATACAGAACCACTATGCCAGTCAGTATTACCTCCTACTCCAGCCCAAGTTCCATATTGTTCTGAGAGGTCTATTATTTTTTGTAGACTAGGAGTTATAATAGCGTCTTGGAAATTAACATTACTCTCTTCGTAAGTATAAGGGGTACCTTCTAAAGATAAATAGTCTTCTCTTTGTTTATAGGCAAATAATTCATTAGAATAGACTGTTACTGCTTCTTCAAAGGCAGCATAAAAGTTAATATCTTGTAGTTCAACATTTTCTATAGGATAACCTAAACGTAAACCACAAAATTTAGCTACTTTGTCTGCGTCTTTTTGAAAGTCAGGATTATAATCATAAAAACCGAATGGAGTATCTCCAGGGTGGAAAGATGATGATCCTGGCCAAATAGGGATGTTTGCCATATCTTTTTGTTATAAATATTAAAAAAAGGGGCTCCAATTAAGAGCCCCTTAGATTAAATATATAAATTCTGTATTAAGGGTTGAAAATCATTAAGTATCCTGAACCACTAGCATCACCAACTCCACTTCCTGAAATCCATAAAGACCCAGTAACTGTGGGTTCTGAGGTTGAAAGGTTAGAGATTAAAACTGATGTTTGATATCCATCAGAACTAGTAATTTTTAAAGCATACCCACCTACATTATCATAATCTACTTCTAATGATGAAGCTGATACTGTAGCAGATACATTTAGTGAACCTGTAATTGAATGTGAGCCTGTAAAATGAGCAAAGTTAGCATCTAACTCATCTATGGTTAGTGCTGATCCTTTTACGTTTCTGTAAGTTAGTGCCATTGTTTTGTTTTATTATAAATATTATGAAGAAGCTACAACGTATTCTAATTGTATACTTCCACTGTAAGTTCCATCATTATCACCTGCTTTGGCTTTAATCTCACTCATATAAGTAAAATCGCTAAAGTATTGTACATCAGCATAAGTTTCTTCTACATAATCTGCTGTTGAAGAAGCATCAAATACATCATTACTTAATACTAAAGATCTACCAGGTTCTACTTTAAATACTACTGATTCTGCATTTTCTTTAATAATATAAATACTTGCAAATTTATCACTAAATGAGAAATTAGTAATTCTAATATATTTAACATCATCATTTACAAATGAACCTGGGGTTTGTTCTGAATTAGAGCCTACAAATGAGATAATCCCTTCACCTGAACCACTCCAATCATAACTAATTACATCTGTTCTAGTAACATAATTATTAATTCCACATACAGTAAATTTATTAAACGATTCCTGAATATTATAGTTAGGAAGAATAATAGATTCCTGTATGGTTACATCTAAGCAACCAGTAGGGGGTGTTTTAGGAGCACAATTTGCCATGTGTGTTTTTAGTTATAAATATTATAAAAAATATTATTATTTACGCTTCCCACTAGAGCCTGATGTACCTAAATTCATTCCTTTTTCTTCAGCTTCATTATATAAACCAATTAAATCTTCTACAATTGAATCTCTATGATTAGTAGTTAATGTAATAGCACATAAATTTTTAATTTTACGTGCTGCTGAATATAAGAACCTAAAACCAGATTCAGATTTTTTCTTTAAATCAGTTTGGTGTGAGTCACCACATATCATCATTTTAGAACGTAAACCTAAACGTGTTACAATCATTTCCATTTGTTCGTGTGTAACGTTTTGAGCTTCGTCTACAATTACACATGAATCTAAAAATGTTCTACCACGCATAAATGAAACAGGAACGATTTCTATTTTACCTTCCTCAATGAGTTTTTCGATTTTAACTTTATCATAAAGTGCAAACATATTTTGATAAATAGGCTGTACCCATGGGTCCATTTTTTCGCGGAGATCACCCGGTAAAAACCCGATTTCCTCCTTACTCACCGTAGGTCGCGTTATGATAATTTTATCGATTTCTCTCATGAATAATTTCTCGAGAGCGATTTGACAAGCTAATAACGTTTTACCTGAACCAGCAGAGCCACCTAATAGTGTGACTGTGTTTTCTAATATTTTTGCTTTGGCTTCTTTTTGTTCCTCGTTTAACGTAATTTTAAACTTGATTGGGTTTTTGGGCTTTCGCTTTTCGCGGAAAACCTCATCATTATGATGATTGGCTGCCATAAGATAGTAACATTTAGTTATTTATTATACATATAAAAAAGAGCCCCGCTAATGCGGGGCTCAATTTTTCCTATTCTAGGTTATATACTATAGACTTTGTAAGCCATTAACATATACTTTACCGTAGAATTCTGGACGGATCATCTTCTTAGCGTAACGAGTTAAGAGACCTTTACGTGGAGTAAATGTTTCTGGATCGTAGATAAGAGGAGTCATGATTAACGGAATGTATGGAGCAAATACAGCACCGCTTTCCAAGAACTGAGAACCTCTGTAACCCATTAAGATTACGTTTTCGTTCATGTAAGGGTTTTTGTATACGTCATATCTGTTATTCAATGAACCAGCTTTCTGTACACCAAACGCGTAGTTTTTAGATACATCACCATCTGAAGTTGAAGCAAATCCTGGGATTGATTCTAGGATAGTTGCAACAGCAGGAGAAATTACCATAAAGTTAGCACCACCTCTAAGAGTTAATTGGTGAATCTTGTTAGATAATTTCTGTAGTTTAGTACCTAAAGTTTGGAACCAACCACCTTGAGTGTTGTAGAAACCTGAAGGGTCTACTGTAAATTCAGTACCAGCGTTATTGATTTGTCTGTTGTTTTGAGCTGACCAGTACTCAGTACCTGCAGCAGCATCAGTAATCAACATATCTAAGATTTCGAGGTCGATCTCTAATGAGATGTACTCGCTCATGATATTTGTTACTTCAGCTTCAGCATCTAGAGCTTGGTAAGCGTTTAAATCTTGAGCGAACTCAGGAGTCCAAACAGCTTTCAACTTCTTAGTTTTAGCTACAATAGCCTCACTTCTCATCTGAATGTTAATCTCTGGGATATCGATGTCAGTTGCAGAAGCCGCGTTAGGGAATGCGAAGGCGTTTCCAGCTTCGAAATCACCTACCTCGTAAGGAGACATAGTAGTTGCTTTCTGGTAGAATGTATTGAAATTGCTATTTTGAGCAATTGGAGCAGCACCATCAGAAGCAGAAACAAAGAATTCGATGTTTGCACCGTTTACTTTAGTAAGACCCATTAATAAATCATCAGCACCAACTGTTGAACCTGAAGTAAGTACGAAACCACGTACTGCTTGAGCATCGTATCCTGGGATAGCAGTTAAAGCAATTGATAATTTGTGGATTTCACCCGCTTCTAAAGAAGCAGTTAATCTCGAATCAAAGTTAATATCAACGTTAGAGGCAGAAGCTCTAGCAGCTAAAGTAACTAATGAAGAAGAGAATTGGTTAGTAGAGTAAGTGTATCTACCAGCACCATATAAACCTTTAGTACCTAATTGGTTTAAGTTTGCAGGGTCTGTTTCGAATGGGAAATCACCTGAGTTTTTAGTACCGTAAAGTGATTCACCTTCAGCGAAAGGAGTTTTCGCATCACCATATTGGAAATCTAGATAAAATACTAGACCTGAAGGTAAGTTCATTGGTTGAACCGAAACGAATTCTTTCGCTGCGATTTGACCGAATACTTTTCTTACCAATGGTAAAGCGATACCAGCCCATTGCTCACCAGTACCTACTGTAAAGTTAGCAGAACCACCAGTTGATGATTGCTCTACTACTAATTGCTTAGCTTGGTTTTCGAGGATTAAACTCATGTTGTTTTTATCAACTTCTTTG
>Ga0209533_1005029_pt1 | contig 11349 bp, 6 predicted proteins | sample COG_04_FD_184748 | JGI IMG/M metagenome (GOLD analysis project Ga0209533, IMG submission 184748) | Pelagic Microbial community sample from North Sea - COGITO 998_met_04 (SPAdes) (version 2) | ecosystem: Environmental > Aquatic > Marine > Neritic zone/Coastal water | place: Helgoland, sampling... | reverse complement strand
GGTTAACGAAACGAATTTGGCTTAATTGACCCGCAGTTAATCCGCCTGAAGTCGTACCAAAGTAAATTTGATCATCACCACCGCCAGTTCCTAATGTCCCCTTCCAGTTTTCGATACTCAGTATTGTGCCGCCAGTCCACGCCGTAGCTGAGGCACTCGCCACCCTCATAGTCACTGTTCCACCAGTGCCCAAGTCGATCGTGGAATCTGCGGACAGAGTTAGAGTCTTTCGAAAGGCTGCAGTTTGAGCTCCAGCATCAGCGAAGAGTAAGGTGCCTCCTTGCATCTCCAAGGCAGTCTGTTTCGAGGTACCACTCGGATCGACGATAATGTCGCTGCCTGTATGAGTCAATAAAAGCGTGCCAGAGATCAGACGGACACCTGGCATGTCTTGAAGTGTGCCTTGGGCTTCAAAGGTATTGGCAGCATCCAGTTGAACCTGAAAAACAGCGCTGGAGCCAGTGGTGTTATCAAAGTTAAGGGATTCAGTTGCGGTGATGTCGGAACTTCCCCGCATAACGATGTCCTTGGCATTACTGTTGAAGGATATTGTCCCGTTAAATAGCAAGCCTCCAGTACCTGAATCAAAAATCAACCGCTCCATCGGGCTACTTCCACCTTGAGCAGCAGAAATAAAATCCATATCAAAGGTGATCAGGTTGCTACTTTGGTTGCGAATGCCATAGAAATCACCTGGATCAGTTAAACCAGCAGAAACGCCCAGCACCTCGAAAGTGTTCGTTCCGTCATTAGTAAAGACATATGCACCAGCATTCGATGCGATATCAATAAAGCCGACAGGTTGGACGTCACTATTGTTACCTTGATCGAGATTGACTATGTAATCGGGTGCCCCGCCAGTCTCAGCACCGAATAGAAAAGTATCTGTGCTGGCTCCACTGTTGGGGGTTGGAGGCGCAGAGTTACCCGCCCAATTGGCATTGGTGCCGATGTTGTTGTCCGAACTTCCATCCCATGTGAAGGTTGCTCCCGACGAAGCCAATGGTAAACAAATCGCGATTGTGACGATCCCCATCCATGCTGATGCGGATAAAGCCGAGCCCAATAATTGAGACCGTGCACAGCCTGACGCTTCTACATTTCGCTGAAAAATTAACATATTTTTATGATTTGTAAGAAAAATGAGAAAAAGTAAAGAAAAAACACTGTTTGAACTGGTGGTAAGCAAGATTTGCTCCACTTTTTAAGAAATGACATTTTTTATATCAACTATAATTGGCCACAATCACATCGCCATCTTTTTGTAATCGGCGTATCATGCCGCAGCGTAAACTTAAACACCTTTTCTTGAGTCCCTTTTTGGGTCCTGTGCTGATCATTTTACTTCTTTGGCTAGACTTTATTTGGATTGTTCACCGCGAGTGGACTTACAATGACCAGTATAGCTACGGGTGGCTGACTCTTATACTCCTGATTTACCTCATTTACGTCCGGCTATCTGATCGCCCAGAAGGCAGGTCCAATAAAACGCGAGTTGGTGGCTTCGTGCTATTGAGCATGGTGGCACTCACTATAAATCGTATTATATTGGGATCCAATCCCGAGTGGCGTCTGGCAATTGTCCTGCACACGGTGACAATTCTATCATTAACCATGGTGCTGCTCTGGAAGATGGGTGGATGGCCCTGGCTACGCCACTATGCACCCGCGTTTGCTCTCATGTTATTCGCCGTGCCTTGGCCAACTTTCTTGGAAAACTCAGTGACGGGCAGCCTAATGCGGGCGGTGACGTCCATCGTCGTCGAGAGTATGAACCTGTGCGGGATTTATGCGGAACAATCCGGCAATTTGATTCGGCTCCGCAACGGTTGGGTTGGGATTGAGGCGGCATGCAGTGGCGTGCGTAATTTCCAGTCAACGCTGATGTCGGCTTGGTTTGTCGGCGAACTATTCCGTTTCTCACTTGCCGGACGCGGGCTGCTACTGCTCATAAGTGGGATAGCCTCGCTGGTTTTAAACGTGGTGCGAACGTGGATTCTTACTTGGGCGACGCACCGCAGTGGCTCCAGTTTGACCGAATCGATGCACGATCCTGTGGGCCATGCGGTTTCACTCATCGCCTTTTTCATATTACTTGGTGTCGCATTTTTACTACGTAAGTATTTTTTGCTGGAGACGGTTACGCATCAACAGAGCAAGGCCGCTCTTGTCGCTGGCACCTCTCCAAGCGATCTACAGCACTCCAAACTGCTCTCACCTTCCGCGTGGATAGCGGCTATTGCTCTTTTGGTAGGTGGTTACGTATTTACAGAATTATGGTACTATCGCTTCGAACGCTCGTTGCCAGAACCGCAAACCGTTGAGTTGAATTGGCAAAGTTTGGATGCAGAAATCGAGTTTGTTGACATCTCGCCGGCGATTCGAGGCCAGTTGAAATACAGCGATGGGATTCACGCAAAGTGGGCCGAAGCAAACAAGCAGATAAAATGGACGGTCTTTTCCTTCTCATGGACAGAAGGGACGGTATCGCCTTTTATAGACGTACACCGGCCAGAAACCTGCCTGCCCGCGTCTGGATTTAAAAAGGGAGCGAGTCACTCACCACTACAGATCGGAATCGATGATCGGCAAATTCAGTTCGACGCCCATACTTTTTATTTCATGAACCGCCCCATCCAAGTATACTATGCTACTTGGAACGATCGTTGGGATGAGAATGTTCCGTTTGTACGAACAACAGCTGATCGACTTCGGCTGGCTTGGAGTGGACGCCGACTCAGCAACCGGCGCTCGTTACAGATTATAGTTGAGGGAATTGCCGATGAGAATGTAGCTCGCGCAAAGGTTCAAGACTTTTTGGAGCAAACCGTACGCTGGTAGTTATTCGCCCTGCAGAGACAACCACTCGGCGTAAATGTAGGCAGCTTCTTGCCTGTGATCGGTTTCAGCAAGCGCTCTCCCCAACCAGTATAGCGTTTCGGGTGGACTATCAGCTAGGTTTCGCGTGCGCTCAGCGGTGCGACGAACTTCATCCCACATGTTGCGGCTAAGATAGGCCCGAATCAATTGAGTGGCCACTAGAGCGTCTTTAGAATGGATAAGGGCGGCGGTTTGAAGTTGCTTAAGGACATCGTCTGGCCAAGGTTCAGGAGGTAGAGGTTTATGGAAAAAATGCTGATCAAACAGTGCAAGTGCCGCCTCCCACCGATCTTCGGCGATGAGCGCTTGCATGACAATTGGCCAAGTTACTTTTTGTTTTTCAGCCAAGCTAGACTCGAACAAAGACAGCACCTGATCGGTCCGCTTGCGATGAGCCAATCTTTTTAGAACAATTTGTTGAGCCGAGGCGGTAAGCACCGACCAATCTTCCTTCAGGAGAGTAATGACCTCTTCAGTCTCTAAAGCTCTGGGAGAAATCGCACTCCAGTAGGTAGCTATCAGCACTGGATTCTTACCCGCCATAGCACGCAAACGAATATGGAAAACCCTCTTAGAAACCGTCTTACTTAGTACTTGTTGAAACGTATCGACTGAGTCGTAAGAGCTTAAGATTGCGCTATCAAAGGCAGCGAATGCACCTACGAAATTATTCATTTGCAGCAAAAAAGATCCTTCTTGAAAGGCAATCTGCGAATTATCCGCTCCGATAAAGCGCGCACGCTCAAAAGCATCGAGCCCCACTTGCGGATTCCCAGAGTAAGTTTTAACTGCGAATCGAAAATAGGGTTGCCATTGCAGTGGCACATTCTGCAGCGGCTCCTCTGCCAACGGTGAATAAGTGCTTAGCATCGGAGATCGGAGCACGGACAAGGATATGAGTCCCGCGCCTGTGAGAGAGAATACGACACCGCAGCCTCGCCAAAAGAGTGGTAAGGTTTTACACGGCAACGAGGCTTTCAACGCTGGCAATGCGAGCGTGTATAAGATAATAGCTAAGCACACGGTACCGAGCCGATGGGCACCGACATCGACAACGCTGTGAACAAAAAAAGGGACTAGAGCAGCAAGCGCGCAATGACGATACAGTTGATCCACCGCAACTTCGTAAGTGTGACAGCCTTCGGACTGGTACTCTTTAGGACCGCGCAGACGAAACAAGAGTCCCCCGAGGCCTACAAGAATTATACTCAACCCCACGACACCCAACTCCGCGGCCCACCAGAGCCAATCACTCTCAGGGTGCCGAATCGCCGCCGAATTAAGCGACGCACTGCGGTAATGAGGAAAGATATACTGAAACTGCCCAAGCCCGATACCAGTCCAAGGTTGATCAGCGATCATTGACAATGTGTCAGCGTAAATTTGCAAGCGAAACTCGGCAGAATTCCCTGTATTTCCGTCCACCTCATTCAGTGGCAATGCAGCGAAATCCATGATTCGATCGCGACTTTGCCCACCGAAGAAGACAAAGAAACTGAAGAGGAGGAGGATTGCTACAGGGACAAAACGCAGCAAATACTTGGTGGTGCGATTTGTTCTCGTGGATGCAAGCAGCAACAACGTAAGCATACCGCATAGCCAAGCGATGAGCGCTCCCCTTGAAAGGCTTTGAAAAACGGCATACAGCAGAAGGCCTCCTGAGCCGAATGCCCAAAGTGAGGCCTTACCTACTTTCAAGATCGAAAGTTCACGGCTTTTTTTTAACTGTTCTCGATCAAGGCGCCTGCGATGCCACGGTAGAAACGCGAGACCAAATGAAAGCACGCTGCCACAAGCAAAAACGAGGGCGGTTTGATTCCTATTTGGAAACCATGAAAAGACATGAACCCGATCAGCCCATGGTAGTCGCCAATCGAAGCCCTCTGCCACTATGGCAGCCACACTTAATAGGCATAATACGGAGGCAAGCCAATGGATACCCTGTCGCCGTTGGCCAAAGTTAGGCTTGTATGAGAGAGTGAGCGTCAAAAGTGCAAATCCCGCCAAAAATGGAATCAGCGCTTCAAAGGTCACCCACAATTGCGACACCACAGCCGAGCGAATCGGAATACCCAGATGATCCGCCTTTAAGCGCCATTCAGATTCGGCAGCAGGCAGCCAAAGGGTAATTAATATCCAAGAAATAAATGCAATCAACCAAAGGCATGACAATCGCTCAATCCGCCAATCAAGTGAACGAATGCCCATCGCAAAGCCAAGAGCAAGGAGCAGAAGCGCTAAGGACAGCGGGTGAGTGCCGCCGCCAAGAACTATCAAAATTGCGAACCCTATGATTAGCCAGTGGAGGCAACTAGAATTCGTGCACGTAGGCCCACCCTGCCCTTCGCGTAAGCGAGATTCGGGTTTAAGCATAGATTTGGAAGCCACTTAGGTTCCTAAGACTAGGATCGTTCGCGTTTTTGTTTCGCATCAGGCTGCTGATGGTAGCTATCGTAGTGCCGATAGTTGTAGTAATAATCGACCCCTGTAGCTGGAGCGCAATTGAAAACGAGACCCATAATTTTTGAAGTCCGTGAAGATAACCGCTCAAGTGAGGATTGCACTTGTCGGGTTGAGGTTTGACTCGCACGAACAACGAACATCATTGAATCGGTTTTGTTCGATAAACCAATAGTGTCATTGACAGCTAAAATCGGAGGGGCATCGACGATAACGTACGTATATCGCTCCCTAGCCCATTCCAAGAGGTTATCCATACGCTCCGAAAGCAGTAACTCTCCAGAATTCAGAAGACTGCGACCATTAGCAATAAGATCTAATTTAGCGTGCTGCGTTTGCTGAACATAGCCATCGAAATCGCTTTCGCAGCTCAGTAAATCGCTAAGTCCATTTTCGGCGCTGAGCGAAAACAAGTGGTGAACACCTCCCCTTCGCATGTCGGCGTCGATGAGTAGTACCCGCTTGCCGAGATGGGAAAGCGCAATTGCCAGATTCGCAGAAATGGTCGATTTACCCTCGCTGGGGGTGGCACTGGTAATGAGAATGCTTTGACTGGATGTGTGCACCGCATCCGACTGTTTTAGGAGAATTGTCGATCGTAACGTACGGCAAGCTTCAGCGAAGCGATGGCGACTGTCGTTGACCTGTAGCAAATCAATTTGACCATTCGCATTCTGTAACTCCTCAGGAATGACTCCAATAACTGGATGATCGAAACGCTTGGCAAGTTCATCCGAATTTCGAATTCTGACGTCGAGAAATGAAATTGCAGCAATAATGACGATACCAACAGCAAGGCCAAAGGCAGCACCTTCCGCCACCTTTTTACCAACCTGCGGCGGTTGCACTCCGGCTCGCGATGCGTGTGCAAGGATACCTATTGTATCTTGCTCAATATTTTGGTTACTTTGGATCGCTTGAATAGAATCCAGCAGTCTTTGGTAAGTGTTGCGAGATCGGTCTAAGCGATACTGCAATCGCTCAAACTCTGCACTTTTGCGACTAATAGAGAGTGCTTGTTTCTCCCACTGCGCGATTACGGCGTCGAGGTTCTGAATTTGGCGCCGAAGTTGATCTTTGCGATCGTCAAGAGAGTCGGTCGTTTGGCGCTCCAATATATCGATAAGATTCGTGGCTCTTTCAATATTGAGCTCCAAATCGATAATTTTTGGATGCTTTGGCTTGAGATACAGCGAATACTCTTCCAACTGCGCCTTGAGCTGGGTCCACTCTTGCTGGGTCTTGTTAAGAAGTGCCACACTCTCTGCCTCGATTAAAGGTGATTGCTCTACGACCGACGTGGTGATATCACCCGTTTTCAGGTTTTCCAGAATAAGCAATTGAGTTTTCAACTCCGCCTGCTGAGTGGTCAACCGAGCGAGGTAGGCACCCGTTGATGAATCCTGTTCCTTCAGAAAGATCAGATTGTTTTCTTTCTGAAAATCAACGACTGTATTCTCTTGATTCTCTATCTCTTCCTCCAAGCGATAGAGCTGTTCAGTGACCGCAATCAGGGTAGTCTCGGTAGTCTCTGAGCGCATTTCACTGCGGAACGTCTGATATTCCTCCATAACCGCATCGAGGAATTTTTGAGTAAATTCTGCGGATCCGCCCTGCGCCCGAAGTTGAAAAATAGAAGCCTGAGAACGTTGCACTACAGACAGGCTCACCCATGACGGAGTGATTTCCGGATACAACATTAGGACTCGATCCTTTGCTTGCTTTTGAACACGGTCACTCAGCATCAGAGTTATTTGTGTACCGAAGAAATTAGAGAGTTCTTCTCTGTAGACATTATCGGGTAATGCAAAGCGCCCACTCACCATCATCTCCGCGTAAGAAACGTAGACTGGCTCTCGGTTCAGCTCGCGGTATGCTTGCCAGCCGATACCAATCGCGACCGCTAACAAAACAATCCACCACCAAATTGCGAGTAAACGCTTACTTTCAAAGTAAATTCGCTGAAGACGCTCGCCCCAGTCCAGAGAGCCCGAAGATTCATCCAAATCGTAGGATGAAGAAAAGTTGTTAGGATCAGAAGGCAATGATTCGCTCCTCCACACGGATAATATCATTCGGTTTCACAATTGGGTCTTTTTCACGTAATCCACGTTGTAAAATCTCTTCGACATCGATAATTTGTGTGCGAGCATCCTCAGGTAGTGAGCTGTCACCACTAATCAACTTGACCGCATTTTTACGAGCAAATCGGCTGAACCCACCACTCTGCAAAATAGCTTTACTAACAGTCATCGTATCGCCGGGCAACAGGTTAAGAATCCCTGGGGCATTCACTCCACCGACCACATACACGGTGCCGCTGCTCGTGTCTGACAATCGCGGCACAATGACCAAGTCTCCGCTCTGAATCGGCAGATCCTTGTCAAAATCCCCAGAATCCAAAATACTGCGAACATTGACCTGCAGTCTAGTCTCGGCCGTTGAAGCGTCACTACTACGGCGAACAAGAGTTACTTTTGTCCCATCGCTATCGGGAGTCATCCCTCCAGCGAGTGCGATCGCAGATGAGACCGTCAAAATTTGATCGCTCGGAAGTTGGTAAGTTCGCGGGGAATTGACAGCACCAGCGACGTCCACTGAGCCTCTGGAGGCTGATGGTTGCGGAAAACGTAGAATGACGGTGGCGCGGTGAAAATAATCGACTTCAAGCAATGATTTAATTTCAAAAGCAACAGTCTTAGGTGTTTTCCCCTCAGCCGCAACCGAACCGACCAGTGGAATAGCGATCTCACCACTTGCGTTCACAAATACAAGAATCGGTAATTCGCGCTCTTCAATTACCTCATATGTCAGGCGATCCCCAATCTCGAGTCCTCGTTGATCATCGAGGATATTCATTTGCCGATTTTCCGTGCCTACCGCCGGAGCGTATTGATGTAAAAAGGCACCAAAAAAGTAGACTACAAGAAGTAGCGCTGAATAAGAGGGGCGTAACATCCAGTTAGAAATCGTAGGTTAGCGTAATAGAAGCAAGATCTCTAGAGAAGTTACGCCGATCAACATTAGAATCCCTGAAGGTGTGCTCCACAAACGCTGAAAATTCAAGTTGCCGTGACAATGGGTAGCCCAGCCCTGCGCGAAATGCCCAACGATCGTATTCCTCAGGCACGATGCCACCAGACTCATCCCCTTCATTCCAAATAACTGAAAAATAGACGTTACTGCGTTCAAATCCAGAGTAATCGACCTGATACTGAATTGACTGATTGGTTAAGCCGTTGGAAACAGTACCTAGATCAATGCTTCGAGCATAACTTATCGAATGCTGCAGGACAGGACTGATCAAATGCGTCAAAGCAATGTTACCTGCTAGGCCATCTGAAGTGCTAGTCTGATCCATGTTCAGGCCATCCGAATCAAAACTTCGACTTGTCCAAGAAACAAAAGCTTCGGTCTCGAGGAAATCTGTCGGTCTCCAGCTCGCACCAGTGCCGACCCACCATGATGAACTGTCAGGCTGATAATCCGTGCGCCATGTGTCTAAAGATCCACCAAACCTACCGTAAACATCGAGATTGGCGGCCACATGATGAGTTAGCCCTGCAGAAGCATCATAGCTGTGTCGCTGTAGATCTTCAAACTCATTGTCGAGGGGTATCATGTCGAGTCTAGATATGCCTGCGTCGGCAGTCCAGTAAGGGTTGATAGTCCAAATGCCATCGACGCCTAGGCGATTGCGAATACGATTGTACAAAACGACGTTGGTAAATCCTGGGCCTGAAATGGGATTTATAAAACGCGTATCCCCTGGGTCACTGAGTAGACTGAAATCATCATAAGCACGGAAATCGAAATTGCCTATTTGAAAAAATAATTCGAGACCAGTCTCTGGAGTCAGGATGATGGTATTTCGACCTGTGTCATACTCAGAATTCTCCCAATACTTTCGAAATTCAGCACCAATGGACAGACTCAAAGTATTGATTTCAGTCAATTCAACTTCGCCGCTTAAGCGAAGTCCAAACTGAGTTATAAAATCCGATTCGGCATCATTGCTTGAGCGACCAATATTAGAATCATAGGATTGGGTCAAACTAGCCTGTAAATCAAGATCCATGTTACCAATGCGTATGTTTTCCCCACCACCGTTTTCCTGCATTGCAGACAAACTCAAGGTGCCGAATCCGATCAACAAGAGCGCCTGTGTGGAACATTTCAACGCAGCCCTAAAAGCCATTGTGAATGAATTCAATGGCAGAGCGTGTGAGGGCATAGGATTGCCAAAGTCAGTATCGACGAATCGCCGGCTAATACGTAAGTGTCGCAAAGAATTCATAAGATTAAAATTATAGATTATAATACAAGAGGATGTGATTGCTGCATATACATTAAAAGTGGCTAATAAAAGCTTTAGATTAAGATTGACCAGACTATTTTACAACTTACTAACATTTTATCGTCAACGAACGTTTTTAACGACAAAAATGCTTCACATCAGAAATCGCCTTTTTAAGATGTCTCTTATGAAATCAACCTGTTTATCATTTTCAGCCTTAACGGCAAGCCTCCTGCTATTTAGTGTTGCAGGTGTCGATGCGAACCCTTCTCACCGTTTAAACCCAGTACCTGACACATTCGAAGACCAGACGACAGAAGATTCTGTAACCTCATCTACTGGGAAAGGGGGCAGCCCGGTCCCATCACCTAAATTATGGCCAAAGACCAGTAAGCGTGTTGATTACGACTTCGCCCGCGCGTCTTCAGGAGGTAAAGTTGCCTACGTGGGTTCTGGGTCAGTTGAAACCGCCTACAAAATAGTAGATGGTGACATAAAGACATTTTTCAATTTTGATAAGGCAGGCGAGGATGCACTCTTCATTGTATCTCTTGCTGAAACCTATCCGGTGTATCAGGCCTCAATCGCGACCGACGAAGCCATTCAAAAAGTTGAGATATGGACACTAAGCAGCTATCCTAGCAAACTATTTAGGGATCAGAACGCCACCGACGAAGATACCGCTAAACTGGTGATACCGAGCGAATATTTAGCGAGCCGTGCGACTGCGGGCCGTATCGATGTTCCAGCCGACCAAGATGTCAACTTTCTCACGATTCCGTTGCCTGATACGACCGCCCGCTACTTACTCGTACGAGTGGTCGCAAAAAACCCAATCAATACAGTAAAAGTCGGCACATTCTCTGTCGTTGGCAGAGTGCCTACGGACTATCTTGGACCCGCCTTTGTATCCCCTCCTACTTCCGAGCCACCCGAAGTGGATCCGCCAATTACTCCGTGGGCAAGTGAGTAGCCGCCAAGCTATCGGTCCTCTAGGATTTCTTCCAGAAGTTGTTCTTCTTCAGGAAGCAGATTCGCACGATTAATGCCAGCAACAAGAGTTTTGGCATCCGCGTTTAATCCTTCCTTATAAAGGATTAAAGCAGTGATCAGTCGCCAGCGATCGCGGACTTCAAACCAGTTGACCGGCAATTCTACGAGTAAGCTGAGGGCGTCTGACGAGCGGTCATTACAGATCAGACCGAGAGCTAAAGTCATACGGTAAGCAAGCATGTTAGGTTGTGATTGATGCAATGCCTGCGCTTGGGCGAGTGCATCAGGCGCTTCTTTACGCATCAGAAAGCTTAGGTAGAGCGCGTCACTCTTTGACTCCAAATGTTCAGGGAAGTATTCGTTGAATTTGATAAAACTTGCGTGCAACGCTTCGGTGCGCCCCTCTTTTTGGAGAACAGCCAACAGATCCCGCATAGCTCTCTGTCGCATTTCAGGAGATTCAACCAGGCGTTGCAGGGCCACGATCTCGAATTCAGGCAGATTTAGCTGATTCGCCTTCTTGGCGAGATAGTAAAGCTTTGAGCTCTCTTTCCCCGCAGAGACTAGGGCACGCTCCCAAGCCAGTCGCGCACGACGCTCATCAGACATTTCAATGAAAGTGCGCATGCGGAAAAACTCGCGAACATAATCCTCTAAGGGCACACGCAAACCATCGAGTAAGCTACGAATGGCCTCCCATTCCTCATTAAGAGCCATGG
>Ga0209533_1005023_pt1 | contig 11355 bp, 14 predicted proteins | sample COG_04_FD_184748 | JGI IMG/M metagenome (GOLD analysis project Ga0209533, IMG submission 184748) | Pelagic Microbial community sample from North Sea - COGITO 998_met_04 (SPAdes) (version 2) | ecosystem: Environmental > Aquatic > Marine > Neritic zone/Coastal water | place: Helgoland, sampling... | reverse complement strand
CTTTGTAAATAAAATCAAATCTTAAATTAATGTAGATTTTTTTATTGAATTTCGTATTCAGCTCTATTTGTCTAATTTATTTTTTCCGATAGCACTTATGGTGCTGTTATGGTGCTAAACCTATATGGTTTTAAAGTATATTCGCAGCTTTAAGGACAACTATCGGAAAAATTAAACAAAAATTTATTAAAAACTCATAAAATATTATAAAAAAAAAAGTTTTAAATTTATTACAAATAATACAATTAATACATAATTTACATGGCATCCTCCATCTTTTTCGCAATATTTGCGGCATGTATCATAATAGCTTCCTTTCGAATAATCCAGCCCTTAGTAGCGGTATCAGATAGTTCTCCGACTTTTTCCCCATTTTCCTGATCATAAAGTTCCCCTAATTCGAGGTCATAAGTAACTCCATCAGGAGTAGTCCAAGTAAGAGTAGCATTTTCTTGTTGAGTAAGCTCTTCATCTTCTTCAACATGTTCATCTTCTTCAACTTGTTCACCATGTTGAGCAGGTGTATCTTCGGCAGGCGGGGGCGGGGGGATATCGGGAACATTTTGCTGTTGATCTTCAGCATCATCTTGTTGTTCGGCATCATCGCGATCTGCTTGTTCATTTTCTTGAGCATTTTGCTTGATATGTTGCTTAATAGCAACCAACAACAAAGCCTTTGAGAGAGCCTTTTTCTTACCATTTTCATCGGGATCGGAGTGTGTAGGCAAATTGTGGTGCTTGCTGTATAGCTTGAGACGATTGAGATTGAATTCATCAATATCGCTGGTGTTGAGGTCTGCGAGCCAATTGCGATCTTCATACTTTTCAGTATAAGAGTGTTGGTTAGAGCGTGACTTTTTAGTGTTCGACTTCTTCTTGGAGGTTTGCTTTTGCTGGATATCTTCGGGAACATTTTCGATCCAGTGGTAGTAGTGCTTGGTATTGGAGGTAGAGATTCTGATAGGATTTTCAGGCTTATCGGGGTCAGAGTATAGGCCTAGAAATAGCTTTTTAGTTTCATGGCAGCGGCCAGCATCAGTAGATTTCTTGGAGGTGTCGGCATGGTGAGAGCAAAGTCCATCGGAATTGATAGATGACTTGGAGCACTGTACATTGAGGAGGCCATAATGGTGTTCTTCGCCTTCGGACTTGATATTTCTGTAGAGAGGGGTTGACTTACCTTCTTCATCGCATGGGTGGCATGCGAGAACAAATTGTCGGGCAGCACAACATTTTTTGTTAAAGGGTATGTCAGCGCGTTCAGTGGATTTCTTGAGTGTGCGCTTTTTGGCGTTTTTCAGCGGGGCAAAGACATTAACAAGGGCATCGATAGTTTCCTTATCGAGAACATCGCGTATGTTTCCTTCCTGCGCGTGCTTGATGAGCATTTGCGCGGAGGCGTTACAGGCACCAACAGAAGAAGCCATGTTCTTTTGGTAGTTAGGTTTGTAAGAGTGTTTGTGTAGGTATATTTTGTTCGTAAGTATGTTTTTTGAGTGTTTGTAAAAGTATTCAAGAGTTTATCAAATTTGTAAAGTTTTGAGGAATGTGTAGATAAAAAGAGTAACGTAGACTAAGAGCAATATAAAAGAGCAATATAATATAAAAGAGCAATATAATATAAAAAGTGTAATATTGTATAAAACAGCAATATTCTATAAAAACAGCTATATAAAAGTCTTGATTGTCTCGTAATAAACTTTATATTGGATAAGCTCAACAAAAATATTTATTACATATTTTACAAATTTGAATTTATGCCTTGATATGTAGTAACATGGAAACACTAAGAGAAGACAGAAATGAAGAACTCCTTGATACAGGTGGAGGTGTTGACCTTAAAAAGATTCATAGGGAAGGGTCTTTATTCTATATTGATGGAAAGAACAATGTTTATGACAAAAAAAGCTTCTTACAAAAATTTGAAAATAATTTTGTTTGGAAATTAAAAGCAAAAATGTCAGTCGAACTTAAGGAAACCACACAGGCTTTCGTTGGATCTATTGTCGGAATTATGTTCTCTGAATTTGAGGGCAAGAAGGTTGGTGATGATTTCTCTATTGATGATTGCGTCGAAAAGTTGATGGAGAAGTTTGAAATTAATGTTGATGCTGGTCCTGGAAAGGAGAAGACGACCACAGAAAAGGCAGAGAAGGCAAAGAAGCCTAGGAAGAAGTCGGGTTATAACATTTTCCTTGCCGAAAACAAGGATTTGGTGAATGCGAAGAGAGAAGAAGTTAGCAAGGAAACAGGTGAAAAGCCACCTTCCCCAGTGACAATTGCGGGCGCATTGTGGAAGGCTTTGTCGGATGAAGAAAAGCAGGTATACAATGATAAGGCCGCCGCACTAGCATAATAATATTACAATAGCATCCTATAGTATTTTATCTTAAATAAATTTGATTAACAATATTTTTTTTGTTAAAATGGAAAACTACTTTAATTCTATTCGCAATATAGGACTAAAAGTAATTCCGTATGATAACATATATTTTAAAGATATACTGGGTGAAGGAGCAAATGGAACAGTTTATGAAGGTATTTTTGAAAATAAAAGATTTGCATTTAAAAGAGTTAGTAATCATAGAGTTTATACTAAATATGACAGAAAAATATATGAAAAAGATATACTTAATGAACTAAGGATGTGTAGTAGTGTAGAAAGTAAGCGCATTATGAAAGTTTATGGAATTTCATATGATGACATTAATGAAGAAATATATATTTACATGGAGTTAATAAAAAACAAAGGTTGCCTCTTTAATTATCTACAGGATGAAGTATTGGATATTTATCAAAAACTTAAAATATTTATGTCGATTGTTTTGGCAGTAAAGGATTTACATAAAAGTGGTTATTGCCATAGTGATCTGAAACCCGAAAATATTACGTATTTTTACGATACTAAAGAAAATAAAAAATATGTTAAATTGATTGATTTTAATTGTATGTCAAAAATAAGTGAAGGTAAGCATAAGTATATTTCTTATACTTATGGGACATATGGTTATTGTTCAACTGAACAGCATAAAAAAATGTTAAGTTTAAGGTCCGATATTTATTCTCTTGGTGTAATTTTACTTGAGTTTGTCTATGGTGGTGATTTATGGGATACTGATTATTATAATTATCAGAAATATAGAAAATCTATTGTGGAAATTTTGGATACTTTTAAAAATAAAGATCATGAACTTTATTCAATTGTAAAAAATTGTATTCAAACAAATCCCGATAAAAGATATAATATTGATGAATTACATGCAAAAATGAAAATATATATTAATGATGATCGCATATATAAAAAATATCGTTCAAACTAGAAACTAATATTTCTTCAAAAGTTACGGTGTGTATGTGAAATTTACTTTTTTTTAATTCATCTAAAAGATTTTCAAAATTATTTTCTTTTAGGACTTTTCTCAATGTTTCTACAAATTGTTTTATAATATCATCAAGTTTATCAACTTGTGTAATATCTATTGGTACTTTAAATCCAGAGAATATTTTAGATGAAGCTATAAATGCCCTTTCATAATTTTCCATAGTTTATTATAAATAAAATAAATATATTTAAATAATAATGAGCAAAGAATTAAATTTATATAATATGAACATAAATAAAGAATTTGTCGGTGGTGGGACAAAAAATAGTAAAATAGAAATAAATTTTGATAATGCAGTAAAAAAATACAGGAAAAAATGTATTATTCTTAATGAAGAAAATGATAAATTAAAAAAAGAAAACGATAAATTAAAAAAAGAACTTAGTAAGTATAAAAAAGCTTAATATAATAATATAATATTTATGAATATTTTACCAAATGTTTCTATTTTAATGCCAACTTATAATAGAAATAAATTTATTGAACTTATTTTACATAATATTATGTGTCAAACTTATCCTAAAAATAAACTAGAATGGATCATTATTGATGATGGAGAAAAAAAACTTATAAATGAAGAAAATAAAATAAGAAATATAATTTTTCCTATTAAACTAAAATATATTAGGATTAATCCGAAAAATAAATTAAAAATTGGTGAAAAGAGAAATTATCTAGTAAAATATTGTTCATATAATTATTGTATTAACATGGATGATGATGATATTTATCTTAATAATTATATCCTAAAGAGTATTTTATTTTTATTAGCAAAAAAAATAGATTTAGTTGGTTCAAACCAAATGATATTTTATTTTCCTAAACATCAAGCTTTTACAAAGATTTCTTGTAGAGCTAAAAGACAAATACATGAAGCTACTATGTGTTTTAAGAAAAAATATTGGTTGAAAACAGGTGGTTTTAAAAAAACAAATAGTTCAGAAGGATCTAAAATGATAGATAAATATGAAGAAAATGTTTATAATATAAATATTGATGGTTTGATGTATTGTTTATGTCATGGGAATAATTCATACCCTAAAGATTCTTTTTTACATAAAAAACCAGTTAATCTAAGATTAGATAATAATAAGAATAAAATTATAAAGAAAATATTTGATAATAATAATGAAATTAACAGATCAACCTGGTAGAATATTTGCTGTATTTGTTTTTGGACCACTTTTAATTTTAAGAGGTAAAAAATATAATGATAATTTATTAATATTTTTAGGTTTATTATTGATATTTTATGATTTTTTTTGGTTAATAAATAAACCAAGTAAAGTAATTAATTAATTATCTTCTTTTCTTTTTAGTTTTTCTTTTCTTAGTAGATATCTTTTTTCTATGAGTTTTTCTACGGGTTTTTCTACGAGTTTTCTTTCTAGTTTTTTTCTTATTGGATTTTTTTTTCTTTAAAGTTTTCTTTTTACTTCCGCGAATTAATATATTTTCTTCAACTTTTCCACTTTTATTAGAAATCAAAATAACATGTTTATTAGTATTATCATAAATAATTTCTCCAATACTGATTGATTTTGGACGCATTGCCCAAGCTATATTTGGTCTAATATTTTGAAGAATTAAATCAATTAATTGTTTATAAGTATCATCAATAACGATTTCACAATTATTTCCTCTAACTAATTTAGTAGTAAATGTACAATTTCTTATTGTAAAAACTAATTCAGGGCTTTCGAGAGTGTAGCCTGTTATATCAATATTAGGTTGAGTATCATTCAAAAAATCAAGGTCAGTATAAATTTTCTTATTAAAAATATATTTATGTCCTTTTAATTTAATAACAAAATCAAGTGTATTATTACCATGAATAACTATACTTATTTCATAACCAATAGACATTAAATTACCAGATATTGTAAAACGTTTATTATATATATCTTTGGCATAATTGGGAATAGTTGGTGCTTGTTCATTTTCTACTTCAGGTCTAGGTTCATTTTCTACTTCTGGACTAGGTTCAGATAAACTTTGTTCTAAATCATCTAAAGCAGATTTATATGAACTACTTTGTTCTAATTTACTCAAAGCAGATTTATATGAACTTTCTGAACTTAATTTAAAGTATTCTTCAATAACATTAATTTGTTTCTCCATAACTGTTAAATGACCTTTACCATCGGAATAATCAGAAGAATCACTCATATATATTATAATAATATAATAAATATATTAAAGATAAATAAAATATTTAATAATAATAATGGTTTTAAAATATTCGGAAGAAACCATTGATGAAATTATTTCTTCAAAAGAGTTTTTAAATTGTTTTGAAGAAAATTATAATAATGAAAAGAAAAAACCATTAATAGTTTTTTTAAATAATATTGAGACAAATAAGAAATATTATAAATTGGGTATCCAAAAAAGTAAACGTTTTAGAAGAAATGAAAATAGTGATACAATAATGATAAAAAATATTAATAGTTTATTAAATAAAATTACATTTGATAATTATGATAATATTTGTAGTGAAATACAACCATTAATAAAAAAACATACTTTGGCTTATATTTTAGAAAATATAATTGAGAAAAGTTTATTACATCATATATATATTGAGTTATATGTTCAATTTATAAATAAAATTAAAGAATCTTTTAATATAAAAGATATTTTAAATAAAGAATTGGATAATAAATATAATTCATTAATCAATGAAAAAATAGAAGGAACTACTTATGATGATTTATGTAAAAAAAATAATAATCTTGATAAGTTAAGCGGATTAACAATTTTAATTTCATATTTAGAAAAGGATAATATGATTTATCGTGATTCAGAAAAAATAATTAACGATTTATTTAATGATATAAATTATAATAATTTAGAATATCTTTATAAGATGATAACATGTATATTTAATATTTTTAAGATAAATAAAGATTTAGTAAAAATTTATTCAGATAAACTAAACGAAGTAAAAAATAATAAAATAAATTCTAAGATTAAATTTAAGATAATGGATATATTTGATATTTAAAAAGAATATATTAATTATATAAAATGGAATACATAAATAATGACATTTCGTTGCATGGTAATCCTGAAATTCAGGAAAATTTTAGCGAAACTATACATCTTCAAGATTTTCCTGAAATTCAGGAAAATTTTAGCGAAACTATACATCTTCAAGATTTTAATACAATAGGTCCTATGAATTATTCATCAGTTTTGCCTAGTATGGATAATACAACGGATAATTTTTATTATTTAGTTGAGAATAGAGTAAAAAAAACTAAAGGTTCTGAAAAAGCTGTAGTATTAAAGGATCGTTTATTAAAAGAATTACATGAGATGGATGATAATTTAATAGATGAATTCGAAAAAAAGGATAATCCTATATTAAATGAATTTAATGATGTTTTGAAAAAATTTAAAGATGGTTATCAAAAATTACAGGATGAATTTATAGAAATAGATACTACAATGCAAAAAGAAATTAAAACGGTTAAAGAAAATATTAAGAATTTAGAAACAATGATAGAGTTCATAAATAAATTAGATGAATCATTGAAACAAGATGAAATTTGTAAAGAAATTTTAAATAAAATAAACGAATTAACGAATAAAATAGAAAAGAATAGTACATTTGAGCAAGCTAAAAAAATATATTCTGAAAAACGTTTTGAATTAAATAAGTATTTTGATATTATAAAATCATTAAATAATTTAAATGTAAGTAATACTTGTCCACTTTGTTTAACAAATAAAATAGAATTATATATTGAACCTTGTGGTCATTGTTGTTGTAAAACCTGTAAAGATAGGCTTTTACAATATGAGGGAAGTTGTCGCGATGCGAATTGTTTTATTTGTCGAAAAAGGATAAATAATTTTAACAAAATTTATTTAAGTTAAATATTTAAAAATAATTTATATATTAATATTGGGAGGTGGAAATGTGGCTTTTATTAATTGTAAAAAAACTTAGGTGAATCAATTTTTTATATTTTACATATGTAATGGCGGAGTGGTGAAAATGTAAAAAAATGAAATATTAATCTGTGATAAAAAATTTTTATTTTTATCCCCTGTTACTCGTGGAGTTACACAGTATAGGATTATAGTTTTTCAAGTAGAGACTTATAAAATTGTCTGTCATTATTTTTTGATAAATTTCTTTTTACGAATACATAATATAATTCAGTATTAATTATTATATTATGTTGATTTTTTTTGATAGTAATTTCATTATCATTAACACTAATAATTTTTCCGTTATAAATATTTTCAAGATTATTTTTTTTGACAATACATACAGAATCATTTAAATAAAAAGTATCATCAATAAGTTCATAATCTTTTAGTTTACATTGTAAATTATCATTTAAGAAAAATATTATTGTTAATTTTTTATCAGTGGTTAAATTAATAATAGTTTTCAGAGGTTCTAAATGTTGAATATCCATTTAAATATAATTGGATAATATATTTAAATATTTAAATGAGTAAAAAAATTCCAGAATATATTGATATAAAAAAATTAATAAATAAATATTCTACACCATTACAGATTTATGATGAAAAAGGAATTAGAGATAATACAAGAGAATTAATAGATAATTTTAAACAGAAATTTACATTTAAACAATTTTTTGCCGTAAAAGCCTTACCAAATCCGCATATTTTAAAGATCTTAATAGATGAAGGATGTGGTTTAGATTGTTCATCTAGTTCTGAATTAAAAATAGCAAAAATGTTAAAGATTAATTCAGAAAATATAATTTTTACATCAAATTATACATCTAAGGAAGATTTAAAATTTGCGATGGAAATGGGTGTTATTATAAATCTTGATGATTATAGTTTGATAGATAAATTATATAAAATAAATAATATTTTTCCTAAAAAGATATTTTTCAGATTAAATCCTGGTATAGGGAAAACGGATGGAGAAACGGAATCTAATATATTGGGTGGACCGAATGCTAAATTTGGGATTTCACCTCAAAACATAATAGAATGTTATGAATTATCTAAAAATTATGGTTGTAAAGAATTTGGAATTCATATGATGACAGGATCATGTGTTATGAATAATAAATATTGGAAAGAAAGTATTAAGATACTAATAGATACAATAAATAATATTCAGAATAATTTAAATATTAAAATTAATTATATAAATATTGGCGGTGGAATAGGAATACCATATAAACCGGATGAATCAAAAATAAATATTAAAGAATTAGTAAATATAATTTATGAAACATTTACAGAAAATAATTTTATGGTACCAAATCTTTTTATGGAGAATGGTAGATATATAACAGGTCCATATGGTTGGTTAGTAACGAAATGTTTATGTAAGAAATTATCTTTTGATAAGATATTTTATGGTTTAGATGCGTGTATGAGTAATTTAATGAGACCAGGTATGTATAAATCATATCATCATATAACTATTTTAGATAAAACAAAAAATTTAAAAAAAAGTAATGTTGTAGGAACATTATGTGAAAATAATGATTGGTTTGCTAATGATAGATTACTTCCAGATGCTGATATAGATGATATATTTATAATTCATGATACGGGGGCTCATTCACATTCAATGGGATTTCAGTATAATGGTAAATTAAGAGCTCCAGAAGTTTTAATAAATTATGAAAAAAAAGATTTACTAATAAGAAGAAGAGAAAATTTTGATGATTACATTTCAACGGTTAGCAAGCACCACGATGTTTCCTTGTAAAGTTCTCAAGATAATCTTCAACCGTAATATTTTTCTTCCATCTTTTATTATAATCTTTTACAATTTCTTCTAGTGTTTGATTTATTGGTTTAACAACTTCTTTTACAATTTTTTCCGTAACAACCAAATCATTGAAGGTTTTGTTGGAACCTTCAAGATTTTTAATCCAGGAGCGTGATTGTCTGACAAAGTTGCGTATCATATTTTTTACAAATAATAAAATATTTTTCAAATTTTAAACATACTTAAAAGAAAATAAATATTATTCATTAAAATGGTAGCGATAGGAATTGATTTAGGAACAACATATTCTTGTGTAGGATGGTGGAAAGATAATAGATGTGAAATAATTGCGAATGATCAAGGTAATCGAACAACACCTTCATATGTAGCTTTTACAGATACAGAAAGAATTATAGGTGATGGTGCTAAGAATCAATCATCGATGAATCCTGAGAATACTGTTTATGATGCTAAAAGATTAATTGGTAGGAAATTTGATGATCAAGTTGTAAAAGCAGAAATGAAACTATTTCCTTTTAAATTGGTTGATGATAATAATTCAATTAATATTAATGTAAATTATAAGGGAGAAAATAAGAATTTTAAACCAGAAGAAATTTCATCAATGGTTTTAGTTAAAATGAAAGAAATAGCAGAATCTTATATTGGTGAAAGTGTCACAGATGCGGTAATTACTGTTCCAGCATATTTTAATGATTCGCAAAGACAATCTACAAAAGATGCTGGTAGAATTGCGGGATTAAATGTTTTGAGAATCATTAATGAACCAACTGCGGCCGCTATTGCTTATGGTTTAGAAAAGAAAGAAAAAGAACAAAATATTTTGATTTTTGATTTAGGTGGAGGGACATTTGATGTTTCATTATTGAGTATTGAAGATGGTATTTTTGAAGTGAAAGCGACAGCTGGTGATACACATTTAGGGGGTGAAGATTTTGATAATCTTTTAGTTAACCATTTTGCTATGGAATTTAAGAGAAAATTTAATGTTAATTTAATGGATAATAAGAAATCTTTTAGGAGACTTAAAACAGCATGTGAAAGAGCAAAAAGGACATTATCATCCAGTCAAACAGCATCTATTGAATTGGATTCATTATTTGAAGGTAATGATTTTTTTACAAATATTACTAGAGCGAAATTTGAGTCATTATGTATGAGTCAATTTCAAAAATGTATTGAACCAGTAATGAAAGTTTTAAAAGATGCTAAGATGAGTAAAAATAGTGTTGATGAAATTGTTTTAGTAGGAGGGAGTACAAGGATCCCAAAGATTCAATCATTAATTAGTGAATTTTTTAATGGGAAAGAATTATGTAAGAATATTAATCCTGATGAGGCGGTAGCATTTGGAGCATCTGTTCAAGCAGCAATTTTATCTGGAGGAACAGTTGAGGGAGATAAAACAAGTGATTTACTTCTTTTAGATGTAGCTCCATTATCTTTGGGTATTGAGACAGCAGGGGGAGTAATGACCAAATTAATTCCTAGAAATACAACAATTCCTACAAAGAAATCACAAACATTTTCAACATATGAAGATAATCAACCTGGAGTTAATATCCAAGTTTATGAAGGAGAAAGAACCATGACAAAAGATAATAATTTATTAGGTGATTTTCATTTAGATGGTATTCCGCCAGCGCCGAGGGGTGTTCCACAGATAGAAGTTACATTTGATCTAGATGCAAATGGTATTATGAATGTTTCTGCTTTAGAGAAGGGTACAGGAAAGAAACAAGAAATAACTATAAAGAATGATGGTAATCGTTTATCGCAAGAGGATATAGAAAAAATGGTTAAAGAAGCTGAAAAGTTTAAGGATGAAGATGATAAACTAAAAGAAAAAATAGATGCTGTAAATCAATATGAGGCACTTTTATATCAAACGAAATCAACACTTGATAAAAAAGAAGTAACAGAAAAATTATCAGAAGAAGATAAAACTATGGTAACAGATGTAATTACAGAACACGAAACATGGTTGAATGATAATCGTGAAATGACAGATAAAGAAATGATTGAACAAAAAACAAAAGAATTTCAGGAAGGTATTTCAGGTGTAATGAGTAAGTTGTATCAGGGACAAGGTATGCCAGGAGGTATGCCCAGTGAAATGCCTGGTGGTATGCCTGAAAATGTCTCACCAGAATCAGGACCAACCATTGATGAAGTGGATTAATTTAATTTTGAGATTAGATTTTTCCCTTTGTTTTAGTTTCAAGT
>Ga0209533_1005019_pt1 | contig 11359 bp, 13 predicted proteins | sample COG_04_FD_184748 | JGI IMG/M metagenome (GOLD analysis project Ga0209533, IMG submission 184748) | Pelagic Microbial community sample from North Sea - COGITO 998_met_04 (SPAdes) (version 2) | ecosystem: Environmental > Aquatic > Marine > Neritic zone/Coastal water | place: Helgoland, sampling... | reverse complement strand
CATCTCCAATTCTTGTATGTGTATACGCCTCTCCTTTTTTAGCATAACGACTATTTAAATAAGATGATAATGTATTTGAATTATTCATTGTATAATATAATATATTATATAAATATTTTTTTATACTCAATTTTATTTAAAATTAAAAGTATGTTAACATTTATTAAAATTAATATGTATTAATTCTAATATATTATATTTTTAACATAAAATAATATATATCAAATTAAATATAAACATATACCAACTATAGTATTAAATGGCTAATAAACCAAATAATAATAATGAATTAACCACTATTTCTAAAGAATCTGCAAAAAGATTAATATCCGATGTAAAAGATATTATGAAGAATCCTTTAGATCATGAAGGTATATATTATAAACATCACGATGAAAAAATGTTAAAAGGATATGCGTTAATTATTGGACCGAAAGATTCTTTATATTTTGGTGGAAATTTTTTATTTGAAATAGACTTTCCATATGATTATCCACATAAACCTCCAAAAGTAACGTATAAAACAAATGATGGATTAACAAGATTTCATCCAAATTTATATAAAAATGGTAAAGTTTGTTTATCGTTATTAAATACGTGGAAAGGTGAACAATGGACTGGTTGTCAAACTATAAAATCTATATTATTAACAATTCTTTCTATATTAGATAGCCGTCCTTTGTTACACGAACCAGGTATTACGGAAAAACATAGAGATTTTGATAATTATAATAAAATTATTAGTTATAAAACAATTGAAAGTGCTATTTTTAATATAATATCCGAAAAATGTTCTTGTTGTCCGTTATATTTAAAAGAATTATTTAAAGATAATATATTGGAAAATTATGAAAAAAATAAAGAAGAAATATTTAATATAATTAAATCAAATAAAGATACAAAGATGAATATTAAGACTTCTTTATATGTAATGAATATTGATATAGATTGGAATAGAATTAAATTAAATTAAATAAAATTGAATATATATATAAATATAAATATTATATATATATACTTATAAGATGCATTTTTGCAATAAATGTGATAACATGTACTACATTAAAATTTCAGATGATGATGAAAAAAATTTAGAATATTATTGTAGAAATTGTGGAAATATTGATAATAACATTTCCAAAGAAAATATTTGCGTATCAAAAACACAATATAAAAAAAATGAACAAAAATATAATCATATTATTAATAAATATACTAAATTAGATCCTACTTTACCGAGAACAAATATGATTAAATGTCCCAATTTTAATTGCATTAGTAATACAGAAGAGTCTAGTAACAAAGAAGTTATTTATTTAAGATACGATGATATTAATTTATCATATATTTATTTATGTAGTGAATGTGATACTGTTTGGAATACTGATAAAAATAAATAATTAAATATAAAATTGAATATAAATAATAAAAATATAAAAACGAAATACATATATATATAACAATGAGTGATTTAGAAGGTTCTGATAATGAATTAGAAAATGAATTATCTGGAGAAGAAAATGAAATTTTGGGAGAAGAAATTATCGATGATGCATATTCTACCAAAGAAATTTTTAATGTTAAATCAAAAAAAGCAATTTTAAATTTAAATACAGTCGATGATGACGAAGATGACGAAGATGACGAAGATGACGAAGATATTGTAGATATTGAAGATGCTATCTATAATGAAGGTGTGGATACAGAAAATAATTCTAATGAAGATAAAGAAAAATCATCTACTAAACCGATGACTTTAGGATCACATAGTGTATTCACAATTGATAATAATATTGAATTATCTGATACTGTTGAAAAAAATGATAGTGATTATGAATCAGGAGATGATGAATCTGATGATGATGATTATTTACAAAAATTAGATAATGAAATAAAAGAGAACGTTATTGCGAAAAATCATCCAGAATCACAAATGCATAATTATGATGAAATTTATAAATTAGCTAAGGTTACTCGTGATAAAAATAATATTATAGTTGATTTATTACATAAGACAAATCCGATTTTAACTAAATATGAAAAAACACGTATATTAGGATTACGAGCAAAACAAATTAATAATGGTGCAAAACCATATATACAAATTGAAAAAAATATTATTGACGGTTATTTAATAGCTGTTAAAGAAATAGAAGAAAAAAAGTTACCATTTATTGTGAGACGTCCAATGCCTAATGGTGGATCCGAGTATTGGAAATTAAAAGATTTAGAAATTATTTAAGTAATATATTATATTTTTGAATAAATATTATTTTTATAATATTTTTTATTGATAAATTGGATTATTATTTAAATTAAAAATTATTATTTTAATTTAAATAATTAGCGTGATTTGGTGTTTCTAGATTTTCTGCAAAAAGTTCTTTTTTTTCCTTTAGATGAGTATTTACATCCACTGGTTCCTCTACACACGGCAGGTCCTTTTCCACGGCATTTTGATGTTTTAACGCGTTTTCTGTAAATTCTTTTACGAGTAGCTAAATTTTTGGAAGTGGCTCTTGTGTTCATTTATATATATAGAAAATATTATAATAAATATTATAATAAATATTATATTTTTTTATACCATCTATAATAAATGGCTAAATTATGACTGTATTGTTGTCTCAATTGTCTTTTCTAAATTATTAATTTGAGCAATAGATGTTTCTTTTATTTGTTTCTCTACAATTGCTTCAAATATCTGTAATCCTTTAAAAAAATCTTTTTCACATTCAGAATACAAATTTATTATTAATTTCCGTGTTTTCACAATAATTTTATCTAATTCCTTTTCATTTAATAATGGATTAACTAAAACAACTTTCTTTTGTTTATCTTCAGGATTAACTTTGAAAATAAATAATGCATCTATAATTTGTAAAAGAGCATCTTGATTTTTTTTTGTATTTGATTGCATTTGATTAATATTATCAATATATAATTTAAATAATTTTTGTTTGACTGTACCTTTATATGATTTTGTTAATGCACCATCCGGTTTACATAACGTATTATTATGATAATCTTTTAATATTATTTGACTAAAATTTGTTATTTCTGACGGTTTATTTTTTTTACCGGTAAATACATTATAAAAAAATGATACATCTTCAGCATATTGTTTTTTCATATTATCAGACATAGATGAAAACACACCATTATCATAGTCATATACATCATAATATAATCTTTCTAATTCTGGAATACCTGGTTCATCTTGTAAATTTTTAATATCATTACCATTTTTTTGATTTATTTTACAAATACCTGGTTTAATTTCTACATTACCTTCTTCATTTACCATATTATTCATTAACGCTTTGATTCTTAAATTACATAGATTCATTTTACTTATTTTCGTTTCAACGTTTTTTGGAATATCCCTTTTCTTTAACAAATCTGCACTCATTGTTACACCACTACTATCTTTCCAGTTATAAATGGGATTAATGGTTTTTACTATTGAGCTAAATACTTGATAAATTTTAATATAATGTTTCGCAATTCCTATACACATTCGTTTTTTTGTTAATGGTACTTTCACATTTAAATTTTTTAAATTTTCTTGTGAAAAGTATAACATTTTTTCTTTATCTATTTTATTAACTGGTGTATTATTTTCCATTCGCTGTTTTAAATAACTAACATCTTCGATTGTTAAATACTTATCCATAACTTTTGATGTTAAAATTATTAATTTTTCACAATATTCCGATTTTGTTAAATTATATAAATCTTGAAAATTATTTTTTAATATATAATTAGCAGCAACATAATCAATTACATGATCTAATGATTTTTGCTTATTATTATTATTCGATTGAGTGGCACCCATTATTAATATATTATATATATAATAAAAATAATTCTTATATCTATTATATTAAAATTGATTTAAATATATTATATATAAAGTATGTTAAGTAATGAATGATTTTAATAGACAAACTAAAAAGAAAAAAAATAAAGTTCCCAAGAGTGTATTGTGGAATAAAATAGAAAAAAATTTTATAAATACTAAACCAATCGAATGTGTGTATAGAAATTGTGGTCAGCGAGAAAATTGTGATAATTGCGATTTTCCTGTAAAAATTAGCTATGAAGGATTTTTAATATGTTCTAATGAAAAATGTAGTATTATATATAAAGATATTATCGATAATAGTGCTGAATGGCGATATTATGGTGCAGATGATAGTAATAATAATGATCCTACTAGGTGTGGTATGCCGATTAATCCGTTATTAGTTGAATCGTCGTATGGTTGTAAAGTAATGTGTAATGGATCAACTACATCTGAAATGAGAAAAATTAGAAGATATACTGAATGGCAATCTATGCCTTATAAGGAAAAATCTCAATATGATGAATTTCAAAGAATATCATTAATAGCAAATCAAGCAGGTATAGCTAAAATTATTATTGATGAAGCTTTAAGATATCATAAAAAAATTTCAGAACACAAAACTTTTAGAGGTCTTAATCGTGACGGTATTATTTCAGCATCTATTTATATATCTTGTAGAACAAATAAATGTCCACGAACAGCAAAAGAAATCGCTACAATTTTCAAATTAGATAATACCAGTGCAACCAAGGGATGTAAAAATGCAGTTAGTATTATTAATGAAATAGAATTTGATTTAGATAATAATGAAAAAACAAATTTTCATGAAACAAAACCAGAGGCTTTTATTGAGCGCTACTGTAGTCGATTAAATATTAATGAGGAATTAACCAAGGTTTGTTTATTCATTGCTTTGAGAATACAAAAACAAAATTTAATTCCAGAAAATACTCCTCATTCAATAGCTGCAGGTATTATTTACTTTATATGTCAAATGTGTAATTTAAATATCACAAAAAAGGATGTGAATAAAATAAGTGAGATTAGCGAAGTAACAATTAATAAATGTTATAAAAAATTAGAAACTATTAAAACTAATTTAATTCCTCAACCAATTATTAAAAAATATATTGAAACAAATAATTAATTTAAATATTATATTTTAAATAATATAATTATTTAATGATACCTAAATTAATATTTATAATTCCCTATAGAGATAGGGAAGAACATAAATTATTTTTCACAACCTATATGAAATTTATTATGGAAGATTATCCGTCATGTGATTATAACATTTTTTTTGTACATCAAAAAGATAAACGTCCTTTTAATAGAGGAGCTATGAAAAATATAGGATTTATAGCTATTAAAGAAAAATATCCAGATGATTATAAAGATATCACTCTTGTATTTCACGATGTGGATACATTACCGTATAATAAAAATTTGTTAAATTATAATACAGTTCATGGTACTATTAAACATTTTTATGGTTTTACATATGCTTTAGGAGGAATTTTCTCAATAAAAGGTAGTGATTTTGAAAAAATAAATGGGTTCCCTAATTTTTGGGCATGGGGATTTGAAGATAATTTAATCCAAGAAAGAGCTTTAAACCATAGATTAATAATTGATAGATCTAATTTTTTTAAAATAGGGGATAAAAAAATACTTCAATTTATGGATGGATTAAGACGATTAATTAGTAAAGATGAAACGCATAAATTTTTACAAAAAATAGATGATGGTTTAAAAACCATAAAAGATTTAAAATATAATTTTAATAATGAATATATCGATGTCCTAGAGTTTAATACATTATATAATCATGATGAAATTTCATATGATACACATGATATTAGAAATAAGAATACTGTTAAATTAAATAATAATAAACAAATATCAATGAAAAATTTTTTTAATTAACTAAAATAATATAAGAATTAATAAGTATATTATTTTATATGAAAATCGGTGTTTTAATTCCAACTACATCAAATAAACGTAATTGGTCAAACATTTATGAAAGTTATTTATATACTATTACTTTAAAATCATTTTTGATAACATATAACAAAGAACATAATTATATATTTTATATAGGTATTGATAGAAATGATCCCATTTTTGATAGTAATGAAGAACAAGCAAAAATTTTACATTTTATAACAGTTATGAAAAATGTTGATCTAGAATTTATGTATATGGATGATATTGCGAAAGGACATTTAACAATTATGTGGAATAAATTATTTGAAAAAGCATATAATGATAATTGTGAATATTTTTTTCAATGTGGTGATGATATAGAATTTAAAACGAAAAATTGGGTTAATGATTGTATATTAACATTAAAAAATAATAATGATATAGGATTAACTGGTCCAATTAATAATAACCCTTATATTTTAACACAATCATTTGTATCTAGACATCATATGAAATTATTTAATTATTATTTTCCACCAGAAATAATCAATTGGTTTTGTGATGATTGGATTAATGAAATATATAAAAAGATGGATGCATTTTTTCCGTTGAAAAATCATTTATGTATAAATATAGGGGGACAACCTAGATATGATATTAATAATGATCATTCTTTTAGAAATAATTTTAATAATAAAATGACTGAAACCAAACAATTTTGTATGAATATTGTTATGAGAGATTTTAATAAAATTAAATAATTAATTTAGTAAAAATAGTAAATAATAAATAATATTTAATATTAAAATGGAAGAAGTAGAAAAAGAAGTAGAAAAAGAATTGGATAACGAAGATAATGTAGTTGAATGTGTTGTTTCAATTGAAACAAAAAATGTAAAAGAACAAGAAGAACCAGAAGGACAAGAAGAACCAGAAGGACAAGAAGAACCAGAAGAACAAGAAGAACCTATTACTATAGATGATTTAATTAAACTAGAAACCCCTTTTATACAATTTATGAATGATAATGAATCAATAGATATTAAATATGATAATTATGTATTTAAACGTGGTCCTTTAGGTAGAGGATTATATAAAGAAAAATTTAATTTATTAGATGATACGATAGATCATACTACACAAACCGATGAAATGTTAAAAAAATTTAATTTGTTTTGGCAATTTCCAGTAATTACAGAAAAAAGATTTTATATTCAAAATTATAAAAATGAAAATTATTTTGGATTTCCGTGGGCAACAATTATAGATAAAAGATATAATTTAGATTTAATCTATAAATTATTATCAACAGAATATAAGATAGATTATTCCAAACAATATTATACATGTGTACAACATGTTTCATTTCGTAAAATATTTCCTTTATTAGAAAAATTAAATATAAAAACTGTTTATACACCACATAAAGTCATTGGAGAAGATAGTATTGATAATATTACCTTAAAATCTTGTCCATTATATGCAGTAGGTTATGAAGATAAGTACAGATGTCAGACATATAGAAATTTTGAAAATAATGTTGAATATTTTAATAGTTATGATATAATTCATAAAAAAGTTGATAAAATATTTCTGTATAGTTTTATTGGAGCTTATAATCCAAGAGATTATTTAACAGATATTAGAAAAAAAATATTTGATATGAAACATTCTGAAAATTGTATTATTCAAAATACAAAATCATGGCATTTTGATGAAGTTGTCTATAGTAAAATTCAAAATATTAAAAATTATAATAATAATTTAGAAGATTATTTTATAAACTCTAAAGGTACTTTTAATACAAAAATGAAAGAATCTTGTATTACATATAACTATTTTTTATTAACATCTAGATATAGTCTATGTCCTTCAGGATCAGGTCCTAATTCTATTCGACTATGGGAAAGTTTAGCAGTTGGTGCGATTCCTATTTTACTTGCAGATACATTAGAATTACCTAAACATGAATTATGGGAAAAATCAATATTACATATTCCTGAAAAAGATGTTGAAACAATACCTTCTATATTAGAAAAAATCACACAAGAAGAAGAAGATGAAATGAGAAAAAATTGTTTAGAAATATATGATCATTTTAGAAATAATTATATAAATTGTGAACAATCTGAAGAACAATCTGAAGAACAATCTGAAGAACAATATGAAGAACAATCTGAAGAACAATCTGAAGAACAATCTGAAGAACTTTAAATAGAAACTTTAATCAATTCGACATTATCATTAATATTTATTCTATTAATGATTGTGTATGTTAAATTATTTAAACCAGAAGACAAAATATGCTTTTTTTTATCATTCTCTTGTAAATTTTTAAATATAGTATACTCAAATTGTGTCTTTTTATTAAAATTTTCATCTTTAGTTCTATCATTTTTATTATTTAATCTTGTAAATCCTTCATGTATATCAATTAAATTAGTTTGATCACTTTTATTCATAATTAAATTTTTACTAATTGTAATATTATAAAAGTTTGCTCTATTTTGTATAGCTTTATCTTCAACACCCCATCCCCAGTAATTATTTGGAAATCCATTACTTTTTTTAACTGCATCGTTATTAATTTTCATAATTCCACCCAATGTATCATAATAAGATGTATATATACCAATAATATCAGCATCCGTTTTATTATAATAATTTAGTATTGTTTTTTCCATTGGATAAATGTCTATATCATGTGTTATAAAATAGTTTGTTTTATTTAAATATTCCTTAAAACCTACATTTAACAATTTTCCACGATTAAATATTTTACCTTTTTCTTGTTCAATTATTAATAATTTAAAATTTGATAAATGTTTTTCAAATAAAGGTACAGATTCTTCTATAAATTTTTTTAATTGATCATTACGATCTCTGTAAGGAATAATAATAATTGTATCATACATTTATTATTATTTACTATTTTTTTTTTTTTTAAAAATCGCAATTAAAATCAAAACAATCTGATGATTTCGTTTTTTCAGCTAAAGCATATTCTCCAACACGTTTTTCAAAAAAATTTGTTTTTCCTTCTATACTAATCATATCCATAAAATCAAACGGATTAGATGAATTATATATCTTATCATAACCTAATTGTAAACATAAACGATCTGCTACAAATTCAATATATTCAGACATTAATTTAGAATTCATTCCAATTAATCTACACGGTAAGGCTTCACATATAAATTCCTTTTCAATTTCAACAGCTTCTTTAATTATTTCATAAAATTTATTTTTTTGTATTTTTTTAGTTAATTTATTATACAATAATACTGCGAATTCTGTATGAAGAGCTTCATCTCTAGAAATTAATTCATTGCTAAATGTTAATCCAGGCATTAAACCACGTTTTTTTAACCAATATATAGAACAAAAGGCACCTGAAAAAAATATTCCTTCTACGCATGCGAACGCCACTAATCGTATTGCGAAATTACTTTTTTTATCATTTATCCATTTGATTGCCCAATCTGCTTTTTTCTTAATACACGGAAAATTATCAATTGCTGAAAATAATTTTGTTTTTTCTTCACGATCATTAATGTAAGTATCAATTAATAAACTATATACTTCACTATGAATATTTTCCATAGCTATTTGAAATCCATAAAAAGCGCGAGCTTCTGATAATTGTACTTCAGTCATAAAGCGCATAGCTAAATTTTCTAGTACAATTCCATCACTTGCTGCGAAAAAAGCCAAAATCATAGATATAAAAAATCGTTCATCAGTATCAAGACCGTTCCAATGTGATAAATCTTTAGATAAATCTATTTCTTCTGCACGCCAAAAACACTCAACTTGTTTTTTATACATAGACCAAATTTCTTCGTCTTGTAATGGGAACATAACATAACGATCATTATTTTCTTTTAATAATATTTCTGTACTATTTTTAGACATCCTAAATATATTTATATAATGATATTTAAATTTTTTTAAATAAATATAATTTAAAAAAATTATTACAACCATGTACATATTTTTATTTTTACAAATTAAAATTATGAATAGTTGTAGTATTGTTTAAAATATATTATAAATATATAAATATATATTAAATTATGAATGAAATATCTATACGTGAGCAAAAACTATATCAAATAAAATATGAATTGGATAAAAGAAAAAGAAAAATAGTAGACAAAGGAAAAATTTTAAAAAAACATACAAATGAAAATGAATTTTTACAAATAGTTTTAGACGATTATAAAAAATATTATAATCATATAATTGATACAAAAAAAAAACAATTAGAAGAATTTAATAGATTAAAACAATACATAATAGCTACAAAATCTAATATTCATTCTATAGATATAAATATAGATAGAGCTAAGTTAGATTATAAAGATATAAATAATGAAATAACCAAATTAAAAAGTGAATTAGATCAAATGATTTCTAATGATAATATAAATGAATGATAATAATGAATTAAAAAATATAAAAATTATTTTACAAAATTATCAAAATAAAATAAAGAATGATGAAAATAAAGTAATTGAAATGAATAAATATATAGAAGAAATTCAAAAATATTTAGCAAAACAAAAATCTGAATTAAAAAAAATTTATAGTTTTATAGATAGTTATGGTTTGGTAATGAAAAAACAACAAGAAGCAGACATTGAACCAACTATAGATGAATATTTAGCTTCACTTGAACAAATTAAACAAGATATAAAAAAATTATTATACTAAATAAAAATAAAATAATATTTATATTTATTATATGGCCGCCACACAACCAGATGAAGAAATTAATTATGTTGAATTACTTAATCAAATGTCCGAATTACCAGCATTAACAGGAGATATTAGAACAAAACAGCAGCAAGTTAATGGAAAAAGACAAGCTTTAAATAAAACTATTCAAGATATGTTACTATTAGTAAATGGATTACAAAGTGAAATTAAAAATATCAAGGGTAAAGGGTCAGAAGAATTAAAAAAAATGAAACAAGCAATTAAACAAGCAAAAGCATCTCAAGATAATACATTACAACAAGCTCTTACTGAAATTGGAACTTTAGTAGATTTACAAGGATTAGAATCGAATGTTAATAGTCTTTATGGTAAAGTAAAAGGTCTACGTGATACATTAAATGAGAGCTCAGATGGACCAGGAGCAGGACCAGGAGGACCAGGAGCAGGACCAGGAGGACCAGGAGGACCAGGAGCAGGACCAGCACCAGGAGACTCTAAAGAAAAACTTTTAGGTGGATATACCTATGGTGCACGTAAAAAAAGAAGACGTACTAGATCAAAAGGTAAAAAAGGTAAAAAAGGTAAAAAAACAACTAGAAAAAAATATTTTTAAGCATTATTTAGACAGAAAATAAAATATTTTTATTTTTATAAAAATATTTTATTCGTATATATTATAATGTCTAGAACTTGCAAACATAAATCATGTAATCGTAAAAAAAGATGCACTATGAGAAAAAGAGGTGGTGCTATGTCTCTAAGAGGTGGAAAAAGAAGAGGTGGTGCTATGTCTCTAAGAGGTGGAAAAAGAAGAGGTGGTGCTATGTCTCTAAGAGGTGGAAAAAGAAGAGG
>Ga0209533_1005018_pt1 | contig 11360 bp, 8 predicted proteins | sample COG_04_FD_184748 | JGI IMG/M metagenome (GOLD analysis project Ga0209533, IMG submission 184748) | Pelagic Microbial community sample from North Sea - COGITO 998_met_04 (SPAdes) (version 2) | ecosystem: Environmental > Aquatic > Marine > Neritic zone/Coastal water | place: Helgoland, sampling... | reverse complement strand
ATGTTCAAGGTAAAGATGAATATGATGCTCTTGAGTGTTTTTGCCATACTGATAAATATGAGTATGTATCTGGACGCTCCAATATTTTTACATTTTTGAAAGAAAAAGAAAATGACGATAGTTCAAATAAATATAATCGTAAAGTTATATTAATCAATGAATGTATTGAAAAACTTAAATTAGATGAAAAATATGAAGTAAAAGGTGTATTTTATTTTGATGGAGACCATTTTATTGAATTAGTGTCTTTATCTTATGAACTACAAGACTTTTTTAAACAAGAAGACTTTTGTTATTTTAAACTCAATGCTGAAGAAAACCGTATGCACAGAATTCAATTTCATACTGATAAACAAGATGGTAGTAATAGTGATAATAATGATAGTAATGATTGTAATGATTGTAATGATAGTAATGATAGTAATAATGATTGTGATAAAAAACATAAACAGTATTGTGAAACACTTTATTCATTCCTTGAAAAACGCAATAACTTTGGAGATATATATTGGTTTGTAGAAGATACTATGAGTGAATTAAATAGATTTTATGAACTTAATAAAACGACATTACTCAATGACGAAACTAAAGAATATACTTTTAGACATATGTTAATGCTTGAAGGTGCTTTGGCTAATCCTGATAATACTATTAATTTACTTACAATGATAAAATCAGGACAAATTACAAATGAATTACTATGGCTTACTTATGTAAAACACAATCATTATAATAATCATACAAATGATATTCAATTAAAAGATAATAAAATGTTAATTAGTCTAATTATTGATAGATTTTCTAAAGATGAACTTAAACTATTCTTACAATATGCGATTGAAGGCTGTCGAACTTATATTACTTATCGTATGAGAGACTTCTATAATTATATTCATCCTAATTTAACAGTTGTTAAAATGATTGTTCCAAAACATATTTATTATTTAGAAAATATTTTATGCAATTTTCAAACTGAAGATGAAAAAGATGAAAACAAAAAAATAGAATATCTCTTACTGGAAAATAAAATGTTAAAATTTTGGAAGGAAAGTTGTAATTATACTATGTCATTCTATCCCGATAGAGGCGAAATACGTAATTATTACGATAAAGATGAAGACATTCGCGACTATTTGGAAAGTTTGGGTAAGTAAAATATTGTTTGATGCTATTTAATTATTATTTTTTGGGGGGTTTTTAATTTTTTTATGGCTATGGGGTTGATTGTGCTATTTATGCGTTTGTTTAATTAGGAAATTTTAAACCAATTTGAATGTCATTCATACCTAACTTTCTTAAAGCAGCGTCTTCATTAAACCCTTGTAAATTTTGTAAAGACTCACGTATTGTTTTTCTATTTTGTCTGGCATTTTTATTACTTGTATTATTTTTTTTTTTTATTTGTTCATTATTATAATTTTCTATTAATCTATTTATGTCTTGAATTTTAGTTTTTAAATATTTTATCATTAAGGTTAATTTATTTCTTATTGCTATTTTATTTATACATTTTGCTTCAATAGTAGCATTATTTTCTTCTTTTACAATTTGTTCTATATTTTTTATTTCTTCTGTCTTTTTCTCAATATAGTTTTTAATTTTTGCTTTAATTTCTAATAATAATTTATTAATATTTCCAATAGATTGTTTTTTTTCATTATTACTATTATTACTATTATTACTGATTATATTATCTGGTAATGTATTCATTAAATGATTTAGTTCTGTCTCCAATATACTTATATTATTACCTAATTTTTGATAATCAATATATTGCCGTTTTTGACTTGGAATAATATTATTATTATTAGTTTTTATTTTTTTTGTTTTATATTGTGTTTTACATTTTTCTAGTTCATTATTATTTCTATTTCTTTTTAGTGTACTCATATTTTTACTCTTACTTATATAACTTTATAAATATATTTGTTAATAATTTTAATAATAACTATTCTATTAATTTAATTAGATAATAATTAAATTAGATAATAATATAAATAAAAAAATAAAAAAAATTATTTATTCTATATTTAAAAATTCTTTTAATAATTGTAATGCTTTAAAACGATGAGAAATTGAGTTTTTAGTTTCATTATCCATTTCGCCATAAGTTTTATTATAGCCTTCTGGTAAAAACACAGGGTCCCAACCAAAATTCATATTTCCACGAGGTTCTACCAATGTTCCTTTTGTAATACCTGTAAAATAATGTATTTGACTATCTCTATTTTCTTGATAAGCAAAAATACATTTTGCTTCAATTGTTTTATCTTCATATCCTAATAATAATTTATTTAATCCATCTAACCCTATTTTTTTCATAAACCATTTAATATATGGTCCAGGTAATCCCCCTAACGCATTAAAACATAAAGATGTATCTTCAACTATGATTGGACCATTTAATTGTAATGATGCTGATTTACATTTTTCTTGTATCACATATTCTGGCTCACCTTGAACTTCTGGTAAATCAATATCTAATGATTTAATATTATAATGTGTATCTTCTTGATTAGTCTTTAATATACTTCTTACCTCTTCTAATTTATTACGATTACCTGTAATAAAAGTAATAAATGTTTTATTATTAGTATTAGTGTTATTATTATTATCTGTGGGGTTGTTCATTTTTATTATATATATATATATTTATTCTGTATGTATTTATTCTGTATGTATTTATTCTAGATAAACGTTTTTTATTTATACTTATAATTATTTTTTTATATTATAATTTATAATTAATTCTTTTTACTTAATTTTTTATTTTATTATTCTATTTTTATATTACGTTTCACATTTTATTTTTTTATATGAAAAAATAATAACACTAGAAAGATTTTTTGTAAATGTTTTATTATTTATTATATAATAGTTCATTTTCATTTATTGTTGAAAATAGATTATTTTCAACAGTATTATATGGCAGTATTCTTTATATTCTAACACACGCAGTATTAAATTACTGTGATGTATCTATACTTACTATTATAAATAATTATTATTGGACACTCTTATCTCTAGATATTATTTCATTTACATATGCTATCTATAATTCTATTATAAATAATAATGATATTAATAATAATTCTAATAATGTCTCTGGAGAAGGTAATTCTATGAATGTCAGTTTTAATTTATTAAAAAATAAAATAAATACAATGTTTGATAGAAAAAATGATTTAACAATAACACATATACCAAATACTAATAATAGTAATCATAATAGTAATAATAATAATAATAATAATAATCAATTAAACAATAGAAAAAATAAAAATCAATTACAAGAACATTTTAATAATACAGAAAATAATGACAATATTAATTATTTAAATAGTGATAATTTTATAGATACACATCGTAGTAAAAATAAAGACCCGTTAGATGATTTAGATTTTACAGATTTAGAAAATATTGCCCCACCTTCTAATGAATTAAACTCATCAGCACAATTTTCAACTCCTATAAATCGTTTAAAAAAAAATAATGTGGTTATGAATAATAATACAACTATGAATAATGATACGTCTAATAGTAATTCATCAACACCTATTAGTTTAATTCGTAATAATGTAAAAATTCAAGAACCACTCATTACACATAATAATGATAATTTAAATAATACTGATACTTGTAATGAAAGCACCGCAGGTAGTGATGTTGGTAGTGTTATGGATTTAGCCGATTTTGAAAATTCTTTTTAATTCTAATAATTTCTAAATTTGGTATATAATTTATACTGTTTTGTAAAATATTATTTAAAAGTATTTTTTTATGTTTATCCAGAACAAACTCTTTATTTTTAGTTATATTACTAGTAGTATTACTAATAGTATTAATAGTATTACTATTATTTTTAGTTAATATACCATTTATAAAATTATAATTATTACAATTAACTTTATTCTTACATTCATAATGATTTATTTTAGACAATAAAGAATACGTTTCATAATTTAATGATTTTGAATTTATACTTTTAATAATTTCTGGGTTTAATAAAATAATACCAATATAAATTGTTGTTTCTGTTATATATAATGGTGCTAGTATATAATCTGTATTTAATTCTAATTCTTCAAAATGAATAGTAAATGCTTTACTATAATCTTTAATAGTAGCATTGAAATACTCTAGCATTGACTTATAATTAAATAAATGTTCTAGTTTTATAGATTTATTTTTTTTGGATTTACAACTATGTTCTGTATTATTTATATTATTTATATTATTTATATTATAAGTATAGTCTGTATAATTATTAATGGTTAAATATAAAAAGTCAATATTAGAATTTACAGTTAATGTTTTTTTATCCCAATTTAATGTATCATTATCACACATAAACTGAAATGATAATAAGTTAAATACTATCATTGTAAAATGTAATAGTTAATAATAATGGTTAATAATAATATTTAATAATAATGTCTAATAATGATGTCTAATAATGATGTTTAATAATCATAATTATATATTTATAAACTTGTTAATTTTTAAACTTTTTATTTTTAAACTAATAAGATTAATTTAATAAATTCAATTTTATGTATTTGAATTAAAAATATATTATCATAATAAAAATATATAATTATATTAATAATATATAAATAAATATAAAATGTTTAATCTTTATTGTTTAACTATTCTAGCAATCACTCTATTAATTATATTATGTTATACTGAAAAAGATAAAAAAGAAACATTCTTCAATTCACCTTATTCTGGATTAACAAATCATAGTGATGCTCCTTGGACTATTGATAGACCTACTAAAGCCATTGTTACTACAGTTTTAACTAAAATTATGAATATGATTAATAAAAAAACAACTATGGCATATGTTGTAAATGGATATGATAGATTAGACCAAGAAAAACTCGATAAATTAACAACACGTTTTATTGCTGATTTTTTTGCTGCAGATATGAAGACATTTATTACTAGACGCTTTATCATTATTTTTAAACTTAACTTCAAAACCAAAGAAGTTGAAGTAGAACATATTAACCTTGGTAATGCCACTAAAAATGAAGATAAAGTATTTATGGATTATCCCGCTCCTGAACTTATTTTAACCGATGACAATTTACTTAAAAATGAATATAAAGTTATGGGCTTTAATGAATCTAAAATTGAATACGGTATTTTATCTAGTCAAAAAGAAATTAGAAAACCTAATGAATTATCCGTTGGTAGTTTCTCTGGTTATCAAAATCCCCAAGCCCTTTTTCCATCACGAAGACAAAGCAGATGCTGGGATAATAATGGTATTAATTACATTGAAAAACAAACCGACTTAAAAATTGGTGTTAATAATAGCCCTATGAAAAGAATGCCCCAACCTTACCAAAATCCTACTAATGGCAGAAGAGAATGGGAAAGCGATACTAAATGGTTGTTTGATTTAGTCGATAATAGTGGTGGTATTGGAACTAATGGCTCTGGTAAAAGGTTTTAAGATATATGTATAATAATTGAGATTAGTTTAGTTTTAATGTTTTTATTTTAATTTATGTTTTTTTATAATTTTTAAAAATTTTTAGATTTTTTAGTAAAATTCAAAAAAATTGTTTTTATTTATAATAGTATATAAATTATTACTCTTGCACGCTGGTTTGAGAATTTTTGAAGTTGATTGATTTCATTTGTATACAAAATGCCTAAAGGAAAAAAAACCGAAAAACAAAATACCGAATACGGTAGGTTGTTGATTGCTGAAAAGGAACGCTTTAAAAAGGAACGCTTTGCTGAAAAGGAACGCTTTAAAAAGGAACGCTTTGAAGAAGAGAGACGCTTTGAAGAAGCGAGACGCTTTGAAGAAGCGAGACGCTTTGAAGAGGAACGTTTAGAACAAGAACGTTTAGAAAAGGAACGCTTTGAAGAAGAGAAAAGAGTTTGTAATATACTGGAGATGTTTGAGGAAAAACTCAATTTTAAAAATTCCGGTAATGTGCTGCTATTCTTTGTATTTTGGTTTGATCTTTTAAATTTCTTCATAATTCCTTTTTGTGGACCAAATGAAGAAAAGCAGGGCACATTTACAAACTCTTTTTACTATAATGTCATCTTTCCAATTATTTATAGTCGATTGCCCACTGATACGATTTTATGTTTTCCAGCAGAAAAATCTTTAGAGATTCTTACGGAACATGAATTTTTGAAAAAAAAAAATAGTTGTCTATCGCGTGATGAAACTAATAAGACAAATAATTTGTCTGAAGAAGAAATGCTTCAATTTCTATATATGAAGTATATTCGCACTGGTCAAATGATCATACCAATGAATATGATATGTGAAAACTGGTATGAAGATTTGTATCTAAAAGGTAGATTTGATGGTTTTATTTCTACCTTGACAATGGGTGATATCTTGAATGAATTAAAGATACTTTATGGATTTTATAAAGTTAAAGTAGTTTACTCAAATGTTCCAGAGTATACTTATAATACCAATGAATTGATACACTACACCAAATATGAACGTCATGAATCTTGTAGTTATTATTATGACCCTGATAGTTATTATTATGACCCTAATAGTAATAATTATTATGGTGACGATAATGATAACAAAGCAAAAGAAGCATACATTAACTTTGCTTGTCAACGAACCTGTAATAAGTGTAGAAAAATCGAATCCTATGCTTTTTATTTAAATCTTTCCATTGATTCAGATAGTAGAGTTTGTATTGTTTACAAAAGATATCAATACAATTCTTTGTCAAGTCTCTTTCAAAAACTTAACGAAGATGGCTCTTCGTTTCGACCTAACAATCAACCGTCATGTTATAAATGTATGGATGATGAAGAAATTGAGAACAAAGTTGTTGCCCTAATAACACATCCTCATCATAATCCTTTTATAGGGAATTATAAATATTCCTTCAGATGCCCACCACCTAGAATAATTGATTCTAATTCTGATTCTAATTCTGAATGTAAGCGAGAATGTTGCTTTCAACTGGATAATGACCCAAGAATAGCAACAATTATCGATAATCCACGCTATAATTGGTTTAACAGGGCGCTTGAAAAAGAAATTATTGGGCGTGTGTTTAACTATCCCAAATCTTATTGGATGCGACCACCTACCGGAACTAGAAAATATAAGTCATCATTTGACATAATGGTAATGACTGTAATGTTATGTAATTCAACCGAATCATTACCATATTTACCGTCTGAAATGATTGAATTTATCTTATCTTTCATCTTGGTGTCAGACATATCACAGGAACCAAAGTCATCATCTGATTATGACTTGACTACCAGTAACAGTGATGAGGTTGGGAGATTTCTTGATGCGTTGTATGCATAATTCTTTTAAGATGAATAAATTTTATTTTTTATTTTTTTTTTACCGTTTATAATTTTAAAATAAATAATTTATAATTATATATTTATATATTTAGTTATATAGTTATAATTTATCTATCTTCTCAAATAATGTCATCATCATTATCATTAACAACATCAACATCATCTTTATTATATCCAGCATTAGTAAGTTCATTAATAGAAAATTGTATTACTCATCCAATTGATGTTATTAAAATACATAAACAAACCAATATGCCATTAACTTATAATTTTAAAACATTATATAAAGGATTTAGTCCAAGAGCAATAGGTAATATACCATCTAGAACTGTTTTTTTATTTACTCAAGATTATTTACAAAATTGTATTATAAGATTTAATAATGATGAAACAAATTTTAACAATAATAAAAATAATAAACATAATAAACATAATAAACATAATAAAATAAATAAAATAACACAGGCTATTATAATACCATTTTATTCTGGATTAGCACAAACATTAGTTGATACACCTGTTGAAGTTTTAAAAATGAATAAAATTATGATTATGAATAATAAAAATCCATACAAAGGTTTTTTACCACATTTTGGGAGAAACCTAATTTTTGTATTTTTTGTCTATAACTTTAAACAATTTGGTGGAGGTGGTTATTGTGGGAATGGGAGTTTGGAAAATGAGAAGAGTAGTGGTGGTAATGGGATTGTAATCCATAATAATAATTCTTATTTACAAACTGCATTTTATGGAGCAATTGGAGGATTATTAGGTTCTTATATTAGTCATCCATTAGATACGATTAAAACGTGTATTCAAACTAACCGCAACTATGATTATTTTAAAGCAAAAGAGTATATGCGAGGGGGACATTTACGTGCTGGGATGAGTATGATTAATATATTTATTAGTTTATATGTTTTTGAAAGGATGAAAAATTTTTGATGGGATTTGGATTTTGGTTATTATAGTTTTGTTTTTAGAGAAATAGAGAGAGGAGAAATACTTTTTATGTATTTTTATTTAATAGTTTTGTAATTTTTATTTTTTAATATAAAGATAAAATACACTATAATTTATATAAAATACAATTCATTTTAAAAATTTATTCATTTTAAAAAAGACACAGACATACCAAAGACATAAAATGGAAGGTCTATATTTAATACACACGCGAGAATTTATTAGCACTAATAAAGAAATATATAAAATTGGAAGAAGTAGTAATATAGAAAATAGAGTAAGAAATTACCCTAATGGAAGCAAAATATTATTAGCAATGATTAATAAAAATTCTATACAATGTGAAAAAGATTTAATAAAAAAATTTAAACTTACATTTACACAAAAACAATTTTATGGTAATGAATATTTTGAAGGAAATAAATATGAAATGATTGAAATAATATCTAATTATATTATTACAGATAATAAAGAATGTAAGAGGAAAGAATATATAAAAAAGGAAAAAGATGACAAAAAAAAAGAAAGGGAAAAGAAAAAGGATAGAAGGGATAAAGAAGAGACAGAAAAGAAGAAGAAGGAAAAGAAGAAGATGAAAGAAGAAATTAAAATTATAGAATGTCCTAAATGTAATGTTGATTTTAAATATATATCTATTTTAAAAAGACATTTAGAAAATTCAGCAAGATGTAGTTCTAATGATGTATATATAAAAAATACTATTAATAATATTAATCAAAATACTAATACTGATAATTTATTTATTTGTAATGATTGTAATAAACATTTTAAATTTAAAACGTCTATTTATAGACATAAATCTATTTCTAAATGTGCAAAAAATAAAAACAAATTACAACTTACATAAAAAATGTGATGATTTTAATAAAGATACAGAAACTTATATAAATAGTATTCTTATTTAATATTATTTTATTTTATAATTCTAATTTTACAATTTTGTTTTTATGTATTTTTATTTTTATATGATTTTTCAAAAAAAAAATGTCATAACCTCCCGATTTTTTGAGTATGTATCACAAACTCTATCTTATTTACACTATAAATTTTATATTTTACGCTCATAACATACATACCTTACTATAAATTTGTGATTTTATATAATTATATAAGTTTTATTGTTTTTGCGTATAAATGGTCTTTTTACGCGAGATATGTGTTTATTGAAATATATGTTGTGTATATACACTATATTTGATTATACGGCTATTTTATATGTTTTACTACTTACTATACTCTACTCGCGCGGGCGCCCGCGCACACGGAACAATTAAATTAAAAAAATATAATAATAACATAATACTAATATACTATATACTAAACTAAACTATATAATAATACTCATACTTATAATAATAAATAATAATAATATATAAATACATAACTAAATAAATAATATATAAAATAATATATATAAAGTACTATAATAAGTAAAATAAAAAATATAAATATAGTTGAATTTGTAAAGTATTGTGTGTTAAGTGTATTATACTCAGTATTACAGTGTAATTAGGTATAAGTTATGATACAAAAAACAAAATGTGTATAAAATTGTTAAGCGACAAATTACAATATATAAGTGTATTGTGTAATAAAATGTGTATTTTATTTTTAGATACTCAAAAAATCGGGAGGTTATGACAAAAATTTTTTAAATAATTTGGTAATTTAAAAATTACATTTTGTTTTTAAAAAATTAATTTATAAAATATACATATTATTAAAGTATGATACAGTATATTTTATATTATTTATATTTTACATATGTATATATAACATTAAAGCATTAATTATACATACCATAGATAGTATAATTAATACTTTAATTATACATATTTACATTCAAACAGATAACATTATCATTTAATTTATAATACTTAACTAATGTAGGTATAAAAATTATTAAAATCATCTATATTTTTAATTTAAAGAAATAATTATATTATATAAGTATAAGTATAAATATAATTATAATTAAAAGTATAATTATATAAATATAAAAATGGCTGATAGAACTTGTCCTAAATGTAATCATATATTTAAATATCCAACAATGTTAAAACAACATTTTAAAAAATCATTTCATTGTTTAATGGATGATGAAGAAATAAAAATTTTCTTTAATCCAAATATTATAAAATGTAATATATGTTCTCAAACATTTGTTCAAAAATCATCTCTCTATAGACATCAACGTAATATTCAATGTGTACAAAAAAGAAGTAATTCTAAAGTATCTATACCAAATATTATTCCGAATAACCAACCAACCACTGCTGTTACTAATAATATAAATCATACAAATAGCCACAACACAACAAACAATACTAACAATACAATAATAAATAATAACAATAATATTAACATTCAGTATATTAATCCATTTGGTTTTGAGGATGTTAGGACAATTCCTATTACTGAAATGAAAAAAATATTAAAATCGGGAACAGAAGCGGGGTTACATATTATAAAAGCGATTTATGATAAGATAGAAAATAAGAATTTCTATAAGCCAAATTTATCTAGACCTGAAATTGCTTGTTTAAATGAGGATTTAAAATTAACAATTTATAAGAGTAAAGAATTTGCTGATGCTTTGTTTGATAGGTGTATTGCTTTATTACATCATATGTTATATTTATGTAAGAATGAATTTACGAATGTGAATATAAAATATATTTATGAAAATATAGAGCATATAGAATTAACAATGAGAACAGAAATTTATGATAAAAAATTAAAGACTATTATAGAATCCGAATTTAGAAATAATAATTTAGATACGAAAGATAGAATAAAAAATTTTATAAAACAAATAAAAGAAGATACATTAGTAAAAGATAATTCATTATTGCAGATAAAAAATAATTTAGATTTACAAAATAAGAAAAATGAAGAATATACAAAAATACTTACTAGAAATGAGTTAAATAAATTATTTGGAGACCCTCGTATTATTTTAGGATTAAAAAAAGAAGAGATTATTTTAAATTTAAGAGTTTCTAGATTTGAAGAAAGTATATTTTATAAATTCTGGATAGATAGAT
>Ga0209533_1005017_pt1 | contig 11360 bp, 9 predicted proteins | sample COG_04_FD_184748 | JGI IMG/M metagenome (GOLD analysis project Ga0209533, IMG submission 184748) | Pelagic Microbial community sample from North Sea - COGITO 998_met_04 (SPAdes) (version 2) | ecosystem: Environmental > Aquatic > Marine > Neritic zone/Coastal water | place: Helgoland, sampling... | reverse complement strand
ACAGTTTGCTCTTTAGAATTGCTAGTGGCGAGATGTTTGGCCCTAACCAACCTGTCGCTCTTAACCTCCTTGAAATCACTCCAGCTTTAGAAGCCCTCAAAGGTGTCGCTATGGAGCTTGATGACTGTGCTTTTCCTCTACTTACTGACATCGTGATGACTGACGATGTGAATGTCGCCATGACCGATGTCAACTGGGCACTCCTCGTAGGATCTAAGCCTCGTGGTCCAGGCATGGAACGTGCTGACCTCATCAAAGACAATGGTGCTATCTTTACCTCAACAGGCAAAGCTATCAATGATCACGCTGCAGCTGATGTACGTGTAGCTGTGGTTGGTAACCCATGTAACACTAACTGCCTCATCGCCATGAGCAATGCTCCTGACGTGCCTAATGACAGATTTACTGCGATGACCAGACTCGACCAGAACCGTGCCATGACCCAACTCGCACAAAAATCAGGCACTACAGTCACAGACATCAAAAACATGGTTGTATGGGGTAACCACTCAGCTAACCAAGTACCTGACTACCTCAACGCCAGCATCGCAGGCAAACCAGCGACTGAGGTTATCACTGATTTAGATTACCTACAAAACGAGTTCACTCCAACTGTAGCCAAACGTGGTGCGGCTATTATTGCTGCTCGTGGTAAATCATCAGCTGCTTCTGCTGCTAATGCGCTCATCGATCATGTTAAGAGCCTCACGACTCCAACTCCAGAGGGCGAAGTATTCTCAGCTTGCGTAAGCTCAGATAACAACCCTTACGCTGAGTCACTCGGCATCCCTGAGGGGCTTATCTTTAGTTTCCCATGTACCTCAACAGGTAATGGCGACTACAAGATTGTCGAAGGTTGGGAACTCGACGATTTCCTCAAAGCTGGCATCCAAAACAGCATCGACGAACTCACCGAAGAAAAAGAAATTATCAGCAACTTGCTTAAATAATTTCATCAACCATTCTTTAAATTATTAGTTTAAAGAAAATCAAGCCAGTGAGATGTATGTCTCACTGGATTTTTTTATTAATTCACAAACAATATTTTTCCTCCCCTTTTCGGTTGCTGAGCATGAGTGAGGGCTTGTTGATGCTTAGCTAATGGGTAAGTGGCCGCGACTGGTTGTGAGAGCTTACCTGCTATGACATAATCAGCGAGCTGTTGATACGTCTGCTGTATTTTCTCATAAGGTGTCTGACTCAGCCATTCTGTGACCCAGAGTCCATGTAGGCTAATCCCTTTGAAAATTAGAAACTTATTCGGCACTTTGAGACTACGTAAGCTCATTGCTCCATAAGTCACATGCTGCCCTTTAGGAGCCAAACAATCCATGAGACGCAACGCGCTATCACCCCCCACCGCATTCATGGCTAATTGTGGCTCTACACCGTTGGTGAGTTCGAGCACTTGGGATTTGAGGTCTTCTGCATCCACGAGGTTGATATCCCCTCCTAAATCAATAATTTCAGCGAGAGCTTCCTCACGACGCACAATATTAATGGTCTTGATGCCGAGTATTTGAGCGAGCTGAATCAAAGATTGCCCTACACCTGAATTGGCGGCGTTTTGAATGATCCAGTCACCTGCTTTTAAATCCAAAAAACTGGTCAGTAATTGCAAGGCTGTGAGTGGATTAACCTTGAGCATCGCTGCTTGTTCGACAGCTAATTCCTGAGGGATTTTAACTAGGCTATCTGCTGAGCAAATCAACTCTTGTTGCCATGTTCCCACACGCTTGATGAATATGACTCTATCTCCTGCTTGAAATAACTCTGATTGCGAGTCTAGCACCTCAGCCACTCCCTCAATACCGCAGGTACTTGGTAACTCTGGTTTGACCCCATAATAACCTTGTACATAATTGATATCGGCAGGATTAATCGCAGATGCTAGTACACGCACCTGCACCTGCCCTGACTCTAAAGCAGGCAATGGTAACTCTACCAACTCCATGACCTCTTCAGGCTGACCAAAGCTTTTGAATTGTAGGGATTGCATCATGAATATAAGGTTACAAAAAAAGGCGAGGTTTTTCAACCTCGCCTTTTTGCTAATTGACTTAGCTATTCGATTTTCTCGTAAGTCTTAGAGACCTTCTGAGATAAGAGCAAGTGCTTCGGCTGCACGGTTTGAGTAACCCCACTCGTTATCGTACCAAGCGCCGATTTTAACCATACCACCTTCGAGTACCATAGTACAACCAGCATCAAGAATTGATGAGTGTGGGTCGCCTACGATGTCTTGAAGTACAAGTGGTAATTCAGTGTAATTAAAGATACCTTTGAAGTTTTCTGTAGCTGCGGCCTCGGCAAAAGCTGCGTTGACCTCTTCTACGGTGACTTCTACGCCGTCTTTGAGTTGCGCTACAAAGTCAGTGAGTGAACCAGTTGGAGTTGGTACACGGTATGAGTTACCGATAAGCTTACCTTTGAGCTCAGGAATAACCTCACCAATAGCTTTGGCTGCGCCTGTGCTACTTGGGATGATGTTAATCGCAGCTGAACGAGCACGACGTAAGTCTGAGTGTGGTAAATCTAAGATTTTTTGGTCATTGGTGTAACTATGGATAGTTGCCATGATACCTTTCTCAACACCCCATTTGTCGTTGAGGATTTTCACCATTGGTGCAAGACAGTTAGTCGTACAAGAAGCGTTAGATACGATGTGATGATTGTCAAAATCATAATCTTGGTGGTTGATGCCAAGACACATAGTTAAATCTGGGTCTGATGCAGGTGCTGAGATGAGCACTTTTTTAGCTCCTGCTGAGATATGTTTGCTACTGCCCTCACGTGAAGCAAAGAAACCTGTTGATTCAAGTACAGTATCAACACCAAGGTCGGCCCAAGGAAGAGCTGCTGGGTCTCTTTCTGCAAGGAGTACGATTTTGTGACCATCAACGATGATAGCACCTTCTTCGGCTACTACTTCGGCAGCGAAAATGCCTTGAGTTGAATCGTACTTAAGTAAGTGAGCGATTGTTTTTGCATCTGTTAAATCATTGATTGCAACTACTTTTGTAAGTTCGCCTTTGTTAAAAAGCGCTCTAAGTACGTTACGTCCAATTCTACCGAAACCGTTAATTGCATATTTTGCCATAATTTAATAATCTGAAAGTTTGAGCCAAAAAGCTAAGTGGCTATGCCTATAAATACAAGTAAAATCTGTAGCTAAACTGCTCAAGTCAAATGATTGACTTAAAATGGATAAGTGGTTGACGTTAAAAATGCACTTTATGCCACCAGCTCTATCAAGCCATCTTTAAAACTCCCCACGAAAGGTGCAACTAGCCGTTGGGGTCTCATCAATTTTGATTTCATAGAGCCCTGGGAGTTGATCTTGTATTTTTGTCCAAAACCACGCTGCCATAATTTCTATAGTAGGGCTTTCTAAGCCTTCGATATCATTGAGATAACTATGATCAAGTTGCTCTAATAGTGGATTCATCGCATCAGTGATGCATTTGTGATCATAAATCCAGCCAATCTTAGGATCTACCTCTCCATAGATACTGACATAGACTTTAAAGCTATGCCCATGCATCTGACGGCATTTATGATCCTCTGGCAAACTCGGCAAAGTATGAGCGGCTTCAAATCGGAATGTCTTAGTTAGGATAGCTTTCATAAGTATTTTAGTGATAGTTCGGCCTATGAATTAGACTGACTCTCCTGCAATGAGGTCTGCGAAACTTTGGCGTTGGCGGATGACTTTGACCTCATCACCGTCGACTAAAACCTCAACTGGTAATGGACGTGAGTTGTAATTAGAAGCCATCGTAAATCCATAAGCCCCCGCGCTCATCAACGCAATATAATCACCGCGCTCAATATTAGGCAGCTCTGCACTCTGACAAAAGAAATCACCTGTTTCACAAATAGGACCAACAATATCTCCTGTGAGAGAGTTGTCACTGACTTGTGATTGTTTAAATGGCACGATTTCATGATAGCCTTCGTAGAGTGCTGGACGAATAAGGTCATTCATAGCGGCATCCACCATTCTAAATGATTTAGATTTACCTGATTTTTCGTAGAGGCACTGAGTCACTAAGACGCCTGCATTACCTGCGATAAAACGACCTGGCTCGAGTAAGATTTTTAAACCTAGCGGCTTAAGTAGTGGCACGATACGCTCAGCATAGAGCTCAGGAGTGAGAGGTCTATTATCATCAGTCTTGGAATCCCACCAGCTTTGTGCACCAGAAGCAAGCGCATCTTCATACACAATGCCGATACCTCCGCCGATAGAGAAGAACTCAATAGCATAGGTGTCTTTGAGCATTTGGACTAATTCTAGTACTTTTTGTACCGCCTCTTCAAATGGCTTGACCTGAGTGAGTTGCGAACCGATATGCATCTGTAAACCTTTGATTTCAAGAAAAGGTAAATTAGCAGCGATATGTGCATAAGCGCCCTCAATAGCTTCAAAATCTATACCAAACTTATTTTCAGCTTTGCCTGTAGAAATATACTTATGAGTTTTAGCATCTACATTAGGATTTACTCTTAATGCTACAGGTGCTTTGACTCCTTTGGCCTCGGCGAGATTATTGATGACTTCTAATTCATGTATCGATTCGACATTAAAGCAATAGATGCCTTGCTCGAGCGCATAGTTGATTTCTTCGTCTGTTTTACCCACACCTGCAAAAGTACAATGTGCCGCATCTCCACCTGCAGCAATAACACGATAAAGCTCGCCAGCTGACACGATATCAAAACCGCTGCCTAATTCTTTGAGTAGGTTTAAAATAGCAATATTAGAGTTAGCCTTAACTGCGTATGATATTTCATGATCTAACTCCGCAAGAGCTTGATCTAGACGCTGATAACTATCTCTAAAAGTTTGCGCTGAATAGACATAAGTAGGCGTATTGTGGAGAGCTGTGATACTGCTTAATTCTACATTTTCACAATGTAGAGATCCGTTTTTATAATGAAAATGATGCATAACTGGTAAGTTCTATAAAAGATGAATGGAATCTAGCATTGAGGTCTTATGACATCAAGTGATTTATCTTAAATTATTAAGGCTTCGTCATAGCCAAGAAAAGAAAAAGGCTCAGGCGAACTACCACCTGAGCCTTAAATTAATCACTATTAAAAATTAACTATTATATAAACTTTGGATAAATTGAATAAACCTATTTAAAACTTATATACCTATAGATACGCACCTTTTTCAAAAATCTTTCAAAAAAAGAATATTTTTTCAAAAAAGTTTACAATTCTTTTATTTTAATATTTCTCCACTGCACTTTAAAGGGCCCCTGACCCTTAAGTCGTTTAGGAATACTGTGTACTTGAAGGGCGATGAAACCATCAGGACACATCTCGTAAGCTTTCTCATGTGTGAGGTTAGAAACTTGCTGCCCATTTACCCATGTTTGTATAGTGGCTCCTTGAGCTACGATTCGGTAATGGTTCCATTCTCCATTTTTATAATGACCATGTTTGATATGTCTTTCTTTGGGAGTTAGCCACCCTCCTATATTCATGCCTTCGCCATAGATGAAACCTGAATAACTGATATCTTCAGCTGCGGTATAGATTTCGATTTGAGGGCCGCTCACTGGCATGCCTCGAGTGGCTCCGTCATTGACATAACTGCGAATTTGAATACCTGAATTAAGTTTTGGGTCTAGCTTGACCTCTAGTTCTAATTCAAAATCCTTATAGCTCTTAGTTGTTACCAAAAAAGAATTGGGACTATTTTCAACTGACGTTCCTAAAATCGTTCCTTGATAAACCTCATACTCAGCTTTGCCAGTTTTTTGCTCCCAGCCGTTTAGATTAGCTCCATTAAATAGGCTCACCCAGCCATCTTCATTCTCTACACTTGGAGAAGAATTTTCGCCCAAAGCTTGAGTGGTTATCACTAAATTAATAGTGACATAAGTCAGGATTCCAAAACAAATGAGTAAGGCTATGTTACGTTTATTAAGCATAATGTACAATATCGTGTAACCAGAATTAAGCTTTGTCTAGCTAAAAGATGACCTACTAGCTGTTCGTTTAACCTTTGCGCTTTTTCTGATGCTTCAACTTATGTTGATAGTTACGTTCTTGTTGTAAAAATATAGGCTGTAAATTAGTCTCAATCCAATCAAAAGCTGGTTGTAAGCCTTCGGCTTCAAAAACTTGTCCAATTTGCGCTTCAACCTTGGTAGGCTGACCAAACGCTCTTAAAAAGTCATTGGAAGTGAAGCGGACAAATTTTTCTCCATCAAGTTGGTTATCGTTTGCTAAAATCCAACGACGCACATAAAGGGCAAGAACAGCATCTCCAACCCAAGCTTCCTTGCGGTCCTTGGTTAATTGTTCGGCAACTTCAGCTCTCATCATCATTTACTTATGCTCACTATTTGTTTAGTTAAGCATGTAAAGAGGCTTAGGGAAATAGCTTTTAATAGTTTTTTACTGCTCAGAAACCTTAATAGGTTTGATGTTCCATTTAGGATTTTGACCTAAGAAACGGCAAGAAGTATTGTGAAAGATATCAATAAGCTCCTGCTCAGCAAAGCCACGCAAGCGACATTCTAAAATACATTCTTGCAAGGTAAATGGATCACTGGGCCCCCAGTCAGCTGATGAATTCACTAACATGCGCTCCCAACCGTACTTTTCCAAGATATCCACAGCTCTAGGCGCCGTCATTTTAGTAAGTGGGTAGAGTGTCATGCCTGCCCAATAGCCAGCGTCTAAGACCAGTTCTACTGTATGCTCTTCTACGTGGTCTATCCATACACGCCCTGGATCTAGGTCAAAATTCTTTAGAAGGTCTATAATGTTCTGAGTACCTTTAAGCTTGTCTGCTAAATGTGGCGTATGAATGAGAATCAGCTGGTCATGCTTGAGAGCCAAATCAACTTGCATTTCAAAACTCTCCATTTCATTTTTGGTCGACTTATGTAGTCCTATTTCTCCGACACCTAAAACATTAGGAGAATCAAAATAATCTGCCATCTTCTCACAAACGGCACGGGTTAAGCCTACATCTTCGGCTTCCTTAGGGTTCACAGCTAACCAAGAATAATGCTTGATGCCGTAATCTGCAGCTCTTGTTGGCTCAAATTCAGTAATTTGCTTGAAGTAATCTAAAAAAGTTTCTGGGTAATCACGGTCAAAACCTGCCCAAAAAGCAGGTTCACAAACAGCAACGACACCGGACATAGCCATACGCTCATAATCTTGAGCTGTTCTGGCGATAGCATGATAATGGGGTTGTATTGTATACATAATGGTCTCGAGTAAGTTAAGTTATTTGAAAGCTAATGTCATTTCTTTTTTACAACTATCGACAAGCTATGGATTCCTTTTCTACAAAAGTGACAAAATGTTTTAAAATTACGACTTGGCAAGGCTGTTTTTTAATCTTAGGATAAGAATAAATCATCATGAACGTCACCGACACACTTTCACAAAGCCCATCATCAGAGCTTGCTTCAACCCCAGACACTGCTAATTATCAGGTTGAAGTCAAGAATATGTCTTTTAAGTACAAAGCTAATCTTGAGCCAGCGTTGCAAGACATCGATCTAAAAGTAAAGAAAAACACCGTCATGGGCTTCATCGGGCCCTCAGGTTGCGGTAAATCTACTCTATTACGTTGCTTCAATCGTATGAATGATTTTGCTATTGGGTCACATGTCTCTCAAGGCAGTATCCATGTGCTCGGTCAAGATATCTACCAAAACAATGTCGATGTCACCAACCTGCGAAAAAAAGTAGGCATGGTTTTCCAAAAATCAAACCCATTTCCAGACACCATTTACAATAATGTTGCTTACGGTCTACGTATCAACGGGATTACTGACAAAGACACCTTAGACGCAAAAGTAGAGAGTAGCCTCATGCAATGTGGGCTCTGGAAAGAGGCAAAAGACCGACTCAATCAAAGTGCTCAAGGTCTATCAGGTGGGCAACAGCAAAGACTCTGTATTGCAAGAACCATTGCCGTAAGTCCAGAAATCATCCTCATGGATGAGCCGACCTCCGCGCTCGATCCTATTGCCTCTGCTAGAATTGAAGAACTTATCACCACACTTAAACAAGATTACACCCTCATCGTCGTTACTCATAATATGCAACAAGCTGCACGTATTTCAGACCACACAGCTTTTTTCTATCTTGGTAAACTTATCGAATGCGATGAAACGCAAAAAATATTTACCAACCCTAGCCAGCAAACCACAGAAAATTACATCAGTGGTAAATTTGGTTAATCGACATCAAGTCGCCAATTAAAACTCAACCCCCTTTATTATGTCCGAACAACACATCATCTCAGCCTTTGATTCGCAACTCAACGAGCTCAAAAGCAAGCTTAACTCTATGGAACTGCTCGTGCGAGAGCAGCTACTCATCACCAAAAAATGGTTCGAAAATGCCAAAACCAAAAACTACAGTGATTTTGTAGAAAATGACGAAGACATCAACCAGATTCAAAAAGAAATCGATGAATGTGCTTTTGAAATACTCCTGCGCTTCACCCCTATGGCAACAGACCTAAGAACCGTCGTTGGCAGTATGCAAATTGCTCGTTGTCTTGAGCGCATTGGCGACCACACCATCAACATCGGCAAACATAGTAAAAAGCTATTTAAAAAAGGCAACTTTGACAAACTTGATACTGTCATTGAGCTTTTCGATAAAGCCTTCGAAGAATACAACTTGAGTATTCAAAGTTATCAAGAGTCTAATATGAAGATAGCCTACAGCATCAAACCTCTCGATGATGAACTAGATTCTAGCTACAAAAAAATCGCCAAAGAATTCTACGCTAATATTACCTCTGATGACTATGACCCAGATGAACATTATCTAGAAGCCATCCTACTACTCAGACACATCGAACGTATTGGTGATTTAAGTAAAAATATGGCAGAATCTATTATCTTTATCCACTCATCAGAAGACATCCGCTACGAAAGCTAAGTTGTAAAAATTAAAACCTAATCTTTTACCCAAGGACAGCTATTTGATAGCTGTCCTTTTTTATTTGTTGTAGGTCAAGAGCAACTTAATCGTATTTGATGTGGTTGAGCATCGACTAGCTAAATTATATAGTCTATACTCTATCATACTGTAAAATACTGCACCCTATTATGCCTAAGCGCCCTTCAAAAAAACCACAAAACTCAACAGCATCTAAACGCTCAGGCTCCAAGAAACCTTCAAGACGCAAATCTTCCAGCTCTAAATCTGAAGAAAAACCTACAAACGGCAAATGGAGTAAACCAAAAAATACCCAACCCCTACCCAAGTTTAAAGGTAAGGGTAAATTTACGAGTAAAAGCAAAGGGCCGAACAAAGCCCTCACCAAAAAGTCAAGTGGCTCATCAAGAGACAGAGGTAAACCTAGCTTAAGCCTAACACTAAAAGGCTCATTTAAACTGGATGTGCAGCAAAACCTCTACTTCTACCCTAGTTCTGATAATCCTACCCTATCTGAACAAGAAGAAAAGTTTCTCAACCGCCGAGTTCAAGTCGCAGGTAAAGACAGCTTAACCGCGATTCATGGTGACGAAGTCATAGCCGTTGTCACACCTAACGGTAGAGATCCGCATCGTGGCAACTATAGAGGGAGGAATCACTCTACACCAGAGTTAACTGCTAACAATTGGTTAGAAGAACCTCGCAACCTCAAGGCTAAAGTCACTAAGATTCTCGACCGCAAAGTCAATCGTATTTTAGGCACTTATATTTATCACAATAATAAGCATTATATTGCACCTGAGGCTCAGTACCTACCAGAGATGGAAATCACGCATCTAGGCGGGCTCAAACCTCAAATTGATGATTGGATTAGTGTTCGAATCGAAAAATGGGAAAAGTTTTATGACAAACCTATCTTGTCTCTCAAAAATATTATCAAGTACGAAAACCCTATCGAGCTCGAGGAACTTAAAGTCCTCGCCCGTTTAGGTATAGAACCAGAATTCAACTCTACTATTCAAGCAGAGTTAGCCCTCATCACCAAGCAACCCCTCATCAGCGAGGAAGAACGGGCTAAGCGTGACGATTTCACCAAAACACCTATCATCACCATCGATCCAAAAACAGCGGAAGATCATGACGATGCTATTGGCATTGAAAAACTTTCTGATAATCAAGGCTGGAAACTCTGGGTGCATATTGCTGATGTATCTCATTTAGTCACTCCGGGCAGTGCCTTAGACAAAGAAGCCTTACATCGAGGTAACTCAACCTACCTCCCTGACAAGGTCTTACCTATGCTTCCCTTTGCCCTAAGTCAGGACTTATGCAGTCTCAAGCCTGATGTTGAAAGGCTAACCTGCTATGTCGAGCTCCTTTTAGATGAAGATGCCCAAGTCACCGATTATAAATTTGGCAAAGGCATCATCAACGTAGCCGCTAAACTTAGCTACGAAGAAGCACAAGGCATCTTAGACAATCCTAGTGAATCAGAGCGTCCTGCAGCCATTATTGAAGTGGTTCAATTATCATCCACTCTAACTAGATTACTGAGAGCTAATCGCATTAAAAATGGCAGTTTAGAGTTAGAGAGACCCAGCCTTGAGTTGATTCTTAATGATCAACGAGAAGTGGTGGGATTTGAACCATCAGTGCATATCGAAACGCATGAGCTTATTGAGGAATGTATGCTACTCGCCAATGAAACTATCGCCACTTACATGATACAACAACAAAAAGCCTGTATCTACCGTGTGCATGACGAGCCAGATCCTGAAAAGTTGGAGAACTTTAGTCAAATGGCACAACAATATGGCTACAGCCCTGGAGACTTAACTCTACGAGGAGAATTACAACGCTTTCTCAAAGTCATCAAAAAATCTCCTTACGAAGCTGAGCTCAAACTCGCTTTACTCAAGAGCCTCAAGCGTGCCTGTTATATAGAAAAAAGTATGCCTCACTACGGCTTAGCCAAGCAGCACTACACACATTTCACTAGCCCCATTCGTCGTTATGCTGATTTAGTGGTGCACCGCCAACTAAGTGCGGTTATTCAAACTCAACGCACCAAGCAGCTAGAACCAACGCCTTATAATAACCAAGCTATTGCTAAAATAGCTGAGCACCTCTCCGTCACTGAGCGCAATAGTAGTGATGCCGAAGAGCAAATCAAAAAGCTAAAGCTCCTCAACTACTTTGCCAAGCAAGCTGCTCTACCTTATGACTCCAGAAAGAGCTTTGAAGCTAGGATTGGAGATTGCAGCCCTGGGGGTTTATTTATTGAGCTGAGTGACTTCCACCTCAAAGGCATGATTAGGCGCGCTGATTTACCTTATAATCAAGACGAAAAAGCCTGGCATTATGACAGTTCATTCAAAGCCTACTTGAGAGGTAACTCTAAGAAACTGCATGATTATCCA
>Ga0209533_1005015_pt1 | contig 11363 bp, 10 predicted proteins | sample COG_04_FD_184748 | JGI IMG/M metagenome (GOLD analysis project Ga0209533, IMG submission 184748) | Pelagic Microbial community sample from North Sea - COGITO 998_met_04 (SPAdes) (version 2) | ecosystem: Environmental > Aquatic > Marine > Neritic zone/Coastal water | place: Helgoland, sampling... | reverse complement strand
AAATATCTAATGTTTTTTTTACTAAAAAGGTATCGGTCGATTTTTAAAGGGAACATTCGTAAAACGATTATTTTAGGTAAAACGGCTCAATCGGAATCGTTGGAAAAATTTCTTATAGACACCCCGGCTTACGGTTTTCTCAATAAAAAAATTGTCTGTTTTAAAGACCGTACTAAGCTAGATTTAGAAGCTACTTTTGATTACATCACAAACGAGGGAATTGACGAGATTTTTTGTTCTATTTCAGAACTAAACAACGAAGATCTTTTAGCGGTCGTAAACTACGCAGATAACAATCTTAAAGTCGTTAAATTCATCCCAGACAGAACTAAGGTTTTATCCAAAAAATTACAACATGATTACTATGGAATTATTCCAATTCTAACCTTTAGAACCATCCCTTTAGACGACCCCTTTAGCGCACTCCTAAAGCGAGCATTTGACATCGTGTTTTCTTTGGCAGTAATTGTATTAATATTGTCTTGGCTTACTCCACTGATCGCCCTTGTCATTAAAGTTGAATCCAAAGGCCCTGTGTTTTTTACGCAATTACGAAATGGATATAATTTTAAATCCTTCAACTGTTTTAAGTTCAGATCCATGGTTAATAACCCAAAGGCAGACTTAGTTCAAGCCTCTCGTGACGATGCCCGTATTACTATATTTGGACAACTATTACGTAAAACAAGTATGGACGAGATGCCTCAGTTTTTCAATGTACTAATAGGTGACATGTCAGTAGTGGGACCGCGACCTCATATGTTAAGTCATACAGATATGTACGCCAAAAAAATAGACAAATTTATGGTACGTCATTTTGTGAAGCCTGGAATCACTGGACTGGCTCAAGTGAGTGGATTTAGAGGCGAGGTAGAAACTGACAAAGACATTATAGGACGTGTGCAACACGATATTTTTTATATCGAAAACTGGTCGTTCTTCTTAGATTTAAAAATAATTTTTCAAACACTTTTCAATACGATCAAAGGGGAAGAGAAAGCATATTAATTCAAACAGTATCATGAATATTTTAATATTAGGCGCAGGAGGTAGAGAACATACCTTTGCCTGGAAAATATCCCAAAGTCCATTGTGTAACGCGTTATTTGTCGCACCAGGAAATTCTGGCACAGCAGCTTTAGCCACCAATTTGGATGTTTCTGTCACCAACTTTGAAGGCATTAAAAAGCAAGTTCTTGCACACGCCATCACGATGGTTGTCGTAGGTCCAGAAGACCCATTGGTAAATGGTATTTACGATTTCTTCATGGAGGATAAAGAATTACAGCACGTGGCTGTGATTGGCCCTCAAAAAGCCGCTGCGCAACTGGAAGGGAGTAAAGAGTTTGCAAAAGAATTTTTATACCGTCACAACATCCCAACCGCTGCTTATGAAAGTTTTACAAAAGACAATCTCGAGGCAGGCTATGCATTCCTAGAAACCCTAAAACCTCCGTATGTACTTAAAGCAGATGGACTCGCCGCAGGAAAAGGCGTACTTATCTTATCAGATATAACAGAGGCCAAGCAAGAGCTTAAAAACATGCTGGTAGATTCAAAATTTGGAACTGCAAGTTCTAAGGTTGTCATCGAGGAGTTTTTAGACGGCATCGAATTAAGCTGTTTTGTGTTAACCGATGGAAAACACTACAAACTATTACCGACCGCCAAAGATTACAAGCGAATAGGAGAGGGCGACACAGGCTTAAATACAGGAGGGATGGGCGCTATTTCACCAGTTCCTTTTGCGGATGAGGTATTGTTAAAAAAGATAGAAGACCGAATTGTGAAACCAACAGTTGATGGTCTTTTAAAAGACCAATTGCCTTATAAAGGATTTATTTTTATAGGACTTATTATGGTGGATTCAGAACCCATTGTGATCGAGTACAACGTGCGTATGGGCGACCCAGAAACGGAAGCTGTTTTGCCAAGATTAAAAACAGACTTAGTTGAAATATTTCAAGCCATCGACAAACAATGTTTGAATGAAATTGACATTGAAATAGATTCTCAAACCGCAGTCACAGTTATGTTAGTTTCGGGCGGGTATCCAGAAGCCTACGAAAAAGGAAAGGAAATCACTGGTCTAGACAAAGTTGAAAACTCCATTGTATTCCATGCAGGGGCAAACAAAAAAGATGGAAAAATTGTAACATCAGGAGGGCGCGTGATGGCCGTTACGTCTTTTGGAGCGGATTTTAAATCTGCTTTAAACACTTCTTACGAATCAATAGAACAGATCAAATTTAACGGGATGAACTATCGAAAAGACATTGGATTTGATCTATAGGTAAGAATGAGAAGAGATGCTTTTATCTTCCTCATCATTATCGCTAAAAGACTTGAGTTGTAACATCCAATACACAAAGGCAACCAATCCAATACTCATAAATATCCAAGACATAATGTTGGCGCCAAACCAGTTTTCAACCTCAAGGGCTCTTAACTCATCAAAAGGAGCTAACAATAAAGTTTCAAACAAGTCTTGAATGGCATTAAAAAAATCTTTCATGAGTCTTTAGTTTTAAAGTTTTTGGGTTATAAAATATCAAATGATACTGCTACTAGACAAAACATTTTTATAATAACCCTATATTTACGTGGCAAATATAGTCAACACTTTATATGATTACAAGCTTTTTTAAAACATCTAAACCAATTCACTATATAATTTTTCTAGTTGTACTGACTTTTTTGTTTGTATATCAACGAATGATTACAGTTGATTATGATGAAAACCTCTCAAGCACTCTTAAGGAAATAGGATATCTGTCAATACTATTGGGGTCTTTTTTTACTTTAATTTTTATAGTCACCAAAAATGATTTAACCCACAACAATAGTTTCGCCCCACTTTACTTTTGTTTGTTTATCGGACTCCTACCATCCAGCTTAGAAACGAATTCTATACTCGTCTCAAACTTTTTCATACTGCTTTCACTTCGAAGAATTGTGAGTTTAAAAACCAACTCAAACATCAAAAAAAAGCTATTAGATGCTTCTATGTGGATTTGTCTAGCGGCTGTTTTTGAGCCCTGGGCTATTTTGTTTTTTGCACTCTTATTTTTGGGGATGCTATTTTACTCCGTTGCTCAATTTAAAAACATCGTGATTCCTTTTTGTGGAATTCTAACAGTAGCAATACTTTTGGCATCCTATCGATTACTCACAAAAAACGTGTTTCCAAACCTTACTGAATATTTACCCAATACTAGTTTTAATACCTTCGCATTCAACCACACAATAATAGAGGCACAGTCTATCTTGTTTCTCGCCATCGTTATATTTGGAATCGTCATTTTTATCGTAAAAGGATTTCTTAAAAATAGATTATTTAACCCCAATTTTTCAGTACTTATTTTAGCAATATTTATAGGAATTACCATAGTGTTTCTAAGCTCGAATCAAGGGCTTACAGGCTATTTATTTGCGTTTGCACCTTCCGCGATTGTGTTGGCAAATTTCTCTGAAACGACCCAATATCGCTGGTTATCAGATCTTGTTTTAGGAGTGCTGCTTTTTACAGTGCTGCTTCAAGTTGGGCTGAATATTCCATTTCCTGTAAACTAAACTAAAGAATTACACTTATATTTGCCACATAAATAAAATAGTATGTTTTCAAACAAAGCCAATTCCATTTTTCAAGACGTTATAGCAACCTATAAAGTTTTAAATTCAGTTGATCAACCTTTTCATAACAAACACGATAAAGGGGAGGACCTTATCGGACATCTACTCTACAGAAAAAGTTGGATTGATACCGTTCAATGGGCTTATGAAGATATTATTAGAGATCCAAACATTGATCCTGTAGCAGCCTTAAAATTAAAACGAAAGATTGACGCTTCTAACCAAGATCGAACAGATACAGTTGAGTTTATCGACAGTTATTTTTTGGAAACCTACAAAAACGTTCAGGCGAAACCGACAGCCAAAATCAACTCTGAAAGTCCAGCTTGGGTAATTGATCGCTTATCGATTTTAGCTTTAAAAATTTACCACATGCAGCTCGAAACAGTTCGTGAAGATGCTTCTGAAAGCCATAAACAAAGCTGTCAAACAAAGCTAAATACACTTCTAGAACAGCGAACAGACTTGTCTACTGCCATTGACGATTTGTTAGAAGACATTGCCAACGGCGATAAATACATGAAGGTTTATAAGCAAATGAAAATGTATAACGACGACGAACTAAACCCTGTTTTAAGAGGGACTAAATAATTTATTTTTAGTGGTGTCGGATCTCAAACACATACTAGTCATAAGACTCTCGTCCATGGGAGATGTTGCAATGACCGTTCCGGTGCTGTCTGCTTTTTCAATTGCGTATCCCGAGATTAAACTCACGGTACTGACCAAAAAACAGTTTGCACCCCTGTTTAGAGATTTGAAAATGGTCACCGTTATTTCTGCGGATTTTAATAGCACTCACAAAGGAGTATTTGGATTATATCGACTTTCTAAATTATTACGTAATACCCATATTGAGGCTGTAGTCGATATGCACAACGTGTTGCGAACAAAGATTCTAAAACTCTTTTTATCAGGCATTAAGTTTGCTCAAATTGACAAAGGCCGTGCCGAAAAAAAAGCATTAATTGCAGGTAAAATAAGCACTCCATTACGCACAACCCCAGAGCGCTATGCCGACGTTTTTAGAGCCCTAGGATTTGAATTTGAAATTGACAACCCTATTTTTCCTACACCGAAACCATTAGATGCTTCGATCACTAAAGCACTTGGAGATTTCTCAAAACCCGTTATTGGGATCGCCCCTTTTGCAGCCTATACCTCCAAAACCTATCCCATTTTAAAGATGGAAAAAGTCATTTTTGAACTCCAAAAAGAAACAAAAGTCCTGTTATTTGGAGGGGGGGCAAATGAAACCAATCAACTGGAAGCAATCGCTTCCAAATATTCAAACGTAGTTTGTGTGGCGGGGAAGTTTAGTTTGGAACAAGAATTGGATATCATTTCTAACTTAAAAGTGATGCTTTCCATGGATTCAAGTAATGGACACATGGCAGCGATGCTTGGAGTTCAGGTAGTAACGCTTTGGGGTGTCACGCATCCCTTCGCAGGATTTGCTCCGTTTCATCAGATAGCGAGCAATAACTTGCTATCAGATCTGGAGAAATACCCAAAAATACCAACATCAATTTACGGGAATAACTATCCAGAAGGGTATGAGTTAGCGATACAAAGCATACCCGTTGAAAGCATTATAAAAACGGTTCAAGACACGCTTTAGATATCGTCAAAATCAACTTTGATAGTTGTTGAGGTTGGCTCTGCTTGACAGCTCAAAATTAAACCTTCCGCAACCTCATTATCTGTTAAAATATTATTTTGTCGCATCGTAGCAGTCCCTTCAGTTATGCGACAGATACAACTACTACATACACCTCCTTGACACGAATAGGGCACATCGAGATCATTGGCAAGTGCTGCTTCTAAAATGGTTTGTTTTTGAGACATTTCTAAAGTCGTCTCTTCCTCATCCACAAGAATTGTGATGTTTGATTTCCCCTTGTTAGTGCTCGTGGTTTCCGTTGGTTTTACTGCGGAAGCGGTGAACAATTCAAATAGAATTTGAGAAGCATCAACCCCTTTTTCTGTTAGAATACTATTCACGGTATGGATCATGCCTTCAGGTCCACACAAATAAAATTTCTGAGTATCATTGACAGTGATATTGTTTTTAAGAATATAATTAACGTTCCCGCTATCAATACGACCAAACAATGCACCCTCTTCATCGGTTTCACTATACACAAATTGTACCTTAAAACGATCGCTGTGAAGAGATTTTAATTTTAAAATTTCTTCGTGGAAAATAGTTTCTTTAGGACTTTTATTTCCGTAAATCAACACAAATGTGCTGTCGGTCTCTGTTTCCAAGACGGTTCTAGCGATACTCATTATCGGCGTAATTCCACTTCCTGCAGCAAAGGCTATAATGGTGTTCGCCCTGTCTGTTTTAGGTTCATAAACAAAACGACCGTTAGGAGTTCCCACCTCTAGAGTGTCCCCAGTTTTTAACTCTGTATTGGCATGGGAAGAAAACACACCGCCTTCAATTTCCTTAACGGTTACTGTTAGCGATTCACTTTGAGGGCTTGAACTTAACGAATAATCCCTTCGAACTTCTTTAGCATCAATCACTGTTTTCAAGGTAATGTATTGACCAGCCGTAAAAGCATATTCCGTTTTTAAGTCCGTTGGAACCTCAAAAGTGATGCTTACCGCTTTGTCGGTTTGCCTTAAAATGGATTTTATTTTTAAAGAATGAAATTGAGCCATGAATGTTTTTTCAACAAAAATAAGAAAGATTTAAGGGAATCATCTGTTAAGACTTCCCCAAAATTAGAACGGTTATCGCTATAATTTTAGGCAAATCACTATATTTTGTTAGTTTTGTACAAAAAGATGGTTATTTTTACAACCTTGCATACGATAATGCACTATCTTTTAGTTATGAATAAACAAAGACATCTCTGTTGAAAAACTTTTTTAATTATATAGTTGTTGGGATTATAATAGTCTTAACTGTTACAAGTTGTTCTAGGAAAAAAGATAAATTCCTGAACCGTTCTTGGCATTCTGTAAACACAAAGTACAATGTTCTTTATAATGGGAATGTTGCTTTGGAATCCGGAAAGGCTTCTGTCATTGCGGCTTATAAAGATAATTACTGGGAAATCCTCCCTGTTGAACGTTTACAAATTACCGACGATATTGTTTCAAGTAACAAAGCAAAAAACCCAAGCATTGAACTCGCTGAAGTAAAAGCTGTGAAGGCCATCCAAAAACACGGGATGAATATTAGGGGTAAAGAAAAAAACCCTCAAATTGACGAAGCTTTTATGTTATTGGGGAAAGCCCGTTATTTCGACAATCGTTTTATTCCTGCATTAGAGTCCTTCAATTATATTTTGTTTAAATATCCCGCAAGTAGCAATATTAATTTAGCAAAAATTTGGCGTGCCAAAACCAATCTTCGCCTCCAAAACGAAGACATAGCGATTAAAAACCTTAAGAAACTTATTGAATTTGAGGACTTGTCTAAATACGACAGAGCCGAAGCAACATCAACTTTAGCGCAAGCTTATATTACAACCAAAGCATTGGACAGTGCGATCACACAATTACAAGTGGCTTCTCAGCTCACAAAAAACAACGAACAACGCGGACGCTTGCATTTTATAGAAGGTCAGCTCTATTCTACTTTAGGCAAAAAAGACAGTGCCAACATTGCGTTTGGTAAGGTAATTGACCTCAATCGGAGAACTCCAAGAGCCTATATGATAAGTGCTCATTTAGAAAAAATCAAAAACTTTGACTCTGAAAACGGAGACAAACTGGCCCTTCAAGACTTGTTAGAAGATTTGGAAACCAATAGAGAAAACAGACCTTTTCTTGATAAAATTTACCATCAAATTGCGAAATACCAACTTCAGAACGAATCAGATTCAACAGCCATTTCCTATTTCAATAAATCCTTACGAACCAATTCCGAAGATGACTATTTAAAAGCAGTCAACTATCAAACCTTAGGAGATTTAAACTTTGATTATTCGGAGTACAGTTTGGCAGGTTCATATTATGACAGCACCTTATTAAGCCTTAAAGAAAACAGCAAATCGTTTCGAGTTATCAAACGCAAACGAGAGAATTTAGAAGATGTCATTTATTACGAATCCATTGCTCAAGACAACGACAGTATTTTAAGTGTTGTGGCGATGTCAGACGCTGATAAGGAAACATACTTTCAGTCGTATATTGAGACCTTAAAATTAGAAGAAGAGGCATCGGAAAAAGCAGCAGCATCTTCTGGAAGTGCTTTGGGAGCCTCTCAAAATATAGTCACTAAAAAAGGGAAGTCGTTCTATTTTTACAACCCAACAACAGTGGCGTTTGGTAAAAATGAATTTATTAGAATTTGGGGCGATCGTGCTTTAGAATCCAATTGGCGTTGGTCTAGTAAATCTGCACAAACTGATACTGAAGTAACGGACGAAATAGCAAAGGCTGCAGAAGCCATCGAAGAAGAAAAACAAAAACGCTACTCAGTAGATTTTTATCTAGCGCAAATCCCGACCGAAGAAAAAGTATTGGACAGCATCGCTAAAGAACGCAATTTCGCATATTACCAATTGGGGCTTATATATAAAGACAAGTTTAAGGAGTATAAACTCGCGAAAGATAAGCTTGAACAATTGTTGAAACAAGACCCTGAAGAGCGCCTTGTGTTGCCAGCAAAATACAATCTATATAAACTGTATGCGTTGTTAGATTTGAAGCGTTTGCAAGCCCTTGCTAAAAGTGATATTGTTGAGAACTTTCCAGATTCCCGATATGCAGAGATTTTATTAAACCCAGAATCGGCCTTGTTAAATAACGAAAACAGTCCCGAAACACTTTATAATAATTTATATGCGCAATTTGAGTTGGGTGAATACCAACAGGTTATTGATGGCTGTGATTTACAGATTACCCGATTGGATGGCGATCAAATTGTACCCAAACTAGAACTTTTAAAAGTAACCTCCAAAGCTCGTTTATTTGGCTTTGAAGCTTATAAAGAAGGTCTCAACTTTGTAGCCTTAAATTACCCAAGCAGCATGGAGGGCAAAAAAGCGTCTCAAATGTACGAAACAGTCATCCCACAACTAGAAAGTGCAGAATTTGTTCAGGATTCAACCCAAACGAATTTCAAAACTATTTTTAAATTTGAGGCATCAGAAACCGACGAAATCAAGGCGTTTGACAGTTCCTTAAGAACTGCTATTGAGGATGTTGACTATTTTAAATTGAGTGTTTCTAAAGACCGTTACGATACAAACACTATATTTGTAGTGGTTCATGGGCTCAAAAGTGCTCAAGGAGCCTTTGGATTTGCTGAAATTTTAAAAAGTAAAAACGACCTTAAAATATCGAAACCATTTTTTGGAATTTCTTCCAAAAATTACCAAACGGTTCAGATACATAAAAACTTAGAAGCCTACTTAGAAATCATTAATTAAAACACAAAACCTATGTTTACAGAGAACAAAAAACCAAAATCAAATCCGAATTCATTTTCTCAACAAAATACCATCGCTCAAGGGACCACCTTTAATGGCGACTTAATCAGCGAAGGCGACTTTAGAGTCGAAGGCATTGTCAAAGGATCTGTGAATACCTCAGGAAAAGTTGTTATCGGGAAAACAGGTTCGGTTGAAGGTATTTTAACCTGTGATAATGCGGATGTGGAAGGTAAATTTAATGGAACGTTAAACGTTTCAAACACCCTTAACTTGCGTTCTTCGGCACATATAGAAGGCGAGGTGCAAATAGGGAAATTATCCGTGGAACCAGGCGCAACCTTTAATGCGAGCTGCCTCATGAAAGGTTCTGTGAAAGAATTAAAAAAGAAGACAAAAGTAGCCTCACCTCAAAATAATACGGAAACTGGACAATCCGCTTAAACAACTCGGAATTCTATCTGCGATAGGTGTTCAGATGGGGGTCATCATATACCTATTTGTCCGCTTAGGAAAGTGGCTTGATCAAAATTATAACCCCGAACAAAAACTATTTCTAATCCTTTGTACACTTTTAGGTGTTGCTATTTCGCTTTATGTTGTCGTGAAACAGCTAAATAGGATCAAATATTAAGTAACTTTTATATATCCATGCTAAAACATCCCGTAATTTCATTTTCCATTCGCTTAGCTCTAGTGCTGTCTTTGGCATTCGCTATGCATTTAGTATTGCTTCAAATTGCGGGACTTCCCCTGTTTGAGAATAAAGTTGTAGCATCATACATCATTAATACACTTTTGACGATTGCTATTTTCTTTGGGCTCTATCGTTTGAAAGAGAAATACAGCAGCCAAATAGGATTTTTATTTCTTGGAAGTAGCTTCCTTAAATTCGCTGTTTTTTTTATTGTGTTTTATGGCACTTATAAAGCAAACGGAACTATTGACACATTAGAGTTTTTAGCCTTTTTCACTCCTTATAGTCTATGTTTAATTTTAGAGACGATTTATTTAAGTAAATGGTTGAATGAAATGTAGATTTTAACTTTAACTTCTCAGTGTGGATTTAGGATTAAAATAAACCCTAAAATTGTTTTTGTTTTTGATATAAAACCATAACTTTGCAGCGATTTTTAAGTAACCATTAAGCAGGTCAATGCAAAGCAAATTAAGTTTAAAAGCTATTATATTATTTATATTTTTAATTCCATTTATGTCTATGGCTGGAGGAGATGCTCCAAAAACTGACAAAAAATCGGAAATTAAAGCCTACATACAACATCACTTACAGGATTCGTATGACTTCAGTTTGTTTTCATACACAACCGAAGATGGAACGCATAAATACATTGGCGCACCATTACCAGTAATTCTTTGGGATAGTGGCTTAGTAGTGTTCGCTTCTAGTAAATTTCACCATGGAGAAACCGTTGCTGAAGTGGATGGAAGTTTTTATAAAATCCACCACAATAAAATCTATAAAACAGATGCAGCAGGAACCATCAATTATGATGATGACAAGCACGCTACAAACCTTAAGCCCTTAGATTTCTCTATCACTAAAGGAGTGGTTATGATTTTTATTACAGCGCTCTTAATGTTTTTCTTGTTTAGAGGTTTAGGACGTTCCTACGCTCAAAACAAAGGAATTGCAACAGGTGCTGGACGTTTCTTTGAACCGATTGTGCTTTACATCCGAGATGATATTGCCATTCCAAATATTGGTCATAAAAAACACATGCGCTATATGCCTTTTTTATTAACCGTCTTCTTTTTTGTCTGGTTTTTAAATATGTTTGGCTTGACGCCGCTTGGTGTGAATGTTACAGGAAATATAGCTGTTACATCTGCTTTGGCAATTATGACGTTTTTAATCACAAATTTTACAGGAACAAAAGATTACTGGAAACACATCTTCGATCCGTTAGGGGACTCTATGCCTTGGTATGGAAAAGTACCGTTGTATATCATATTAATTCCTATTGAAATTTTAGGGATCTTTATCAAACCATTCTCATTACTCATCCGTTTGTATGCAAACATGCAAGCAGGTCACATTGTATTAATGAGTTTAATTGGTTTAATGTTTATTTTTAAAAGTTGGTTGGGAAGCCCATTATCCTTTGGATTGGCCTTTGCAATTTCACTTATTGAGATTTTGGTAGCCTTGTTACAAGCATATATTTTTACAATGCTATCCGCTTTATATTTTGGATTTGCTTCAGAAGAGCATGACCATCATGATGAAGCACACGCTCATTAATTTGAGTTTTGAATTGAATGTTTAATTTTTAAATACATATTTATGGAAATTCCAGTAATGGTAGGTGCAGG
>Ga0209533_1005009_pt1 | contig 11368 bp, 8 predicted proteins | sample COG_04_FD_184748 | JGI IMG/M metagenome (GOLD analysis project Ga0209533, IMG submission 184748) | Pelagic Microbial community sample from North Sea - COGITO 998_met_04 (SPAdes) (version 2) | ecosystem: Environmental > Aquatic > Marine > Neritic zone/Coastal water | place: Helgoland, sampling... | reverse complement strand
AGGAAACCGGTCGGGCAGGGCGCGACGGACAGCCAGCCGATGCCTGGATGGTTTACGGTTTACAAGATGTAGTGCGCCTGCAGCAGATGGCTCAGGGGTCAGATGGCTCCGAGCAATTTAAACGCGCCGAGCGCCACAAACTGGATGCCATGTTAGGTCTTTGTGAAGTCACCAGCTGTCGCCGCAAAGTACTGTTAAATTACTTTGCCGATGAGGCCCCCAACCAATGTGGCAACTGTGATAACTGTCAGATTCCCCCGCAGACATGGGATGCCACCGAAGCCGCACAAAAATTACTGTCGAGTGTTTATCGTACCGGTCAGCGCTTTGGTGCCGTGCACGTGATGGACGTATTGCAGGGTAAAGAATCCGAAAAGGTACTCCAGCACCATCATCACCAGCTCAGTACCTTTGGTATAGGCAAGGATATTCACGAAGCGCAGTGGCGCTCGGTGATTCGGCAGCTAGTGGTGCGCGGGTTACTGCGGGTTGATATCGAAGGCTACAGCGCCCTGCAATTAACGGATCTGTGCAGGCCGGTATTAAAAGGCGAGCAATCGCTGTTTTTGCGTATTGAAGAAATTAAAGCTCCCTCCGCTAAGAAGGCAGGCTCAAAGTCGGCAAGAAAAGCCCAGATAGCCCCGGAAGATCAGGAGTTATGGGACGAACTACGGGAGTGCAGGAAGATGCTTTCCGATGAGTTTAATGTACCGCCCTATGTGATTTTCCATGATGCAACACTTAAGGAGATGTTGGATACTTTGCCTACGTCGGAAGCGGAGTTGCTAACCATTACTGGCGTTGGTGAAAGTAAGTTGGAAAAATATGGCGGTGACTTTCTTGATATTCTTCGCCGTCACGCTGGCGTTAGTTAGCTATCCTTTATGGTTTCTAGAGCCTCTCATTCTGAGAGGATGAAGCGAGCCTAAGAACCTCAGAACCTTCACTGACGTTCAGGATGGCCCTATGTGAGTGTTCAGGTCAGGGGCATCACCCAGCGGGAGCTAAACCCATTTCATTCGCAATGTGTTATCCACATGAGCAATTAAACGTTCGGGAATGTCCAATTCTTCAGCCAGTTTTGGCCAGCCAGAAAAGGCATCCAAAACCTGCGTAAGTATCCGTTTTTCACGGCCGCGGGGCAGGCCAGCATAAACGGCAAGATGTTTTAAGTCAGCGAGGGTAAAACTATGGGTTTTACCGTTAATACTCAACTGGTGATGGCGGGTAAAGTCACTGCCCTCAGCATGGCAGAGATCGTAAGCAGGAGTGATATCCCACTGTCCTCGGCGACTCATGGTAAAGGCAAAATTCTTCACATGATCATCCTGATTACATCCCACCAAATTAAACAGCACGCGACGAAACTGTTGTTCAATTGATGCGGTTGGTATTCGCAATTGCTTCATCACCATAAATAGCTGTTCGTAGGAATAATAGCCACTTTCAAAATAATCAAAATGCGCCACTGCAGCCAGAGTTTGCATAAAGAGCTTGCCTCCCTGTGCATCGCGGTCGAAGCGTCGAGTCATAAAGTGGTGGCGATTGCTCTCACTAAATAAACGCGACTCGGCCATGTTAATACCGCAACTTAAAGCTATCTGATAATAACTGTACTCCAGCAGACCATAGCCCACCGGGTCGCTTACACCCCAGTCACCATTAAACTTAACCCCATCAAATTTTATAAGCCAGTGCTCAAACCCCGCTGGCAAATTAATCTGACCTGAGCGCACCTGTTTGGTTTCTGGATTAAAGGCGATAACCGCTTTGGCTCGTGCGCCACCTGCTGATGTGCCAACACTTAAAATATCCAGCAATGCTTGTTTGCCATTGTTGGCGCTGAGTTGTGTATCCAATACAGATTTATCGGCAAATGCCATAGAGGCCAGTTCGACCAATTGCTCTACCGCAACCTCTTGGTCGCCAGTATTATTGGCATCGCTGGCAGGTTCAAACTCCAGTGCCCCCATGCCTCTTGTGCCTGTATAGCAGAGCCGATCCACTGCATTAAAATCGCTGCTTTGCCGACCGGTTTGAGCCAGCCATACATCGATCAGGCGATTGCCGTATTTGTCAGGGAGGCTGTCGGCCAGTAGTCCGGGTAAGCCGTGAAATGCATGAATAGGTAAGTCGGTAAACTGATAAATATGCCTGGCCCGCACAGGCATCGTCAGTGGCGCAAGCTCAATCTCTTTGCTGACAAACTCAGGGTCATACTCAAAGCGCGCAAACCGTTCGCCATTATGCATGGAGATGTAACCAATCGGTGTTTGCCAAAGTTTAACCGTGGCAGTGGTCATGTCTGCTCATCTCCCCAGACAGAGGTATCGGTGCTTTTGTTTCTGGCTGTCCCCGAACCTGGCTTATATTTGGCCTGGCGCTCGCGCAGTGTTTCAGTCATAGGAGAGTTAAACTGTTCGGGTAGTATGGTATCGAGAGTCGAGCCCATATCCAGTGCTTTTAAAAGTTTAATCCACGACCCGAGCTGACTATCAGTGCCGCTTTCTATGCGCCGCAATGTGGCTACCCCAAGGCCTGCCTGCTCAGCCAGTGCTGTTTGCGAGAGCCCCTGTTGTTTGCGAATTTTTGCCAGTCGCTGGCCAAATTCACTGAGTATATGATTGTCTGGTGTCAGTTTAGTAATTTTCATAATATCATTTATGATCTAAAATAGTTTAATTTTGGCTTTTAAGTATCGTTAATGATAGCTTGTTGATCTGAAATTTACCAGCTCTAGGCTGATATTTGGCTATCGCATATGATTAACTTAATGCTTTAAAAGGCAATAAAATATCATTTGTGATATTAATTATTTAGGGTTGATACTATCTCTGTTATTCCTGATAGAAGATTCGTCATTATTGCGAAGGAACCTCACCCCCGAGGCTGGGGTGAGGGTTTTTTAGCTTTAGGGTTATATCTTTTTTGGTGGGGTAAAGGCCTATTCGGCTAAATTAAACAGCTGAGTATTTCCGCCTCTAGCAACCAGATTTTCTGTTCTGGTGCGCTCACTTAAGAACCACAGCAACCAGTGGTAGTTATATCCCTGATTATTTTCAGGCCATTCAATTAGTGGGATGATGCTGCCGGTTCTCTTAGCCATGGCTTGTCGAAGGATGGTGCTATCGCTGTTTGTGGTGTTGGCTATTAGTCCCTCGACACTATTATTTTGGATTAGCTCTGCGAGGGTTTCTAGGGGTTCTAGTTGCAGTAGTGCTTCAGCTAGACCGGCGTGTTGGTAATCCTGTTGCAGGGTATTTAAGGCGGCTATGTGGGTTTTATCGATAGCGGCGATAATTGGGCAGCCGCATACAAGTGCACTGGCTATCTGTTTTTCTGCGTTTTCAATCGAATCATTTACTGTAAGCACCAATACCATTACCCCACGGCCATGGAGGCTGAGTTTATTGTCTTCTCCGGTGGGCCCTGGCAGTTGGATTGGGTTGGCGAGTTTTTCTCTAGCCATGGATTCGATAATGGGCAGAAAGTCTGGGCTACATTTCTTGATGATTGATAAACGACTATCAATACTGGTTGCCTGCCATTTCTTTAGCGCATTGGCTGCCGCGTTGATACTGTTACTGTTGGACGGTGTTGTATTTTCTAGGGGTAGGGCAAGGGGTTTTGTCCTGCTTGATTTTTTACCCTCTGTCACTACAGCGGAAAAACGCATTAAATAGTTGGGCCCTCCAGCTTTAGGGCCAGTGCCGGATAGGCCGCGTCCACCAAAGGGGTTTACGCCGACCACTGCGCCGACCATATTGCGGTTGATATAGCTGTTGCCGGCAATGGTATTTTTAAACACGGTTTCGGCAAAGGCTTCGATACGGCTGTGAATGCCGAGGGTGAGACCGTAACCCGTATCGTTAATCTGTTTGATCACTGAGCCAAGCTGGTCTGAAGGGTAGCGTATAACGTGCAGTATCGGGCCGAAGACTTCTTCAGTCAGCTGTTCTAACGAATCGATTTCAAATACATGAGGGGCGACGTAGCTGCCGTTGGCGCAGTGCTCGTCGAGTTCGACTTTGGCGATAAATTTGGCTTCTTTATTCATCCGATCTATATGTGCCTGTAGTTCGATTTGGGCGCCACGGTCGATCACTGGGCCCAGATCGCTGGAAAGTAGTCTTGGGTCTCCGGCATACATTGAACCTATAGCACCGGCGAGCATCTTTAATGTGTTGTCGGCAATATCTTCTTGAATAAATAACACACGCAGGGCAGAGCAGCGCTGTCCGGCACTTTGAAACGCCGAGGCAATCACGTCGTCTACTACCTGTTCGGGCAGGGCAGTCGAGTCGACGATCATACAATTTTGCCCACCAGTTTCGGCGATGAAGGGGATTGGTCCGTCGGGGCGTGCTGCGAGTTGTTGGTTTATGGTTTGTGCGGTGTCGGTGGAGCCGGTAAAGGCGATGCCGGCAATACGGCTATCACCGATAAGAGCTTTGCCGATCTTTGAGCCACTGCCTAGAAGGAGTTGCAGGGCTTCTCCGGGCACACCTGCATCGTGAAAGCGTTTGATCGCATGTACTGCAATGGCAGGAGTCTGTGCCGCAGGTTTGGCGATAACGCTATTGCCGGTGGCGAGGGCTGCGGCGATTTGGCCGACAAAGATCGCCAGCGGGAAATTCCATGGGCTGATACAAAGAAAGACACCCTGGCCCTGCAGTTCTTGTGCTTGTAAAGACTCAGCCTGTAAAGACTTAGCTTGTAAAGACTTAGCTTGTAAAGAATAGTAACGACAGAAATCGATAGCTTCGCGCACTTCTGAAACGCCATCCGCCAATGTACGACCGGCTTCAATTGCAATAACACCGACCAAGTCTGTGCAGTCGCGCTCCATGAGGTCAGCGACTTTTTCGAGTATATCTGCGCGGGCTTTGTGGCCGATTGCATTCCATGCGGGCTGGGCTCGATGTGCCGAATCTAGCGCATTGATAATATCGTTCTCGTCTACTTCTGCGTAATAGCCTATCAGCTGATTTTGGTCTGCTGGATTATAGGCTTTTTGTAGTTCACCACCTGAAGGTTTTCCGTTGATCGTGGGGTGTGATAACAGGCTGGTTGTAAGGTTTACGCGATGCAGAAGTTCTTCAGTTTCCAGTGGCGAGTCTAAATCTATCCCCATGGCATTTTTACGGTCTTCGCCAGCTATGCGGAATATTTGCTCGGGTATGGCGATCATTTTATGTTGATAGGGAAACGCGCTGGTGACCTGATCGCGGGTGTCATCGAGCAGTTCCTCAACGGGGGTTTGATGATCGAGAAAGCGATTAACAAACGAGCTGTTAGCGCCGTTTTCTAAAAGTCGGCGCACTAGATAGGGCAGCAGGTCTTTATGATTGCCGATCGGGGCGTAGACACGTACGGGCAGTTGTTTGTTAGGCTCTATCTTGTGCAGTTGAGCCTTTAGCTGTGAATAGAGGATGTGGCCCATGCCATGCAGGCGCTGGAATTCAAATTCACGCTCGCCGGCCAGCGCTAAAACCATAGTGGCGGTGTAGGCGTTGTGGGTGGCGAACTGCGGGTAAATGGCATCCTCGGCATCCAGTAGAATGCCAGCACAGTGTTGATAGCATAGGTCGGTGTTGGCTTTGCGAGTAAAAACTGGGTAGCCCTCTAAGCCAAGTTCTTGGGCATGTTTGATCTCGGCATCCCAGTAGGCGCCTTTTACCAATCGCACCATTAGCCGGCGATGGCTTTCACGGGCTAGGCCGATTAACCATTTGGCGGTGTCGGGTGCGCGCTTTTGATAGGCTTGCAGCACAAAGCCGAGACCTTGCCAGTCGTTCAGTTCTGGGTCTTTGGCGAGTTGTTCAAATATATCCAAGGAGATATCCAGTCGGTAGGATTCCTCGGCATCTATGGATAAGCCAATATTATATTTTTTAGCTTGCAGGCAGAGCTGTTTAATACGCGGTAGTAGTTCGTTCATCACTCGCTGTTGCTGGGCATAGTAATAGCGGGGGTGGAGGGCGGAGAGTTTTACTGAGATGCCGTTGGCTGAGTAGATGCTTTCACCGCTGCAGGCTTTACCAATTTCATCAATGGCGGCGGCGTAGGCTTGTAGATACTCGGCAGCATCTTCTTCAGTGCGGGCGGCTTCCCCGAGCATATCAAACGAGAATCTGGTGTTGATATCATTGTGTTTGATGCCGCGTTTCAAGCCTTGTTCGATATTGCGGCCGAGCACATATTGGCCGCCCATTATTTTCATGGCTTGCATAACGGCTGAGCGAATAACCGGTTCGCCCAATGTGGCGCTAAGTCGTTTTATCCAGCTGTCGGTGTTCTGGGTGATCTCTTTGTCCAGACTGACTATCTGGCCGGTGAGCATGAGGCCCCAGGTGCTGGCATTCACAAACAGGGAAGCGGATTTTCCGCGGTGTAGATTCCAGTTACCTGCTTTGATCTTTTCGGCGATTAGACGATCGGCGGTGAGGGCGTCGGGTACGCGAAGCAGGGCTTCCGCCAGACACATTAGAGCCACGCCTTCTGCATTGGAAAGGCCAAACTCAAGCAGAAATGCATCCAGTGTGCCGCTGCTATTTTTGTCGGCGCGGCAATGTGTTACCAGTTGTCGGGCGTCGGTCAAAATACGCTCGCGGGTTGCACTTGAAAGGGGGTTGCTGTGCAGTAATTGAGTTACTGCCTGATGCTCATCCTGATGGGTGTTATGGCGGATTCTCTGGCGCAAGGCTATTTGATTCATCGACTCAGTCCGTGAAAATTGGTTGTGATTAATATCTGGCATTCTCAGTTATTTGTCTTAGTATTTGTCTCCAAAATTACTCTTTTAATAGTTAATAAAACTGTGATATTGAAATTAATAGACTATTATTCTTTAGCTGTCTTTAATTTAGCTGTCTTTAATTTATAGGCGCAATTCACAAAGAGCTATGGGGGAAATGCTATGAAAACAGTCGCTGATTTGGATCGCACTGATCGCCGGATTTTGAATACGCTGCAAAATAATGGTCGCATTGCCAATGTAGATCTGGCGCGGCAGGTCAATTTAACCCCGACGCCCTGTTTGGAGCGGGTGAAGCGCTTGGAGAAAGAGGGCTTTATAACCAGCTATGTGGCGCTACTTGATCCGATAAAGGCTAACGCTGCACTCTGTGCCTATATTGAAGTACAGTTGACGAGTACAACAACCGAGGCGATTCAGCTTTTTAATCAACAGATATTGGCTCTGGACGAGGTGCTTGAATGTCAGATGGTGGCGGGGGGCTTTGATTATTTAATCAAGATTCGCGTTGCAGATATGCATCATTATCGGCGTTTTTTGGGGGAGAAGTTATCGACTATCCAAGGCATTAGCCAGACCCATACTTACGTTGTCATTCAGGACGTTAAGTCTCAGACCGCACTACAGATTAATCTCTAGCTCTTTAAACTATGGGTAAATTTTGGGAACCCTGAGCGGCATTCTAGTGAGCAATTCGTAGCCTAAGGTGCCACAGCTTGCGGCCACTCGATTGACGGCGAGTTGCTTGCCCCAAAGTTCTACCGGGTCGCCAATAGCAACGTTCTCAAGATCGGTTACATCGACGCTAATCATATCCATACTGACACTGCCTACCAATGGGCATTCGATCCCATTAACCAGTACCGGTGTGCCATAGGGCGCGGTACGTGGATAGCCATCACCGTAACCTATGCCGATTGTGGCAATGGTTGAAGGGCGTTCGGCACGCCATTTTCCAGAGTAACCAACGGCTTCTCCGGTGTCGATCTGACGCACTGATATCACCGCCGATGAGAGAGTCATAACCGGTTTTAGTTTGTCGGCATTTTCCTGGGGCTGATCAAAAGGTGATGCACCATAGATCATATAGCCGGGGCGATTCCAATCCCTGTGCGTATCTGGCCTACCGAGAACCGAGGCAGAGTTGGCCAGACTGGTTTTAACCGAATCAAAATCCGTTACTGTTTTGTGGAAGGTTGCCAGCTGTTTATCGGTAAATTCACTGTCGAAATCTTCTGCGCAGGCAAAGTGCGTGGCGACCACAATCTGCTCGTTGACGTTGCGGCTTTCGCTGAGATCTCGAAACACACCGGCGACTTCTTGCGGCGCGAAGCCAAGACGGTGCATGCCGGTATCTACACCTAACCAGACGTTTACCCGCTGAGCTATATCGGCATTGATAATCGCTTCTTTTTGGGGCTGGTTTTCAACCATTAACCAAAATCCTTTGAGCGCGGCGGTATTTACCTCATCGGCACTAAAGGTGCCTTCAAGCAGCAAGATAGGCTGGGTGATACCGGCGTCACGAAGCTCCAGTGCCTCTTCGATGCAGGCGACACCAAAAGCCGGTGCGGTATCGGCAAGGGCCTGCGCCACTGCAACCATACCGTGACCATAGGCATTAGCTTTGACCATTGGCATGGTTTGGGCGTTAGGTGCTAAAGACTGGGCGAGGGCAAAGTTATCGCGCAGAGCTTGCAGGTCGATGGTTACTTGGGTAGGTCGTGACATAGATTTAATTCCTTTTTAAGGAAAGCCTGTATAAAAAGCCGATTAATAATTGTGTTTAGCGGCGGAGTATAGAGTTTGTGCCGCCAGCCATATATCGCCAACCTCACCGTTGCCGACGGGCAGGCCGTCGATTTCTACTACAGCGCCAATCTCTTTGGATGAGCTGGTGATCCAGACTTCATCGGCATTTTTTACTTCGTGCATACTGACAGGCCGCTCTTCGACTTTGATACTGCCATCATTGCGCAGTATGTCGAGGAGGATTTGACGGGTGATACCGGGCAGTAATTGGTTGTCCAATGGCGGCGTGATAACCACGCTATCTTTAACGATATAGGCATTGCAGGAGCTAGCTTCGGTAAGCTGATTATCTGCATTAAACAGCAGTGTTTCGTCATTGCCCTGATCTTGGCCCTGCTGAAAATGCAACACATTGCCGAGTAAAGAGGTAGATTTAATCTGGCAGCGGTCCCAGCGCAGATCTTTGCTGGAAGAGACTTTGAATTTTTTAGCCAGAGTTTTATCGGCCACTGGTGCGGGGGCGATTTCAAAGGCAAAAGCAAATACCGTTGGTGTGATATTTTCGGAAAAACCATGAAAGCGTTTACTGTCAGCACCGCGTGTTACGTGCAGATAAATACCTAAGTTGCCCGAGCCATTTTTTTTAATCAGCTGGTTACACAGATCGCCCCAGTCGCTTTCTGACCAGTCGAATTTGATACCGATGGCGTCGAGGCCATCATTCATGCGCTGGATATGCGGAGCAAAGCCAACCATTTTTCCGCCGTAAGAGGGCACGACTTCATAGATGCCGTCGCCAAATAAAAAGCCTCTGTCGAGTGGCGATATCCTCGCTTCTTCCAGAGGGAGATAGCTGCCATTGAGAAATGCGATGTTCATGTGTTTCCTTTTAAAGATACGACTGCTGTGCGGTTTTCCCCTAATCCAAAAATGGTATCAGTACACTCTGTTACAAGCAAAGTTTTAGTGGCGGGTTTGATGCAAATTGTTTTTCATTTTCCGCCCATAAAGATTGTGCCTGACCTATGCTTATGGGCTCAAAATGCACAGTGCCGCCGGCTGAAAGCTGTGCCAGTTTACCTATATCTAGAGAGAGCACTGAGCCAATTTTTGGATAGCCACCCATGGTTTGGCGGTCATTTAACAGAACTATTGGCTGCCCATCAGGGGGGAATTGAATCGCTCCCAAGCAGATGCCTTCGGAGAGAATACCCTTGATGGCGGGAATAATCTCTGCGCCCTCAAGGCGATAGCCCATACGGTCACTGTATTTGGTGACGCTGTATTGCGATCTAAAAAAACACTGTTTTTGGGTTTCGCTAAAGCTCTCTTGCTGATAACCGAGCACAACTCTTAAGCGTGCTGAATTTTGACTGTAGTCGGCTCTGAGCTTTTCTGGCAGTTGCCAGAGACTGGTATCTTCAATGGGTTGGCAGGGTAATATATCCCCGGCTTTTAGTGCTGAACCATCAGCGTGCAGGCCACCCAAGCCCTCGCGGGGAACCGTGGCAACACTATTAAAAAGAGGTTCGGCTTGAAAGCCTCCGCTAACGGCTAGATAGGCACGGCTTCCACTGCGTGCAAAGCCCAATTCAATCAAATCGCCGGGATTAATGCTGTGACTTTGCCAGAGTGCGGCGGGTTGTTTGTTAATGCGTAAGGGTATGTCGGCACCCGTTACAGTCAGAGTGGTTTTGACTGTGGATTCCACTATCAGACCGCCGACAGTCACTTCGATACAGGCGCTATTCTGAGGGTTTTCGCAGAGCAGGTTGGCGCAGCGAAAGGCGCTGCGGTCTAAGGGGCCGCCGGTGGTTAATCCTATACTCTGCTGCCCGTAGCGTCCGCTATCTTGCAGCAGGCTGTATATTCCCGGCTTAATTACCCTTAAATGATTATTCAAAGAACACCGCCAAAATTTTCGAAGGTGGTTTTATCTATGGCCTCGAAGCGAACCAGATCGCCGACCGCGACGGGCATACTTGGGGAAGCCTTTGGATCGAACATAAGCTGTGGGCAGAGTCCAATCAGATTCCAGCCGCCGGGCGACTGCGCCGGGTAGACTGCGGTCTGTCGGTCAGCAATAGCCACAGCACCGCGCGGCACTTGCTGTCTAGGGGTAGCCAGTCTGGGAGTAGCTATGCGCGGATCTACTTGGCCAAGATAGGCAAAACCCGGTGCAAAGCCAATCGCGTAGACGCGGTATTCAGTCTGCTGATGAATGGCGATAACCTCTGCTATAGAGAGTCCAGCTGTATTGGCAATTCTCTGCAGGTCGGGGCCGGATTCGCTGCTGTAGTAAACCGGCAGTGTTACCCGTGAAGCGCTACTTGTTTGTTGCGCAGTGGTGTTTTGATTTAAATCTTTAATAGCCGTTTTAATGGCTATGCGCACAGAGTGATGATCGGTTGTAAGCGGGTCGAAGATAACCAGCAATGAGGCGTAGGAGGGCACTAGATCGATGAGGGTTGCGCCGAGATAGGTCCTGAGTTTTTTTACCGTAGTGGCTATCTCAGTGGAGATGGCCGCACTCGGCTTATCGCCAAAATAGACTATCAGGGCATTCTCTCCGGCGATGGAGATGGTCTGCTGTGCCCTCATTTGCTGTGCACTCATTGGTTTAACAGTTGACGAATTTCTTCAATGGCATTAACCGCTTCCCTGTTGTCGCCATGCACGCAGAGGCTGTCTGCCTGAAGCGATAATTGGTTGCCGCTAACAGTGGTTACCGTTCCCTGTTTATTTAACTGCTGTACCTGTTCAAGCATTTTTTCGCGGCTGTGCACTGCGCCTTCTTTACTGCGTGAAAGCAGGCTGCCATCATCGTTATAGCAGCGGTCGGCAAAGGCCTCAAAGATA
>Ga0209533_1005007_pt1 | contig 11369 bp, 9 predicted proteins | sample COG_04_FD_184748 | JGI IMG/M metagenome (GOLD analysis project Ga0209533, IMG submission 184748) | Pelagic Microbial community sample from North Sea - COGITO 998_met_04 (SPAdes) (version 2) | ecosystem: Environmental > Aquatic > Marine > Neritic zone/Coastal water | place: Helgoland, sampling... | reverse complement strand
TTTCATGAGATAGATAAAAGTGGGAAATATTGTTTTATAAGACATTATGCCATAAGAAATCTTTTATGTAGAGCTATTTACGTAATGTCTGTCGCAAAGAATTACAATGGAAGATTTAAAAAATTAGTTAGACTTTTTAGTTTTAGTTCAAAAATATTTAAAAAAATTAAAATTAAATTAGAACAGTTAAACTTATTTTATATAGACGCTGGATTTAAAACAAAAATTAAATATTTTCAAAAATTAAAATTAATAAATTTTTATGATATAAAAGTAAAAATTCCTGTTTTTTATAAAGAATTCTTAAATGATCAGTATGGGAAAAATTGGAGAATTCCAAATAAAAAATATTATTGGGAAAAAAACAAGCATAAAACAATTTTTTAATAATGATTTTTGCTGAAGAATTTTTAGACGAACTTAAAAAAAATAAAATTAATTTTTTTTCTGGTGTCCCTGACTCTGTTTTAAAAAATTTTACTAATAAGTTAAATACTAGAAAAAATTTTAAAAACTTTATTTTAACCAATGAAGGATCAGCTGTTGCAACAGGTATAGGTTATTATTTATCAACAAATAAACTTCCCGCAATATACATGCAAAATTCAGGGCTTGGAAATTCATTAAATCCATTAATCTCTATTGCTCATAATAAAGTTTATCAAATTCCAATGTTATTAATAATTGGTTGGAGAGGGGCTCCAAATTTAAAAGATGAACCGCAACATTTAGCACAAGGGGAGATAACTCAACAAATTTTAGATTTATGTGGAATTAAGTATTGTATTCTAGAAAATATAAGTGACTTTAAAAAATTAAGAAATCTAATTTCTTATTCCAAAAAAACAAAACAACCTGTAGCATGTTTGATTAAAAATAAAATTTTAAAATCAAAATCCTTAAAAAAAAATAAAACTATTAATTTAAAACCAAATAACTTAACGAGAGCCACATTTATTGAAAGTTTTTTAAAATGTATTGATAAAAATCATAGAATAATTTCGTCAACCGGATATCTTTCAAGAGAACTCTATCATCAAATAAAAAAACTAAAATTAAAGATAGATCCTTTTTATATGGTTGGTGGAATGGGCCATGCGTCATCAGTTAGTCTTGGTTATTCTTTAAAAACAAATAAAAAAGTAATTTGTTTGGATGGTGATGGTTCTTTTCTAATGCATTTAGGTTCTGCAGTATCAATAGCCAAATATGCAAAAAAAAATTTAAAATATATAGTTCTTAATAATCGATCTCATGAGTCAGTTGGAGGTCAGCCCACAAATATCGAGAGAATTAATTTAAAACTATTTGTAAAATCATTAGGGTATAAGAAGTATTTTTATCTTGATGCAAAAAATAAATCAGAAAAAACTATAAAAAGTTTTTTAAGTTATAAGGGGGCATCTTTTTTGGAGGCAAACATCAAAATTAACGAAATTGAGAATGAATTACCAAGACCAAAAGATTTATTAAAAGTTAAAAGATTTTTTTTAAAAAAATGAAAGTAGTAATTTTAGCTGGTGGATTAGGAACTAGAATATCCGAATATACTAAAACAATTCCAAAACCTATGATAAAAATATGTGGAAAACCAATAATTCATAGAATAATTGACCATTATGTTCGATATGGACATAATGAATTTTATATAGCACTTGGTTATAAAGGAAAAGTAATCAAAGAATATTTTAAAAAAAAAAAATTAACTAAAAAAATTAAAATTCACTTAATCGAAACTGGGAAAAATACAATGACTGGTGGGAGATTAAAGAGATTAAAAAAATATTTAGATGAAACATTTTTGCTTACATATGGAGATGGATTATCCGATGTAAATTTAGATAAATTAATTAACTTTCATAAACGAAATAAAAAATTAATTACATTAACAGCAGTAAGACCTCCTGCTAGATTTGGATCAATAAAAATTAATAAAAATGTTGTTAAATATTTTAGAGAAAAAAACTCATTAGATTCAGGCTGGATCAACGGAGGGTTTTTTATCATTAATCCAAAATTTATAAATTATATTAAAAATGACAGCACTTTCTTAGAGCAAGAACCTTTTACGCAAGTTACAAAAAAAAAACAATTACTAGCATTTAAACATAAGGGATTTTGGCAATGTATGGACACACTTAGAGATAAGGAAATTTTAGAAAAAAAAATTAAAGAGCAAAAATTACTTTGAGTAAATTAAAGATTTTAATAACAGGTGGCACAGGGTTTATAGGCTATCATTTAGCTAAAAAATGTTTATCTTTGAATTGGTCTGTAACAAGTCTATCTACAAAGAAACCATCACAAAATAGAAAATTAGAAAAAGTAAAATATAAAATATGTGATATTTCTAATAAAAAAAAATTAAATAATATATTAAATCTTGATTATGATTATGTGGTAAATTTAGCAGGTTATGTTAATCATTCTCATAAACTAAATACGATGAAAAGTCATTATGATGGATGTAGAAATTTATCATCATTTTTTTTGAAATCTAAAATTAAAAAATTTATTCAAATAGGATCAAGTATAGAATATGGTAAAATAAGATCACCTCAATTAGAAAATATTAAAAATGATCAAAAAACCTTTTCTATTTATGGAACCGCCAAACTTTTAAGCACAAAATTTTTATTAAATTTGAAAAAAAAATTTGATTTTCCAGTCGTTATAATAAGATTATATTTAGTTTATGGCCCCAACCAGGATACAAACAGAGTAATCCCAATTACTATTTCAAATGCCATGAGAGACAAAGAATTTGATTGTTCAGATGGAACTCAATTAAGAGATTTTCTTTATATAGACGATGCAATAAGTGCAATCATAAAGATTTTAAAAAATAAAGAAATAGCTGGGGAAATTATTAATATCGGGTCAGGCAAACCATCAAAAATTAAATCAATAATCATTAAAATTTGCAAGATAGTAGGTAGTGGAAAACCTAACTTTGGAAAAATAAAATTTAGAAAAGATGAGATAAGCTGTCTTTATCCGAGTATTTTCAAAGCAAAAAAAATAATAAATTGGAAACCTAGAATTGACCTTAATTTAGGTTTAAAGAAAACGATAAATTATTACAAAAGAAAAAATGGACAAAAAAGTTAGTGTAATTGTTAACTTTCATAATGGAGATAAGTATCTTTATGATTGTATTAAGAGCATCTTAAATCAAAGTTACAATAATTTAGAAATTATTTTGTGGGATAATTTTTCAAGTGATAATTCATTTAAAATTATTAAAAAATTTAATGACCATCGTATAAAATATTTTTTTAATAAAATTAAAGAACCACTTTATAAAGCAAGAAACCAAGCAATATTAGCTTCAACAGGTGACTTGATTGCATTTTTAGACTCTGATGATTGGTGGGAAGATAATTATATCTCATCAAGGGCAAAGTTATTTTCTGATGAAAATTATCACTATTATTATTGTAATGCTAAAAGATTTTATGAGAAAACAAAAAAAAATAAAACATATAAAAATTACACTTTACCTGATGGAAAAATATTTGACTCATTATCTAGAGATTATTTTATAACTATAAGTGGTGTAATCTTTAAAAGAGATATTTTTTCAAAATTTGGAATGTTTAATGAAATCTTTAATATAATTGGTGATTATGATTTTATGATGAAAATTTCTAAATCATGTAATGCGCATGCAATTAATTCACCTATGATTAACTCTAGAATACATAAAAATAATTTTTCTAAACTTCATAGTAAAATGTTTTACGAAGAATATAAAATTTGGTTTGAAGAAAATTATAGAAATAAAAAAAATCAAGAATTTTTAAAAAATATAAGTTTTTTTAAAGATAAATTAAATTATTTAGAAATTACACATCTATTACTTAATAGTGAAAAAAAATACTCACTACTAAAAAAAATTAGCAAACACAATATTATTCTTGAAAAAGTAAAATTTTTAATATTATTTTTAGTACCAAAAAAATTTTTTAAATTTCTTAAAAAATGACAGATATTATATTAATTTCTAATGACCAAATTTATTTAGACAAAAAAAAATTGTATGCTGATTTCAATGACATAATTAATGTAATAGAAGCAATACAAAAAAATTTTAATATTTTTTTAATTTCAAAAAAATCTAAAAATAAAAAAAATTTTTTATTAAAAATTAGTAATAAAATTAAAAATGTTAACTTTAAGTCAATATTATATTTAAAAAGAAAAAAAAATTTAAAAATATTTATGGTTTCAATTACTCCAAGAAATCTCCTTTTTTTTATTATTATAAAATTATTAATTGGGAAAATAGATGGTTATGTTTATTTAAGAAGCAATGGTCACAAGGAATATGGGAAGAAAATTGGATTATTCGGTTCTTTTATTTATGATCTTATGAAAAAATATCTAGAAAATAATTTAAAAACTATTTCAGTTTCTAAAGAAATAATATCTTCAAAATATACAGCATTTCTTACCCCATCAGAACTTGATCAAATGTGGTTTAAGAGAAGCAAAAAAGTAAATATAGATATCCCTAAACTTTTATATTTTGGGAGATTTAAGAAGGAAAAAGGTGTTTATTCTTTGATAAATTTGTTTAGTAGGCTTAAATTAAAACACAAGTTAACTATTGCTGGAGATTCAAATTTCATTGGTACAAATGATGAAAATATCAAATTTTTAAATGAAATTACTGATAAACTAAAAGTTATTGAATTATACGATTCTCATAATATTTTTATTTTGCCCTCATACACAGAGGGTGCACCAAAAGTAATTTTAGAGAGTTTGGTAAGAAAAATTCCAGTTATTATTTTTAAAGAAATAAAACATGTAAAACTAAATTTTAAAGGAATTTTTGTTTGTGATAGAAACATATTCAGTCTAGAAAAAAATATTAAATTTATAATTAAGAATTATGACAAAATTCAACTTGAGATGAAAAAAAATAATTTTCCAACAAAAAAAAATTTTCAAAAACAGCTTTTAAAAATTATAAATGCATAAATACATAGGCCAAAACTTTTTATTATATTTTTTAATATTCCTTCCATTAACATTTTGTTTAGGAATTGCAGTAACCGAAATATTTGTTTTTCTTTCTATATTATTTTTTTTTTTAAAAAATAGAAATTATGATTATTTTAAAAATAAAAAATTCTTATTCTTATTAACCTTCTCATTTTATATAGCAATTAATGGAATTTTAAAGATTCAACATAATGATCTTTTAATACCTTCAATTTTTCATTTCAGGTATGTAGTTTTTTCAATATCAATTTTATTTATTTTAGATTTTATTAAAGATAAAATTAACTTAGAGAAAATAGGTATTACTCATTTTCTTTTTTTTATTATATATTTAATATCTTTTGATGCTTTGTTTCAATTTATAACAGGTGAAAATATTCTTGGTTTTAAAATTATTGGTATGAGAATATCAGGTATATTTGGATCAGAATTAATATTAGGAAGTTTTTTGATCAAGATTCTACCATTAATATTATGGTTATTATTTTATTTAAATTTTAATTTTAAAAAAAATTTTTTTTTTTTAATATGTTTTTTTAGTTTATATTTTATTTGTATTTATATTTCAGGTGAAAGAACAGCTTTTGTTTCATTGTTTATTTTATTATTTTTTTTAATCATTTTAGTTACAGAAATTAGAACGATTTTTTTACTATCTCTAACAATATTAATTTTGTTTATAGGTTTAATTTCTTTTTTTAATATTGGTAAAGTTGATACATTTAATAGAATCTTTATTAAAACTTTTAATCAAGTGACAAATCATTCGTATACAAAAGAAAAAGATTTATCTAAAGACAAGCAAGCTGCAAGTAATCATGATATTTATAAAAATATTAAGATATTTTCTACAGACCATAATGGACATTATGTTCTTGCATATCATTTGTTTACTCAGCAACCAATATTTGGTGTGGGTCCAAGAGGCTTCAGATATTATTGTAGAAGTGTAAAATATGACTCAAATATTGGGATTTGTACTACGCACCCCCATAATACCCTTTTACAAATTCTATCAGAAACTGGGATTGTTGGATTAATTTTTTATCTATATGGTATTTTTTTTGTTATGATTAAAATTTGGAAAGTGCAAAGGAAGAATCTTATATTGTCTGAAAAATCATGTTTTACAATTATATCAATAGGTTTATTAATTAATTTGTTTCCATTTTTGCCCAGTGGTAATTTTTTTAATAACTGGGTATCAATTATGAATTATTATTTTCTTGGACTTTATCTTTACAGCTATAAAAGAGTTTATAAATAATGTTTTCATTAATTCTAGTATTGTTATTTATTAATTTAGTAATTTTTCTAAATTTTAAAAAATTTGCGGAAGTTATAAATGTTTATGATGCACCTGATAAAAAGTTAAAACTACACAAAAAAAAAACTCCAATTCTTGGTGGATTAATTTTAATAATCAATTACTCAATTTATTTGTTATTTCAATTAATATTTTCTGATAATTTTTTATCTATACCACAAAAAATTTTTAATATAGAGGACTATCTTTCTATATTAATATTAATATTTGGTTTTTTTATTTTAGGTTTTTATGATGATAAAAATAAATTGGCACCGAAAAATAAATTAATTTTTTCAATCTTGCTGATATTAGTTTCAATTTTATTAAATCAAAATCTAATATTAAATTCATTCTCATTAACTATTTTTGCAAACAAAGTTTTTCTTAATAGCTTTTCAATTACATTTACTATTTTTTGTATTATTTTACTAATAAATGCTTTAAATTTTTTTGACGGCATTAATGGACAATCTTGCATTTTTTTTATTATAGTGTTTTCCTTTCTGTTTTTTAAAAGTGAAATGAATTATTTTTATTTGTTAAGTATTCTTTTAATATTATTCATATTATTTTTAAACTTAATGAACAAATTATTTTTAGGTGACGGAGGAATTTTTCTTATGGGTATTATAGCATCTATATCTTTGATACTTGAACACAATGTCCAGAAAAATATTTTATATGTGGATGAAATTTTTTTCTTACTTCTATTACCTGGGATCGATTTAATACGTTTAACAATTATTAGAGTTTTTAAAGGTAGAAATGCATTTTTTGGTGACAGAAATCATATTCATCATTTGTTGGTTAATAAATTTTCAATATTTTATACAAATTTAATACTTATCTTTGTTTCGTTAATACCAATTACAATGTTTTTAATTTTAGAATTAAATTTTTTCATAGTTTTTTTTATATTTTTAATTTTATATATTTTTATTATTTCAACTTTAAGGTCACATGGTTAAAAATATAATTATAGGTCAAAAAAGTTTTGTAACAAAATCAATCCTTAAATACTTAAAAAATCCAATTGTGTTCTCAGCAAATGAATTAACTAAAAAAAAAATACAAGAGCAGACTCATAATTATAAAAAAATAAATTTAGTATTTAATAATTTTTACCCATCAAAATTACTTAATGATCTTAATCATAATAATTATAATGACTTGTGCAATTTATCTTTATCAAAAATATCATTATTATTTGAAACAATACCAAGTAGTAAAATAAATAAAATAATCTACACAAGTAGTGCCGCAATCTACAGGCTTATTGGAAATATTAGTAATCAAAAAAGTGACCATTATAACAGGGAGCTATATTCTTCATTTAAGTTAGCTGCAGAAAAGTTAATTTTAAACTACTCGTGTAGTAAAAATATAGATTATTTTATCATGAGACTATTCAATACATATGGTGACTCACAAGATAAATTTTCATTTATAGAAAAAATTATAAGGGCAAAAAAGGAAAAAACTCGACTAACACTAATTAACGAAGGTCTGTCCTTAAGAGATTTTATTCATCTAGATGATATTGGAAAAATTTATACAATTTTTTTAAATAAAAAATTAAACAAGGGAATATATGACATTGGTTCTGGTAAAGGTTTTTTGATTAAAGACTTAGTAAATTTAGCAAAAATTCCAAAAAACAAACTTATTAAAAAAAATAAAATTGAAGAAATAAAAGATTCAATTGCAGATAGTGAAAAATTACTTTTACAAATTGGTGATTTTAATTTTAAAGATTTAAATAATTATATTAAAAATAAACTTAAGCTAAAAAATAATTTTAAATCTCAAACTTACTCTTCTACAAAAAATAATAATTTATCACCTTCGGGGGCAGTTATTTATGGTGCTGGATATGCTGGAAAACAAATACTTAGTGAATTAAGAAAAGATAATGAAGAAGTTTTGTGTTTTGTTGACGATAATATAAAATTACAAAATTTGATGATTCATGAAATTCCTGTACTAAGTTATAGTGGTCTTTTGAAACTAAAAACCTATGCAAAAATAAAAAGAGTTTATTTAACAATACCTTCTCTTAATAAAAATTCTCAAACTAAAATTTTAAATAAAATTAAAAAAAACTTTTTTGATGTGAGATTTCTACCAGAAAAAAAATTTTTATTATCAGATCAAATAAATTTTAATGATCTAAATATTGATGAAATAAACAATATCTTAAATAGAAAGCAAATAAAAATAAAAAAGATTAAAATGCTATATAATAAAAAAGTGCTAGTTACTGGCGCCGGCGGAACAATTGGCTCTGAAATTTGCAGACAATTAATTCAACAAAAAGTAAAAAAAGTAGTTGCTATAGATAAATCAGAATTAGCGATTTACAACTTAAAAAAAAAAATTATTAATAAAAAAATTTTATTTAAATTGATTGATATAAATAATCTAAATTTGATAGAAAAAGTAATAGAAAAAGAAAAGATTGACATAATATTTCATGCAGCAGCTTACAAACATGTTAATATTTTAGAAAAAAATATTTTATCTGCAGTTAAAAATAATATTTTTGCAACATATAATATGTGTAATTTATCCAAAAAATATTCATGTAATATGATATTTATTTCAACAGATAAAGCAGCAAATCCAAAATCAATCCTTGGATATACTAAAAAAGTTGCAGAAAAGACTTGTGAATATTTCAATAACACTGAAGGTAAAAAAAATTTTATTAATGTTGTAAGATTTGGAAATGTTTTTGGAAGTTCTGGCTCTGCCATAACTAGTTTTTTAGAACAAATAAATGCCAACGAACCCATTAAAATAACTGATAAAAAAGCATCAAGATATTTTATGACTATTTTAGAGGCATGCCATTTAGTTCTACAGACAACTGGTATTAAGGTAAAAAATGGTATCTTTGTATTAAATATGGGGAAGCCACTTAACATTTTAAATTTAGCAAAAAATTTGGGAAAAATTAAATCAAGAATAAATCCACATTATAATTTTAAATATGAGATAATAGGATTACAACCAGGAGAAAAACTACATGAAACATTAGTTGACAACAATGAAGTTAAAAAAAGATTTAATGATGAAATTTCTTTAGTAAAAAATAAAAAAATTGTTGATAGTGATTTTTTAAAATATTATAATAGTTTATGTTTATGTTTTGATCAACAAAATGAAAATAAACTACTTAATCGACTAAATAAGATTTCAAGATATTAAGTAATTATACTTAATTTTAGTAAAATATTAAATTATGATTTTTGAATCTATATTTTTTTTAATTTTTTCAACTTTTACAGTGATTTCGTCTGTAGGATATGGCCAACTTATAGGAATTAAAAGTCAAACAAATTTTTTTGATAATTTTTTTTTTGGCTTAATATTCATTTCGTTTTTAATTACGATAGTTCACTTTTTTACAAAAATTAGTTTCTTTGTAAGTTTGATAATTTTATCTTCTGGTGTAATATTATTTTTAATAAAGAAAAATTTTTTCTCTATTAAGACTGTTAAAAAAAACATAAAATTTTTAATTCTTTTTTTATTTCTGGTCCCTATATTTATAAGTCAAAAGTATCATGAAGATTTTGGCTATTACCATTTGACATATGTAATAACAATGATGGAGGAAAAAATAATTTTCGGTTTAGCAAACAGTAACATTGCTTACTCTCATAATTCAATTTGGCTAAATATAATATCTATATTTTCATTGCCAAAAAATGATTTCAACTTTCTTACGTTGCCAGCTTTTTTAGCTTATTATATATTTATTGCATTTAGTTTAAAAAAAATTTTAGAATCTAACAAACAAACTATTAGTAGTTATTTTCTTTTAGTATGTCTTTTCTATTTCATTTTAAAGTTTACAAGAATTTCTGAGTACGGAAATGATTTACCATGCACTATATTCTCAATTTTAGCAGTATTTTATTTCTTAAAATTTTCGGAAAGCACGATTCAACAAAAAAAGCCTTCTTATTTTCTTTGTTGTTTTAGCTTTGCTGCTTTTTCTATACTTATAAAATTTAGCGCAATCCCAATTTTTTTATTGCCTCTATATCTCTTTATTACAAATTTTAAAAAATTGAGAAAAGAAATAATTAAATACAACTACATATTTATTTTTATATTATGTTTTATTTTTTTTTTGCAACAATTCGTATACACTGGTTGTTTATTATTCCCATCTAAACTAACTTGCTTAAATGTTTCTTGGTCTAATGACGATTTTTTTGTTTTAAGAAAAAATATTGAATTAATTAATAAAAGTTACTCGGTTACTGGAGGTTTAATTTCAAAAAAAGAATATTTGGAAAATCTTAACTGGTTTCCTTATTGGTTAAAAAGAAATTATTCTGAACTTTTAGAACATTTAATAACAATGTTAATTCCAATAATATTGTTAAAAATTCTTTTAAAGAAAAATAAGAATGCTGATAATTTATTATTCGAAAATAAAAAAATATTTTATTTATTTATCTTAATAAGTTTTGTTTTTTGGTTTAAATTCTCACCCGTTTATAGATTTGCTGTTCCATATTTTTTATGTTTAATTTTTATTATAACCTTGAGATTTAATATTATTAAAAAATTCTCTACAAATCTTTTTTTGATTTTAATAGTTGTTTCAATTTTATTTAATTTTTCAAAAAATATTTTAAGAATCTCAGATAAAAAAGAAGTTTTTCTAGGAATTGAAAAAATAGATAATAAATTTTTTATAGATCAGTCTAGTATAAATGAATTTATATTTGTACATCGTCCTGATATCAAAAATAATAAAAATGGTTGGCAAGGACGATTATGTTGGGATATAAAATTTTTATGTTCTTATGGAGAAATTGATATAAATTCATCTAACAACTACTTAATTATTAAAAAGTCAAAATAATGTTTGATAAAAAGTTAATAAAAATTTCAATACTAATACCCTGTTTTAATGAAAATAATACTATTAACATGATTATTGACAGAGTTATTAAAAGTTTAGAAGTTTATAATTTCACAAATTACGAAATTATTATTGTAGATGATTTTTCAAATGATGGTACGA
>Ga0209533_1005001_pt1 | contig 11376 bp, 10 predicted proteins | sample COG_04_FD_184748 | JGI IMG/M metagenome (GOLD analysis project Ga0209533, IMG submission 184748) | Pelagic Microbial community sample from North Sea - COGITO 998_met_04 (SPAdes) (version 2) | ecosystem: Environmental > Aquatic > Marine > Neritic zone/Coastal water | place: Helgoland, sampling... | reverse complement strand
ATGCGTAAGCTTCTTTGTCATTTAAACTCGACTATGAAAAGACACTTGCAAAGTATCGAAAATCAAGCAAACTTAACTCCTCAAATCACCTAATTAAAAAAACTTTTAAAAGACAGTTGCTGACCCCCAAGAACGACCCCCAAGAACGCAGTGAAAAACACTAGTAATATAGATTTCAGAAGTGAAAATAGAAGACCTGTAGCATCGTCATTTCATTTTAATTATTACCAAACAAGCGGCTCTTTGAAAGGTGCTCCAAGTGAGCCAAATGCAAACCGAGAAATGGACTTAACTGCACCAACAGTAAATCATGGTAATATTGATAACAATATTACAGTTATTAATGATTTAACGTCATCAATAGAATCACGTATTAACCCATAATTTATGAAATTATATTTACTTATTTTTGCTTTATTTCTTCTTCAACTACAGGCAGTTGAAGAAGAAGTAGAAACTATTTTAAATGATTGGGAACAGTCTTTAACTGAGGTAGAGTTAACTCCTCAAACATTAGGTAAATTAGAAGCTAGCTTCAAAACAGAAATTCCTAACCCTGAAAAAAGAATTGAAAAAGTACATCAATGGTTCACGTCATTAAGTGAAGTTTCTTCTGATGACTATATGGGGAAAATTTTTAGTATTATGGGGGTATGGAATCAACTGGCAGAGCCTAAAATCAGAGCGGAGTTCATATCTAAAGTATTTAATCAAAAGGAAAATTCTGAAAACTCAGGAATTATATTTTTTTACGCAAAAAGAGGTGGAGAATTATTTGATATAAATAAATATGAAAAAGCAAGTGAAGAAGATTTTAGTAATCATATTAAAACTGAGAGATTATATACTACTCAAGCCTATACAGGAAAAGAGATAGTTCATAGCAACCAACTTGCAGGATTTTTATTCACTAAAGCGCCAGCTTCAGCCTTATTAGATTATAGTGGATTTAAAAATAATCAGGAAGTAGCAAGTTTAGTAAAGCAAGTCGAAGATTTAAGATTAGAATTATATGAAAAATCAAATCTTTCAAGTTGGGACAAACCTCAAGCATTATTAATCTGGAATGAGCTTCAATCTACATTAGAAAAACTTAGCCAATATGCAGAACCAGCAATTGATGCTTATTTAGCACGGATAGTAAAATCGATTAAAGGGAATATTGGAATCTTTCCTATATCTCCTCAAGTACTAAACGTACTCAAAGAACGAGAAAGTGAACTTACAGCTTATCTAATGTCATCAGATAAAGCCGAAGACCTCTTTGCTATTGATAATGACGCTCCACTTATAATAAACCCAAGTGACAAAATTAATAAGCAAGCCCTAGCTACCAACACCCCACAAGTAAACCAACCGAAGCAAACGACACAACAAACTAAACCTCAAGCAGAAATAGCCGCAGAAACAAAACCATCTGAGAAACAAACCCCTACATGGTTGATTTATGCCTTAACGGCATTAGGTTTGATAGTCCTCTCACTGGTAGTGAAAAAGTTAAGAAACAAAGCTTAGTATAATCATTTATGGGTTATAAAATCAACAACACCGACGACACAAAAGATGACTTTGGTATCCTTGATACTACAACCAGCAAAACCAAAGATATCCCCCTAACTGTCAATTTTACTCCATGTGATACTAATGATGGCGAAACTTACACAGGAGCAGCTAATTCTACTTCGTCACCTGTTGAATAGAATTATAAATAAATTGATGTGGATATCTCTAGGTGTATTTAAGGACTTCTTCTACGGTAGTGTGTCCAGCATAGATATTGGCGAGTCCGTCTTCTCTGAGTGTAGACATACCTAATTCAATAGCTTTTTGTTTGAGGACTACGCTAGGTGCACTTTCGTTGATTAAGTCACGAATAGGTTCGCTGATATCGAAGAGTTCGTAGAGGCCTTTACGACCTTTGTAGCCTGATTGACCACAAGTTACACAGCCTTCACCGGTGTAAAATTCTTTATTGCCTATTTCGTAAGCAGAGAGTCCAAGTTGCTCTAGAATAGCTTCACTTGGCTCATACATAGCTCGGCAGTCAGCACAGATAGTCCTTACTAGACGTTGTGCGAGAATCCCCTCAACTGAAGCTGCAACGAGGAAAGGCTCAACACCCATGTCGAAGAGTCGGGTTACAGCACCTGGAGCATCATTGGTATGTAAAGTAGAAATAACTAAATGACCAGTTAGAGCGGCTTGTATAGCGATTTGTGCAGTGTCTAAATCACGCATCTCTCCAACCATTATTTTGTCTGGATCTTGACGTAGAAAGGCACGTAGCACACGTGGGAAATCAAGTCCGATGGTTTCGTTAATAGGTATTTGGACAATGCCATCCATGTCATATTCTACTGGATCTTCTGCAGTTAGAATTTTAGATTCCTCATTATTTATTTCTTGTAGGGCAGCATAGAGTGTGGTTGTTTTACCAGCTCCTGTTGGTCCTGTTACAACAAAGATACCGTTAGGTTTTTGTACGGTTTCAACAATATATTTATGAATTTTAGGAGGTAAGCGTAAATCACTAAGATCTAAGCTAACAGCAGAACGGTCAAGCACCCTAAGTACAACACTTTCGCCGTGCTGAGTAGGTAGGCTAGAGACCCTCATTTCTACTGATTTATTGCCAATTTTTTTAACTATACGTCCATCTTGAGGGATGCGTCGTTCAGAAATATTTAAATTAGCCATGACTTTGACCCTCGATATAATAGGTAGGGCTAATTCAGGAGCAGGTGGGCTCATCTCGTACAGAGCTCCATCTACACGATAACGTAGTTTGAATTCAGTTTCAAAGGGTTCAAAATGAATATCTGACGCTCTAAGTTCAACAGCTCGTTGTAAGACAAGGTCTACAAATCGAATAATAGGTCCTGAAGCCACCTGGTTATGTAAGTCTGCTTCACTGCCTATACCTTCAGATGATGCTAGTTGACCCATGATTTCCATCATGGCTTGTTCAGCACCTCCAAAGTGAGCTTCAATTTTATCATTGATATCTTTAGGGTCAGCAATAACAAGTTGAATTTCTTGACCTGTAGCAAAACGTAGATCTTCAACAGTTTGAGGGTTAAGAGGGTTGACAAGTGCTATATGTAATCCTCGTTCACTAAGAGTAATAGGTAGCGCACCATGAAGCCTAACTAAAGCGCCAGGCATAAGCGTGTGGATAGCTTCTGGGGCTTGCCAATTGTTAAGGTCTAGATATTCAGCATGGAGCTGCTCTGCTAATGCTTGCCAAACTTGAGCGTCTTCGGTTACCACTTGAAAATCAATAAGGATGCTAATAGCATCTTTACCGCTTGCAAAAATCTCACGACCGACTTCTTCGCTGAGATTTTGATTTATTAATCCTTGCTGAACTAGAGCATTTAAAAGATCTTGGTCGTCAATCATAGTAAGTTAAATAGATTAATAGTTAGAAGTTACGGATAAAACCTCTTGCACGGTGGTCATTCCAGATAAGACTTTGCGAATACCGTCTTCACGCATAGTTCTCATGCCTAATTCTTTAGCTTCGTGACGCAATTCATCCGTGGTGATATCACGGTTAACAAAGTGACGAATAGCATCTGTCATTTCAAAAATTTCAAAGACTCCAGCACGTCCTTTGTAGCCAGAGTGTGAACATTTATCGCAGCCTACACCATGCATAATATTGCTACCTGCAAGTTGTGAAGGGTCGAGATTAAATGCTTGCATTTCACGTTGAGTGAGTTCGTAAGGCTCTTGGCAGAATTGGCAAATTTTTCTTACAAGACGTTGGGCTAGGACAGAGCGTACAGCTGATGCAATGAGGAATTTTTTGACACCGATATGGGAAAGGCGAGCTACAGCACTTGGAGCGTCATTGGTATGTAAAGTAGAGAGAACTAAGTGCCCAGTAAGTGCTGCGTTAATAGCTATAGTTGCAGTTTCTTCATCCCTAATTTCCCCAACCATAATAATATTAGGTGCTTGTCTAAGCATGGAGCGTAGAGCAGCAGCAAAAGTCATACCTATATCTGGCCTAACCATGACTTGGTTAATCCCAGGCATTTCATATTCGACAGGGTCTTCTGCGGTAATGATTTTGCAATCAGGTTTATTGACGAGGTTGAGGCAGCCATAAAGCGTAGTTGATTTACCTGAGCCTGTAGGTCCTGTAACTAATATAACACCATCAGGTAGGCGCATGAGACGTTTAAATGTTGCTTCATCATCAGAGAGAAAGCCAAGCTGACTAAGGCCTAAAGTTAGCGCGCTTTTATCAAGCACCCTCATAACAATACTTTCTCCATGATTACTAGGCACACTAGAAACCCTTAAATCTAAAACTTTATTAGCTTTATGAGTTTGAATTCGTCCATCTTGAGGCAGTCGTTTTTCAGCAATACTCATGGTGCCTGTCATGACTTTGATGCGGGCAATAATCGAAGGGAGTAGTTTTTTAGGATGTTGGGCTACAATGATAAGCTTTCCGTCTACACGAAAACGAATCACAAGATTAGTCTCCATAGGCTCTATGTGAATGTCACTAGCGCTCATATTAATTGCATCTAGTAGCATTTGCTCTACAAGCAAAATAATAGGAGCATCTTCAGCATCTTCAGCACTTAAATTAGCCATGATATCAGACATATCTAGTTTAGAGATATCTGTTTCTTCTTCGTATTTAGGGTAGGCGAGGGCTATTTTATCTTCTAAGGCCTCTGGGTCCACTACCGAGATAGTTAATTCTTCTCCAAGTGTATGAGAAAGAGTATCAATAAGCTCTAAATTAAAAGGATCTGCAACAGCAATCTTTAGTCCAAAATCATCTTTTTCGATAGGAAGCACATGGTGGTTATGCGCTAATTCTGCAGAAACAAGCTCATTTACATTACTAGGTATTTGGTATTCGCTAATCTCATAAAACTCAACACCAGCAATTTGAGCAATCCAGTAAGCTAAATCTCTGGAACTTAAATGACCCCCTGTAACAAGATTAGATAGTGGATTAGCTGAGCCAGATACAGCAGTTACTGCATCTTCTGCTAAATAACCTGCTTGAGTTAGCTGGCTGAAAATAAAGTCTTGATTTTGATAAGTTGCCATTATGAATAAAAAATCTTTATGTTTAAGTATTTATTATTTTTAATAAATAAAGATAAGTTATCTAAGCAGATTCAGAAATAATCTTCAAACTTTAAAAGACTTATTTCTTACTACTATTATAAACACCTTTAATTAGAGTCAAAATAGCGACTATGAGTAATAGAGAAGAAGACTCAGAGTGCGTAGGTTCTATGGTTATTTTTGCGGAGATAGCTTCTGTTTTATGGATGGTTTGAGTGTTGTTAGAAAAAGGTGAGCTACTTTGCTCTTCCTTTTCGATTTTACCACCAACCATAGATTTAAGTTCTTGAGCTGTCCATGGCTCAGTTCTATCTATTAAAGAAGCTCTTACTTGAGCAACATAATCTGCGGTAATGGCTGAGCTGTTGTTTGACCATTGTTTACGCGCATAAGTTAACACATCAGCAATTTGTTGGTCTGATAAAGTAGCCTTAGAAGGCATCTCACTATCAAATTTTTCACCTTTAACTGTAATGGGGCCTTTGAGGCCTTTGAGCAATATAGAGACTGGCACTCCTTTGACTTTAGCGTTGAGCCATTCTGAACCATCTAAGGGCGGAATGCTATTTTTTATTCCTCGACCATGGGGTTGATGGCAAGCAGCGCAAATACTGGAAAATACAGTTGAACCACGTTGAATCGATTCTTGTGACATAATAAATGGTGAAAATTAACTACTTTTTTGGTGGAGGTGAGGGGAATCGAACCCCTGTCCTAAATGCTTGAGCCCCTTAGCTACTACATGTTTAGTCTACTATAGTTGCTTTAAGAGATAGGTCGCTAGTAGACAGCTTGTGATCTCCGATTAACCTGTGGAGTGTCATCATTCTATCCGGTTATCCGATAGATGATTGAGTCTACTAATATAATACTCTAGTCCAAGCGTAGACACCTTAGGTAGAGCATCGCCGTCAATTAAGCAGCGAGAGCTAATTCGTTAGAATCTGCAATTATGTTTTAATCGGCTTTTTAGGAGGCCAACCGATTAACCTCCACATGCAACCAAGGTTACAATACACTAGTCGAAACCAGTACACCCCCTCCTTAGAAAAGAGGTTGGACTATTAATAAATACGAATTATTTGGTTTTATCAAGATAATTTTACCGGATATAACTTTACTTAAATTATAAATTTAGCTAATTATTTTTATTTATAAACCAAAATTTCAAAAAACGCTAATCATGAAAAAGAAAGCCACTATTTATATTGTTATGGGGGTTAGTGGTTGTGGTAAAACGACATTTGGTAAGTTATTTGCTAAACGTGCTCAATTTAACTTTATAGATGGTGATGATTATCATACTCAGACAAATATTGAAAAAATGAGTCAAGGCCAAGCTCTTAATGATGCTGATAGGCAAGGTTGGTTAGAAAGTTTAAGAGAAATTATTATAAATTATTCAGAGGCTAAATCTTTAGTGATAGGTTGCTCAGCTCTCAAGCAAAGTTACCGTGATATCCTCAGTCCAGAAGCTATGAATATTCAATTTATTCATTTAAAAGGAAGCTATGAATTACTATACAAAAGAGCACTGAAAAGAGCTGAGCTTACCAACCATTTTATGAACCCTGATTTATTAAGAAGTCAATTTAATGATCTCGAAGAGCCTGCAGGAGATAACGTGCTAACCTTAGATGTCATGTACACAGTTGACCTTAACATCGCACAAGCTCTTCAACATTACTTTTTAGACTAATCTATGTCAGCTAATTTCACCCAAGCTCAAATTGTCGGCTCAAGCTATCTTAGAGATGATATCCTACAAGCTAGTTTAAATGAATGTGACTGGGTTGAGCTACGTCTCGATGCTTTGCCTGAGACTCAAAGTTTGGACATAACAGCGCTCAATAGTTTAACTCTACCTCTAATTGTGACTGCTAGAGCTAGCAATGAAGGGGGTATCAACAACCTCAGTGAACAGCAGCGTTATGAGCTCCTAAAAGCTTGGCAAAAACAAGCTCAAGCTATGGATATAGAGCTGATGTCTATTATCAAAAGCCCAATCAAAGATAAATTCTTTGAACTTATGATAGGTAATAATACTCAGAGCGTTTCAACTATTCTCTCTTATCATAATTTTGAAAGAGGGGTGAATAAAGAAGAGTTTACCCAAGTGGTAAACCAAGCTTTAGAGCTTAAGCCTGATGTAATTAAGCTCGCCTTCACGCCAAATACATGGGATGAAGTAGAATGGATGGGGCAATTTATGGAGAAATATCCACAACAAGCCTTCTCTATCATGGGTATGCAAGAGCTAGGATGTAAATCCAGAGTCTACTTAGCGCAGCAAGGCTCATGTCTCAACTATGGATATATAGGTAAGCCTACTGCGCCGGGTCAAATCTCTTCTGCGGAACTTAAAGTTGCTTTAAAGTAACGACTTATATCATTGAATCTACTTTGTTGCTTACGGACATGGTAGTAGGTACTACAGCCAGACTTTAGCAGCCTCGTAAATAACGGAGACTTTTGTCTTCTGTTTTTTGAATAGCCCAGCCAAATTTTGGCTGTTGCTATCACCTCAAGGGGGCTACTCGTCCCGCAGATGCGAGACTGCGAGTCTTATCTGAAACGCTCACGCTATCAGATTTGTGAATTCTGTGGTTCCTCTTTTTAAAGTCTTGTTTACTCAACTGTGACAGATTTGGCCAAGTTTCTTGGTTGATCAATTTCACAACCTTTGAGTTTAGCTACTTGGTAGGAGAAGAGCTGTAGTGCAATAGTTGTACTTAAAACAGTGCTTAGCTTGTGTGAGCTTGGAATTTCAATGACATCGTCACATATTTCGGCGGCTTGGGTGTCGCCTTCGGTTATAATACCTAAGATTCTTGCTCCACGGGCTTTACATTCTTCGACGTTACCGAGCATTTTGTCTTTGCCTTCGATATCGTTGAGGAGAGCGACGATGGGCGTACCTTCTTCGAGTAGTGCAATAGGTCCGTGCTTAAGCTCTGCGGCATGGTAGCCTTCTGCATGGATGTAGCTAATTTCTTTGAGTTTTAGGGCTCCTTCGAGAGCTACAGGGTAGAGGTAGCCACGTCCGAGGAAGAACATACTATGAGCCTGGGTGTAAGCAGGCGCAATAGTGGCGATATGATTGAATTGTTTATCGAGTAGGAGCTGGTTAATGGCAGGGATTGACTTAATGGCTTGGGCAACTTCGACACCTTGTGCGAGCGAGAGTCTGCGTGATCGTCCTAGCTTGAGAGCGAGTAATAGTAATACAGAAACTTGGCAAGTAAACGCTTTGGTCGAGGCTACTGAAATTTCAGGACCTGCATGGAGATAGACACCTCGTCCAGCTTCACGTGCAATACTTGAGCCCACAACATTGCATAGCCCGATGACAAAAGCTCCTTTTTGTTTAGCTTCTTTAACGGCGGCTAGGGTGTCGGCTGTTTCACCGCTTTGGCTTATAGCAATAACGAGGTCATTTGGACCTACGATAGGGTTACGATATCTAAAGTCTGCTGCTTGCATGACTTTGACCGGGATACCGGCAAGCTCTTCGATAGCGTATTCAGCGACCATACCTGCGTGCATAGATGTTCCACAACCTAAGATGATAATTTGCGAGATAGAAGCAAGCTCTTTGTCTACGCCTGAAAGTCCGCTTAGAATTGCGTTGCCAATAGATAAATTGTAGCGTCCGCGAATACTGTTATTGATAGCTTCTGGTTGCTCAAAAATTTCTTTGAGCATAAAATGTTCGTAGCCATCTTTTTGGGTGCTGTCTGTATCCCAGTCAAGTTCTTGGACCTCTCTAGATACTTGACGATGATTGAGATCAAGAATATCAACATTACCTGGAGTGATGACAGCTAAATCATCGTCATCAAGATAGATAACATGTTTAGTGTGAGAAACAATGGCAGATACGTCACTCGCGATAATAGAAGATTTGTCACTCATACCGATGACGATAGGGCTACCCTTGCGGGCTGCGATAAGTTTATTTGGTTCATCTTTGCATGCGACCACAAGTCCATAAGTGCCATGTACTTGATTAAGGGCGTCAGTGACGGCTTGAAGGAGATCTCCTTTGTAATGGTAACCAATAAGTTTAGCTAAAACTTCTGAATCTGTTTCTGAATAAAATTCATGACCTGCATTAACAAGGTGCTTCTTAAGAGATTGATAGTTTTCAATGATACCGTTGTGGACAATGGCAATTTTACCACTGCTGTCACGGTGTGGATGAGCATTTTCTTCGGTAGGCTTGCCGTGAGTTGCCCATCTCGTATGCGCTATGCCGACTTGGTAATTGACGGTGTTTTCTGCAGCGAGCCATTTGTCTTCTAAACCTTTGACTTTACCTATTTCACGGCAGGTGTAAATCTCATCTTTATTAAGTAGAGCTATGCCTGCTGAATCATAACCTCTATACTCTAGGCGTTTTAGACCTTGGATGAGAATTTCTGCAGGAGATTGAGAATCAAGAGAGCCAATATAACCGACGATACCACACATAATTTTTTAAAAGAGTAAAAGAAAGATAATAAATATTATTGTCTAGGGTTAGAGCCATTTAGAGAGTTCGTCAATAATAACTTGAGTATCAAGTAGCCTGCCGGCACCCTCGTAGCCACAAGCTAGACGTCCTGTAGATTCAGGTCCTAGGAAAAAACACCCATCTTGCTTTAGTATATTTACATTGCGTTGTGTAGCTGAGTGCTCCCACATCTTACCGTTCATAGCAGGAGCTATAATTACAGGAGCCTTAGTTGCTAGATAGACAGATCCAAGGCTGTCTTGAGCTAGGCCTTGAGCTAGGCCAGCAATACAATTAGCGCTAGCCGGAGCAATGAGTAAAAGATCGGCACTATCAGCGAGTTCAATATGTCCAATTTGGCCATTCTTTTCATCGCTTAAATTTACGAGTACTGGGTTGCCACAGAGGGCTTGCAAGGTAAGGGGGGTGATGAATTCTGTGGCATTAGGAGTCATTACCACATGAACTTGATGATTGAGTTGAGTCAACTTTGAACATAAGTCAGCAGCTTTATAAGCAGCAATAGACGCAGAAACTCCTAATACAATATTTTTCATAGCTAGATGATTTATATATAACACGCAATTTTTTTTGAAATTACAAGGTTTGTTGCGCTTATAGATAAAAAATCTAGGGTTTTAACATAAAAATATGGATATAAATAAGTTAGTTAGTTAAATATTCGACACTATCAACCAAGAGAGCTTGAAATTCTGGAGTTTTCCATTCATCAAGAAAGTGACCTAAGCTCAACCCCATAACTGAAGCTTTTGTATAAGGTCTTTCCCAAAGCACAGTTGCTGATGTTTCTTCATCTACAGTTCCTTGAAGTATTTCAATTAAATTAGGTGTTTTATATAGGTTTAGGTACATTTCTGATTTACTTATAGTGTAGTCTTGAACGACAGATTTAGCAGATTCGTGTTCCATAAGTTTATGAATCCTTACTGGAACATGTCTTGAGTGTTTTTCGCTTGCAGCTCCGCAAAAGTCACCCCATACTGGAAATTCCTCATTGGGATTACTAGCTTTCCATTGTGCTATAAGTTTTGCATCAGCCACTCCCTCGCTTATACCTACTGGAACAATATCTTTTGAAGCATTTTCACCTAGCCTCTCATTAAGTCTATTGCTGTAAGTAGGAAAAAAACTGTGCATAGCTCCATGAATAAGTAGTGCGTCAACATGAAGTTCTTTTGTTTGATTAATAATATTGGATGCTGCTTGTAAATTAGCTGAGCCTGCAACACAAAAATTATAAACAACGATATCGTAGCCCTTTGCTAAATCTTTGCGTTCCGCTAAATTATTAACTAATCCTTTGGAGTCTGGTAATAAAACTGTGTAGTCCCAGTCTTGTTTAGTCGCAATATCTTCAAATACCTGACGTTGCCCTACGTAATCGTGATGTTTAGTAGATTTACTATGAGTAACATAGAGAACTTTAAGCGACTTTTTTTCTTTTACCGAAGTTTTTGAATCTTTATTAGCAAATATAAATAAACCTAAAAGGCTTGCTAAGATAATAGTGAAGTAAGTAAATTTTATTTTCATGATTTATTTTAATGATTTTAAGTAATCTACTAGGGAAATAAATTCGTCAAGATCTAGGGCATTAGCTAAGCCTGGTGGCATTTGAGAAACTGTAGAGTCTTGTTTCTGAGACACAATATCTTTTTGAGCAATGATTGTACGATTACCAGCTATGTTCATTAGTTGGAGTTGATCAGGTGTTTTTTTAATGATGAAGCCTGAATAAGTCTCTCCTTGTTGAGTAG
>Ga0209533_1005000_pt1 | contig 11376 bp, 14 predicted proteins | sample COG_04_FD_184748 | JGI IMG/M metagenome (GOLD analysis project Ga0209533, IMG submission 184748) | Pelagic Microbial community sample from North Sea - COGITO 998_met_04 (SPAdes) (version 2) | ecosystem: Environmental > Aquatic > Marine > Neritic zone/Coastal water | place: Helgoland, sampling... | reverse complement strand
ACCCACTTCGCCACCCAGATAATATCCAAGCATGGTTTGCTCTGAGCGCATCTGCTCCCAAGCAATCTTCCCGCTGATGGTTGCTGTGGTTGAGCCTGTGTCCCCATCACGCTGTATGTCAAAGTCACCAAACACGAGGCGTCGCTTTGTACCTTCAAAGTTGCCCGTCTGAGCGAAGAACATGCCTTGCGTGGACATTTGTTCGGGGGTTGCAACGACGATACCATCGACATCCAAAGCAATGTTATTGCGGCTGGCTAGGCCGGCCCCGTCCGATTGCATTTGTGCGCGGCTCGTCAGGAACCGCCCGCGAGCTTTACGGGTAAGGCGCGTGTTGCTTGCCAAGGTGTTGTTTAGGGAGCGTTGCGCATCATCGGTAATGACCGAGCGGATTGCATCTTCCTTTGCTGCAAACTCTGAGGCTGCGGAGGCTGTTTCTGGGTTAACTGTGATCGAGACGGTGTCCGCAGTGCTATCAACAGTGCCATCATTCACGGTCAGTGAGAAAACGAGCGTAGCTGCCGCATCGCCAATACTTAGCGTTGGGGCAGTGAAGGTTGGCTGTACGGCTGTTGCGCTGTCGTTATCGCTCAATGTGACGGTTGTGCCAGAAGTCTGGGTCCAAGCGTAGGTCAACGCATCGCCAGCGTCTGTATCAGTAGATCCAAGGCCATCAAGAGTTACCGTTGCGCCGGAGGCTACAGATGTCTGATCTGGTCCAGCATTTGCGGTTGGGGCAGTGTTTGTTGGTGGTGGCGTTTCGATGTAAAATGAGTAAGTACCGCCAGCCACGTAATTAAGGTCACTCGTCATCGCTGTATTCGACAAGGTGAATGAGAAACCAATGTGGGTTTGCGTGTTATAATTATTAGCTTGAGCCCCGATATTATCGGTCAAATCCACATCCCCGTCAGCCACACCTAGGCAATTCGCGATAAATGCTCGCGTTATGTCGTTACCGGAAAATACGCCCCCAGGCATCCATGGGGCGTAGAAACTGCCCCCCGATATCGGCCCAACAACCAGTGGCATGCCTAGTGATACAAACGCAAAACCGCTACCGTTGTCCTCTCTATGCACGTTGCAAGTTCCGAGTGACGTTGCATGTAGTCCTCCAGTAACCCAGCCATTCCAGCGGGCGATTGATGTCGTGATTGCTGCATCTATCTGTGCGCGAGCTGCGCCTTTGCGTGCTCGATGGCTCATAAAGCCGATTCAGTTTGACCCGATGATTGCGGATCATCTTCTTTGAAGATTTAAGATTTGTCGCCGTGATGCCGCATGTCCCGCTTGTTTACGCGTGGACTTACACACTAATTTTTTAAAATCAAACTGACGCATTAATATCAATACGATATTATCATATTCATTCGCCTTTGCCACAGACTACCTCCCCCTCACGACAGACGCATGCGTTCAGCCCGCTGGCTTCGCAACCTAGACTGACGCTGGGGCACTTGCGGTTCCGTTGCAGTTTGTATCTGGGAGGATCGTAGGGGTGCTGGCCGCACTATGCGCTGTGTGAGCTTACAAAGCTGCAGGCAGCGCTCCATTCACCGAGCCCTGCCCAACACCTGCAGGCCAGCACTCACTGCTTCGCGACGTCTTACGCACCAACGACTGGTTCGGGAATACGTGCCGTTCGCTACGGCTTGTCTGGACTCACACAACGCGGACTTAGCTACCGTTGAGACCATAACCTTCAACGTCCGCTTTCCCATCTTTCTAGTGCTCAACTAGGCACCGTTGCGGCCCCGCGTGTGTGAAATGCGCGCGGCATGCATCGACGAAATCTTGGACTAAGCGGCGGGGCCGCGTTTTGTCGTATCCAATTGAGAGCGTGAGCGGCGGCAAAGGGTCGGATATAGGTACGCTGACCAGCGTTGCCCCGCAATAGCTTTGCACGGTCAACGGCTGCATGTTCAAAACGGCGCAGCCATGCCCCGCGCCTACTAAACTGCGGACCATTTCCGTCGAATTGGCGTAAGCGACAACGGTGATGTCATTGGCTTCGAATAGGCTTTGGTAATAGGCTGCGGCGACGGGGCGGTTAAGAACGATCAACGGTTGCGTGGCAATCTGTGCCACTGTCACGCTGGCGTGTTTGGCGAAGGCGTGACCGCCGGGCACAAGGCAATAGGCAGGTGCGGCGATCAGGACATCAAAATCGACAGCAGGGCGCACATCTTCACTCACGAACAACACCACATCGTAGGTGCCGTTCAGCAATCCGTCTTGGGCGCTGTTGTTGTCACATTCATCAAGATGCAAGGTGATATCGTGACCGTCAGAGATAAATGACGTTAGGATTGGTGGCAAGAATGCTGGAGCGATGGGCGCGTAATATCCAACCCGCAACGCCCCGCTTAGGGCTTGTTTCAGGTCGGCCCCTTCGGTCAAGACCGCCGCATAATCTTCGAGCAGCCGTTCGAATTTTTGGGCTACCTGCCGCCCGCTGGCATTGGCCGTAATCCCGCGTGACCGTTGCCGAATGGTGAGGGTCAGATCAAACGCGGCCTCAACCTGATCAATCGCTGCCCCAATTGCAGAAGCCGCGATGTTCAACTCAACTGCCGCCTGGGAAATGCTTCCATGCCGCAAGGCTGTTGTGAAATATTCCATCGCTTTAAGAGAAATCGCCATACTACCTCTAAAAATCAGATTTAGTTTATTTATTTAATCTGTTTTTCACGCATCTTTATCTGTGTCAAACAATCTGGTGTAGACTGGTAAAAAGGCACCCAAGATGGATAATGAACCTCTCAAGGGCTGGAACCACACGCCCAACGTACCGCTTCAAGTATCACCGTTTTTCCGCTGGCCGTTGCGCCCGACAGAAATGCTTTCTTGGGTTTGGAACTCTTGGTTTCTGATCACAGAAAAGCTGATCATTGTCGGCATTGCTTTTGTTTCGTTCTATTGGTTCCAACCCCCGCTAGAAGAAACAAGAACGCTTGCATTTGGCTGGGTGGCCGAGATGTATGTACGCAACCTGATCTTGATGATTGCGGTCGCGGGTGGACTGCATTTGTATTTTTATACCTTCACCAAGCAGGGCAAAGAGCTGCGCTATGATCACCGTCCATTGATGAAAAATGGCCGCCAGTTTACTTTGGGTGGGCAAATCAAAGACAATATGTTCTGGACATTGGCCAGCGGTGTCACGATTTGGACAGCCTATGAGGTTATGATGTTTTGGGCGTTGGCCAATGGCTATGCCCCGATGTTGACGTGGGCTGCAAATCCGGTTTGGTTTGTCGCTACGTTCCTGCTGATCCCGATTTGGGAGAGCTTTTACTTCTATTGGATCCACCGGTTTCTGCATATCCCGTTTTTCTATAAACACATCCATGCCCTACATCACCGCAACATCAATGTCGGGCCATGGTCAGGTCTGTCGATGCACCCTGTGGAACATGTAATCTTCCTCGGCTCGGTGCTGGTCCACTGGCTTGTCGCCGCACACCCCGTCCACATCCTGTTTCACCTGCAATATTACACGCTGACCGCTGCCACGACCCACACCGGCTTTGAAGGTCTGGTGGTCAAGGACGAAAACCAGCTGGCGTTGGGCACGTTCCACCACCAGATGCATCACCGTTATTTTGAATGTAACTATGGGTCGCTCGAAATTCCTTGGGACAAGTTCTTTGGTTCGTTTCACGATGGCACAACCGCCGCAGACGTGAAGATCAAAGAGCGCCGCAAAAAGATGATGGGAACATAAATCATGACTGCATTGACCGTCAAAGACCTGCTGGATGCCAAAGGCAAACGCCAGCTTGCCTATGTCCAAGTTGCCCGCGAAGAAAAGGCGATTGCGGCGTCCGAGGCGGGCATGGACATGATTGGCACCGCCTTCGTCAAAGAACGTGCGCATTTCGCCAAAGCCGTCCCGAACTCGCATTTCCAGTTTGGTATGCCATGGGGCAAACATGCCGACGCCACCGAGGTGTTGCGCGACGCCATGGCCGCGATGCAGGCAAGTGCGCAATCAGTCTATTGTGGCATGAGCCCACATATCGTGGAGGTCCTTGCGCGCGAAGGCGTGCCTGTGATCAGTCACGTCGGTTTGGTTCCACCAAAGGCCACATGGACGGGCGGGTTTCGCGCAGTTGGTCGCTCGCTGTCGCAGGCGAGGATGGTCTGGCAACAAGTGCAGGATTTTGAAACTTCAGGCGCGTTCGCAGTTTAGATGGAAGTCGTCGCAGAAAACCTTGCGACCGAGATCACTAAACGCACGTCAATGCTGACGATCTCGTTGCGGTCAGGCGGGGGCTGTGATGCGCAATATCTGTTTTTAGCGGACTTGCTTGGCGAGAATACGGGCCACATCCCGCGCCATGCCAAAACATATCGCAACTTCGCAGCCGAGCGTGAACGGCTCCAACGTGAGCGTGTCGCGGCGTATAAGGAATTTATCACGGACGCCACATCAGGCGTGTTTCCCGAAGCGGGCCATGTGGTGCGCATTGACGCAGATGCGCTGCGGGAGGTTTGGGAGGAGCAACCTTAAGGTGTTGTCAAACCTGACATTCGCTGCAATGCAGAGTTTTTGCAGAATGAGCTCTCAACGGCCATTCGCAGCCTCAGGTATGAATGTCCACTCTAGAATAAAAGTCTCCACCATACTGATAGTCATGCATGAAGCGCACCTCAGCGCAGGCGGGGCCAAGTCCGCTGTAGGGAGGGCCACAGCGGGCAGGTGCAAAAAGCTTTCGGGTGACGTATGTGACGCTTTTTTCTAATGTACGGTCTATGGTGAAAAAATATACTCATCAGAAAACATGTTTTTTTGAATAGAGGGCGCAGTAAGAATATGCGTCACATGCGTCACCCTACCCCACCCGGTGGCTGATCACTCCGCACCCAGCCAGCAATACGAACAAGGGAACAGATAAACCCATATCGATTGACGTAGAGCTGCCTCTTCGAGAGCAATGGATTTTAAACGGACAGACAAGACATCCAACGGACACGTCCGACCTATGTCAGCTCCCCATCCAGACGGACAGACCAACCGACTGCAGCAGATTTTCAACAAACCCAGTCGTCTGCCTCAGGCGCATGCCGAACAGGACTTTCATGGTCAGACAGATCTGGATCGCGGCATCGCTGAACTGCTGCTGACGACCGCGTTTGCCGCACCGGAGCAGTGTCCAGATCATGTCTGGATCAAACCAGATCGCAAGCGATCCGCGTCGCTTCAGTGCGTTATTGTATGTCGACCAGTTCGAGGTCGTGTATTTCGTCGGGGCCCAAATGTTCATACCTCCCAGCTATCGTGTTAGATTCACGAGATGAATCCCCAGCAGGATTTGTGTAACAAAGCCATCGTAGAACGCAAAGGCGCAGGCAAAGACAACGTCTTCAAGCCCTCCAGGGGATGTTTTGCCCAAAACGTTTACTTTTGCACGAACGGGTCTATGACTTGTCGTATTATAAACGTAATGATGGGGTTTAGTTCATGAAACTTTCGACCATTTTATCAGCTGTGACAATTGCCTTGGGGATAGCGACCGCAGCTTCAGCCTGTGAGACGTCCTACCTGCGTCAGCATGTGACCGCGGAGGATCAATTAAATAGCCGTGGTGCGCCTTTGTCTGATCCTGCCGCATTTTTACAGCAAGATCGCTATTGGGTGCACGCCAAAGGGCGCTTAGATGCCATGGACATGCGCGACTCTATTACCACAACCAAAGAGGCACGGGCCTGGTATGGCAAAGCGGTGCGCGAACAGATCGATCCAGATGCACAATACGCTATGATGCAGGGAGATTTCGTTGCGGTGGTCAGCTATGATGTGTGTTCTTTTATCAACGAACAGGGCGAGCGTGATCGCTCTACATTTATCAACACCGTTGATGTGATGCCATATGAAAACGGCGCATATCAAATTTCATTTCGCTATGTCGATGCTGAGCGAGCCTCGCAATACACTGGACTAGACGAATATCAAGCGGACCCCAAAGCGACGGCCCTTTATCAAGATTATGTAGCGCGCAATGGCATTGCGGCTGAGCCGCAAAATGCCTTGATTGGATTTGTTCCGAATGCGGAGGCGTTTGTGATGCAAATCGGCACATGTGGCCAAGCGACATGCCCCTTTGCCGTCACCGATTTTTACGGAAATGACCTTGGCCAATTCAATGCGGAATTTGGGTATACTTATGCCGAGGTAGCTAATGTGAAAATGCTCGTCACGCGGGGCGGTGAACTCCTGCATCAATTCTAGTGGACCACTAAGGGGCACAAACCGTGCCCCTCAACGTCATATCCTTTGGTTAGCCAGCTGCGCATCGCCGTGCTCAAGCACGTTGCCAGTTTGAATGGCCGTCGCTGCAGCTTTGGCGTTGTCGGATTGTCTGTTTTGAAAAGTGGTTTATTGGATATCTTTCAGGTTTTCTCCTTTATGAAGCTAACTCAAACGATCCTATAGCGATACTAAATGCTGGAATATTGCTCATAAAGCCGATGCAGTTATACCCGATAATTGCAGATCGTTTCGCTAAAGATTTGAGATATACCACCATGGTGTCGCATGTCCTGCTTGTTCCGCTCGGACTTACACACACTATTCTAACCACAGAATCAAAGTGATCGAGAGTATCAATACATTACTTACTTATGCTTTCGCCTTTGCCACATGCTGTCGCTTCACGCCAGACGCATGCGCTCAGGACGCAACCTTAACTGAGCAATCAAGTGCACATCTTCGGCTCATCTGGTTGATTGCATTATGCGGCGCGTTGTCTGTGATGCAAGCGGCGCGCTTCGAGTGTCTTTCGTTTGATCCTTTCAATAGAGAGTGACTTGCGTGCCATTTTCTAGTCGTCACGCGCGAGTCATGTGACTGTATTGTAACGACAATCTCTATTTCCTCTAATAATGAGAGAGGCATAGGAGACAGCCCTTAAGTCCTTACTCTTACCTACCTACTCACCCTACTTATACTCTGTCAGTTCTAGCCACTTAATGAATTTAGCCTTCCTGTCATTATACAGTGTATTGGGTTTAACAAGGATAGGCGTATGGTACTCAACCACTACAGGTTCTTTATATTCCCTTATGTTACCCCTTACCTGTCCCTAATGGCTTTTAGGTTCACTCTTGATGTTGTCGACTTTGGTTGAATTGGTAAAATGTTGCCTTAACTGAGGGAGTGCGAGAGATTTTTTTTGCGGTTAAGTCCAAAAAAAGTGTATTTGAGAGGACGATTTAAGATGTTAATCTACAATACGCTCACGAAACCAAATTGGTTCCTGTTTTTGGCACTACTTTTTGGATCGGTTATCTTTTGCGGCGCGTTAGACGCTGAACAGAAGCAAACCGTTTTCACTTCTATAGATGGTGGCTCCATCGACCTAGCCGAATGGAAAGGGCAACCGTACTTAGTAGTAAATACAGCTTCACAGTGTGCTTTTACCAAGCAATATGCTGGCCTACAGGAGCTTTATGATCGTTACCGGGAAAATGGCTTTAAAGTACTTGCTGTTCCATCTGATGACTTCAATCAAGAAATGGATACAGACGCCGAGATCAAAGACTTTTGTGATTTAAATTATGGCATAGACATGCCCATGACTACGCTTCAAAATGTTAGAGGTCCTAACTCTCACCAGTTCTACCGAAACCTAAAAGCGACCACAGGCTTTGTACCTTCTTGGAACTTTGACAAAGTACTTATCGGGTCTGATGGACAGATGGTGAATACTTGGGGCGGGACATCAAGACCGTTATCTAACTCGATCATTCAGGCGATAGAAAAGCAGCTTTTTCTGGACAAGTGACAACTAGTGGAACACTTGCCATGACTAAGCATGACCAAGGCGCTTTTTTAGCAGAGTTACCAACTTGAGGTCGCACTGTTGGTCAGATAGCTAATTTCTTAGTGTCAAAATACCCTGCCAGACTTGCAAGAAAGCTACTGATTGGGATTAGCTCTATTTTGTTTTCCCATTTGCTTCACACTCCGCCAAGGCTGCTGTCATACCAACACCCGTTGTAGTATTAACGAGAGGTATTGTAGTGGCCGCCGATAGACACTCAACGTTTCGGTCTTGAGGTGACTTAGGTTGCATCGCATAGAACAGTGAAGCCCCTACACAGACAGTTATCACACCAACCAAAGCTAAAGTTGTTTTCATCTTAATACCTCTGCTTACTTAGGATAACCCCACGTACCCCCCCCCCTCTGGGGTCAACGACATCACCATCACGTCTTGGGATCAAGTGTACGTGCACGTGGAAGACAGTCTGCCCTGCTGAGGCTCCAGCGTTGATGCCAACATTAAAGCCTGTAACCGAGTTATCTTGCTCTAGGATCAACTGCCTTTGCTCATGTAGCACTGCTTCAATAGCATTACATTCAGGCTGATGCAGGTCGAACATTCCCAGTTAAGCAGACGTAAAGTCTTCATTCCTGCGTTCAAACACAATGAATACTACGATTGCAGAAAGCACTATCCCACCACCAATCAACATCATCGTAGTTGGTTTTTCGCCTATTCCCCACCATACCCAAAGAGGTCCCAAAACTGTCTCGCATAGCATGATTAAGCTAACCGTTGAAGATTTTATACTTCCTGCGGCATAAGACAGTGCAACGAACGATAGCGGCAAGATACATATACCAGTAAAGGCAATCGACATCATTTTGGGTACAGAAAGCCATTGTAGCGTATCAGCGCACAAAAAGCCCACCAAAGCGGCGCAAATTGCTCCGATAGACAATGCCAGCACAAAAGGCGCTTCGCTGTCTTTGCGTATCAAAGTGAAATTCATCGCAAGCGCAAAAGCCACGCCTAACCCTAATAGCAAACCAACCAAGGTGGTTGTATCCAGTACTAAGCCTGCAACATCATGTCCCAGAAGTGAAATCAACAATCCAGCCAATACCACAAAAGCAGTCACTAGCGTTAACTTAGATATTGGCTCATTTAGGATAAATCTTGATAATAGGGCCGCAAAAACTGGGGCGGTAGCAATACCAATGAGGACTATCACCACAGGAGCCAGTGCAATCGCTAAGCTAAAAAATACAGCGTTTAGTATTTGGCAAAATATAAGCGTACTAAAGTCAAACGTTACTACTTTTGGCAAAGTCTTTGAGCCATTAAGCACCGCCCATATTACAAAATATGCCAAACCACTTAGGCTCCCACGCCAGATGAGCATATTCCAGCCGTCCAGTTGTGACAGGCGCATCAGCAATGTATCAGGTGTTAACAGCAATGCGCCGATTACCGCTAGGATAACACCCATTGTCGTTGTGCGTGTTTTATCCGTAATCTGCTGAACCTCTCTATTTGTTCTAGTAATGGGAGGGCCATAGAAACTGTCCCTTTATCACTACTACTATGGTTATTCTGATAGGTAATTCCCTGATAGTGCTAGCCACTTAGTGAATTTAACCCTCCTGCCATGATACTGGCTAACAGGTTCAATACGGATAGGCGTATGGAATTGTACTAATACAGGCTCTTCATACCCTTTAATATTTCCAGACACCTTGCCGGTATGATGGTGTCGTTCATTCTTAATGTCGTGATCTACCGTATAGTTTGTTATCTGATGGGTAGCTTGATTTGGGACACATCGCAGCTCAGGTTCCTTGTCGTACTGAATTATGAAGCTGTCATGGATGCACAGAACTGGGATGTCTTTCTGGGTAAAATAATCAATCACTAAGTTGGCAACCTGATTGTCTATATTCATTAGCCTGAGAGCTTGACCCGTGTTGAGTATACCATCGAACTGAGGATGCTTGTTTGTGAAGGCATTCAGAAGCGAACCTAGCTGAAGATCAGTTCATTTCGTCCTCATAATCCAATCAAGGAACCAAAACAAATTGATCCTGTAAGGTTTCCAGCGGCGCTTTGCCTTGAATTTTCAGATTACCAGTGCAGTTCCATGAAAATGAAAGATATTCTAAAATCATTTGTGTTGTGCTGCTTTGTGGTGGCTCCTGCTATTTTCATTGGAGGGTCAGCAATGGCGTACGAAGAGCCACCTTATGATGTCGTGGCCAAAGCTGATGGATATGAAGTACGCAAATACAGTGACCGTGTAGCTGCTCAGGTTTTCAGTCAGACACAATCAAACAAGGCTTTCCGAACCTTATTCAAATACATCTCAGGGGCGAACCAGTCGGCGGAAAAGGTATCTATGACCATTCCTGTCGCGCAGTCAGAGAAGATAGAAATGACCGCACCAGTTACACAGGGGGCGCAAAGTGATGTGGGCTATATGCAGTTTTTTCTGCCTTCATCATACACCTTAGAGACAGCCCCGAAGCCTACTGATCCATCTGTAGAGGTTATTGAGGTCAAAGGTGGCTACTACGCTGTCTACAGCTACAGTGGTCGTGCAAACGACAGAAACGCTAACGATGCAGAAGCCCAACTACTGGATAGTTTAAGTCGTGATGGTGTCACAGCAGCCTCAGAGGTGATTAGGGCTACCTACAATGGGCCACTTACCTTGCCGTTCAATCGTAAGAACGAAGCAATGGTACGGATTGTCTGGCCTTAATTTCCACTATGGGCATATTCCCACGGGGGATAAGACGGCTCAAATTCCCCTGAGGGTATCGGTCGTTATCTGGGTGAATTTACTTGCCGTCTCTGCCGTCTTTTGTGCATCGCAAACAATAATGGAGCTAAGACATTCCGATGAACAATATCAGTGATGAACCTGATGGGTCGCCAGCCGACGATCAATCAATGAAAGTGACCGATAGTACGGAAGTCTCTGCCAGACAGACACGAAGGCATCAACGCCCACAGTCACATCCCCATTTGACCTAGCATGTATTTTTTTAGCAGCCTGTTCTTCCGTAAGCCCGCAGTGTCGTGTGAAAGCCATATAGCTAGCTTTATGACCCTCACAGATGGACTGTAATAGTTATGCGCTGCCGATTACTTCACCAGCATGTGCACTAACCATTGTCATTGGAAAGTCACTAGCTGCTGAGGCTCGAATTTCAGCAATTTTGGCACTTGCGGCTTCAGCTGCGGCTGCGTCTGAATAGTGGGTCACAACACATGAACTTAATTCACCTATTCTCACCATTTGAACGCCAGTGGCTCCAACAGACATAATCATAGGAAGAAACTTATCTCGTACTGCTGCAATTGTTTCATCTGACATGTCAGTCGAAGTCCAATGTGATATAGTAATAAATGCCATAGTGCTTTCCTTCCGTAAATTCTGAATAGGTGGAGGGTGACATTCTTTATCTGCAAAAGATAGCTTCAATACTAAACTGGTCGGTCTCACAGAGCCTGCCTGTGTGATCCACCCAGTGACACCCTATTAATCCAAATAGTCTCAATAGCTTACTCCACCACTGATACTGCAGTAGTCTCAAATAAG
>Ga0209533_1004997_pt1 | contig 11378 bp, 6 predicted proteins | sample COG_04_FD_184748 | JGI IMG/M metagenome (GOLD analysis project Ga0209533, IMG submission 184748) | Pelagic Microbial community sample from North Sea - COGITO 998_met_04 (SPAdes) (version 2) | ecosystem: Environmental > Aquatic > Marine > Neritic zone/Coastal water | place: Helgoland, sampling... | reverse complement strand
TCTTGGCGGCTACTTTTTTCTTAGGCGCTGCTTTCTTGACGGCTTTCTTTACCACCTTCTTTGGAGCGGCCTTTTTCACTGCCTTTTTCTTGGCGGCTACTTTTTTCTTAGGCGCTGCTTTTTTGACGGCTTTCTTTACAGCCTTTTTGGCTGGAGCTTTCTTGGCGACTTTCTTGGCCACCTTTTTCTTAGTAGTTGTTTTTTTCTTCGGCATAGTTTGTTTGAGGTTAAAGTCCGACAATTCGGTTGGTAGAGAATCTAGTGCTGCGCGCAACAGTTCACCCACACTTACCTTCTTTTGCTTACTCAGGCGAACAAGTCGCTGACGAAGATCAGAAGACAAACGTACGGAGATTTGCTGATGCGACGATGGTTTGAGATCAAGACCTGATGAATCGAAAACACTCACTGCATAGCGAACAACTTCGCTAAGAGAACGTGCTCCGACTTCTTTTTGCACCTGCTTAAGTTTATTAAGCAGGTCTTGTTGGAGGTCGAAAGTTAAGGGGCTTGTAGTTTCGCTACTCATAATTACGTCGCATGCGACAAAAGGAAAAGTGCGAAGTGTAGTAACAATGTCAATACAATAGATTTACAGAAGTATCACCACTAAAAGCTGAGCAATAAAGTAAGATTAATAGTTATCCAGCATCTTAAATACCTTTAAAGACCAAACGGTCGAACTAGTCCCAAAGGACTAGTTTAAAAATTCGCCCTACTAGAACTCTTCCACAACAATGATGCCATCATGTTGTTTTATGGGTATCACACATGGTTCGGACGAGGGGGTGCGTTGAAACAGTTTAGGGGGTTTCAGCGCATCCACTTCGTCCACTTCCACACTCAAATAAAACTGGAATGGACATAGTAATGATGATCGGCATCGCCCTCTTAGGGCTCGCAGTTTCAATAATCGGCTACCGATGCTTTCGCGACGAGATCGACTAGCGCCTAGCGCCTAGCGATGGCGATGGCTTATGCGTGATCGACGACACTTTCAAAATCATAACTACCGGCGGTCACCCCGTCACTGTTATCATAATCGAAGTCAAAACTGTTAATAAAAGGGGTATTGGGACGCACCACAGGAACAGTGTTCGTATCTGCAACTCAAATCCGATGCACCTTCGAACTAGCTGCCGGTCTGCATACGCCGCACCATTTGATGCGCTTCTTCCGGGACCCACCCTTCCCAATCGGTGCCACCTGCATCGATAAGCTTCATCGTCTTGCGACTAGTCATCGCTAATAAGCCGGGATCACCCACACCGATCGGTCGAATGCGACCGTTCTGCATCAGGTGTTGATAGAAGAACTGCCAATTCTCCGGAGCCTTAAAATTTTCCGCAGTCACGAGCTCCATACTTTTCGTATTATGCCATGGATAGACGAAGAGCTGCACACGGTTTTTGAACAAGCGCCCGAAGGACTCTAAAATACCTCCGGCGAGATTCACCGACCACTTCTCTTTGAACAACTCATTGAGCAAACCAATGCTCAACGTAATCGCAATGGGCTCCGCAGTGTAACGACTCAAGTATGTCGCGATCCTATGGAACTCTGCGCTGCGGGAAATCAGCACGGTCTTACCAAGCGCTTGCAATGCATCTGCGCGATCAAGGAAATCACCATGGTCCACTGCCCCATCGCGCAACAAATTGTTCATACTGATCTCACAGACTTCGATCGCACGCTCTTGCTGCTCTTCGGTCATCACATTTGAGAACACCGCACGCGATTGACGAATCATATCCAAATGCAATTTAAGCACGGGCTTAAAGCTACCGCGCAGCAGCAAGATCGGACGCTTGTATAGCGCATCCGCAGCCTGAACGACTTCGCCGGCTTCATTAAACATGGCAGCATCCGTCAGACCACTCTGCACGAGTTGCAGCGCACAGAGACGATTATCCACATAGCGGAAGCCTTCTCCGCTGAAGCGCAACATATCAACTTCAACGCGTCCAGCGACTAGACCATCCGCCAACGACTCGACGAAGCTCTGTAAACTATCACGATAATAAAACGCCGCATGTATCAAATTCACGCCGACTTTTCCAAGCGCATCCATCTGATCCTGGCTCGTCTCATCCAACAGGCGCAAGTGTAGCACGATTTCGCAAGGGGGCGTGTTCGGCTTCAACTGCAATCGCACTCCCAACCAACCATGGCATTCTGCGGTATCTTTATAACCACGAGCACGAACTGTATTACAAAAGGAGAAAAAGGTCGTGTCATCGCCACGTTCAGGACCGAGCCGTTCTTCCAATATATCATACTCATATTTGAGCATCGAACTGAGACGCGATTGAGAGACATAACGCGATGCTTTACCATAGATGGCATCACTCATCGTCATGTCGTAAGCAGAAATCGTTTTCGCCACCGTGCCCGCACTGGCAGAGACCCGAAAGAACCAATTGGCGGTTTCTTGCCCCGCACCAATCTCGGCAAAGACACCGTATTTGCTCAGATCAAGATTGAGGGCGAGTGCCTTTTCGTAAGTGCTAAGAATCTGTCGTTCGGCCATATTAGAAGGGGGCTATCAATAGGTATTAGTAAGTGCAGGCATTCCTATGCCATTTGCTTACAAGAAAAACCAGCTATTTCCAAGTTTTCGTGCAGAGCGCACGACCGATCATCCCAGACTAGCTCAAAGGCCAAAACACACGGGCAGACTCATTCGCCAGAGACTCAGCTACCATTTCGGTAAATGCCATATAGCGCACGCCTTGCTCAAATGAAGTCAACTCGACCGGAACATGCTCACGAAGCGATCGCACAAAGTCCGCCTCCACCTGCCAACCACGACTTTGGCCACGGGCAATCGTAATCTTCGTTTCTTCCGTAGAACCCGCCTCACTGAAAAGGAGCTGCTTTTGAAACGCATCAAACCGCAGCGCCCCCATTGAGCCATTCAAACGAAACTCCATCCGCGATTTCCCCGATTCCACGCCACTGAAATGATACATCAATCGAGCGTGACTCTTCCCTAAGCGCCCCAAGACACTCAAGCTATCCGGCACCTCGACCTTAACTGTATTTGTCGCATCGGGATACTGACGAGTTGCCTGAAAGACCGCCCCATCGGCGATCAACCACTCCGGTTCATCCGCGACCCAGCGTTGCACCGTCTCGTGCATGATCCCCATCGTCAGAGTATTGTTACCACTCAGGCTGCGATCCTGCCGCCAAGTCATCGGCGCATCCGGCGAAGCCGATTGGCCCCCCGTATGCACCACGCGCACTTCCAACAAATCGCCCAGCTTCCCCGCTGCGATCATCTCACGAATCGTCGCATCAAAATCCAACGAAAAAGGCGCCGGCACAATCTGCGCCACCAACTCTGGATGCGCTTGAGCGGCCGCAGACATACGGCGAGCTTCCTCCAAATTACAGGCCATACGCGCTTCGCACAGCACATGCTTACCACTTTCAAGCGCGGCAATCGTTAACTCCGCATGCATGTTCGGCCAAGTGCCGATGCAAATCGCATCCAAAGACGGATCGGCAATCACCTCCTGCCACGTATCGAAGACGCGCTTGATCCCCTCCTGCTTGGCGACTTTCTCCGCCGAAGCTCGCGAGCGATTCGCGACGACTGACAGCTCCACATTCTCCAGCTTATGAAAGCCCGGGATATGCGTCAGGCGCGTATTTGCACCAGCTCCGATAAATCCGATACGTAGTTTTTGATTCTCCATACTCATCCCAAGTGATTCGGATTAACTGAATTGCCCCAAGTGCAAGGTCAACTGACGCTGTGTGCGCTTTGCAAATTCCGGATTGTGCGTCACCAACACCAGGCTCTTCGCCTCTTCACCTGCCAGTTCGAGTAACAAATCCATCACGGCCAAGCCCGTCGCCTCATCGAGATTCCCAGTCGGCTCGTCGGCCAACACCAGCGGCGGATCATTAATCAACGCACGTGCCACGGCCACGCGCTGACGTTCCCCCCCCGAAAGTTTCGTCGAGCTATGCCGCAAACGATGCCCCATCCCGACCCGCTGCAACAGCGCCTCCGCACGATCCTTCACCGTGCTATTGATACGCCCTGCGATCCGCGCGCCCAACAATACATTCTCCAGCGCATTCAGCTCTGGTGCTAAATAATAGGACTGAAACACAAATCCGATGTAAGCAGTCCGTTGCGAAGCCAACCACGAAAGCGAACGTCCGGACACCTTTTGCCCGTTCCAAAACAACTCACCTGTGTTCGCGGTTTCCAGCCCCGACAGCACATTGAGCAACGTCGACTTACCGCTGCCCGACTCACCGCGAATACTCACGCTCTCGCCACGTCGCAGTTCAAAGTCGATACCGTTCAACACCGAGATCGCACCATCCGGGCTAGGAAAGGACTTCCCCAGCTGTTTCGCCTCAAGAATTATATCGTTTGAATTATTCACTACGCAATGCATCAGCAGGTTTTAATCGAGCAGCACGCAACGCAGGCAACAACCCCGCCAACGTGGAGATTATAATCGCGAAACACGTCACGACCACAAAGTCAGACATCAAATAATGCACTGGAATTTCATACACATCATACTGACCAAGGAAATTGACCTGAGAATTAGTCAACCACGCGTAGCCCGCAAGTATTGGGCTACGGTAGTGCAGGCACACGATCGCCAAGCCAATCCCCACCACAGTGCCAATCGTGCCAATCACAAACCCCTGAAAGCAGAAACTATACGCCACCTGATGCGGACGCCCGCCCATTGCCACCAACAGACCGATCTCACGCGTCTTGCGCAGCACCGCCATCATCAACGCAATCGCGATCGAGAACGACGCCACCAAAATAATGAAGATGATGATAAATGAAATCACCCGCTTCTCTTGCTCAATCACAAATAGAAATTCCCGATTCGACTCGATCCAACTCACCGCCCGAAGCCCCGGACGCAGCACGCGCCCTTCCAATTCTTTTGAAAAGACATCCGCCTTTACTCCAGGGCGCAGCTTCAGCACCAAACCATGCACCCCGTCTTCCAGACCATAGAGCTCCTGCATCACACGCAGCGTCGAGATCATCGTATTACCATCCACCTGTGGCGACCCCGTGCGGAACAGCCCAATCACCGTAAATTCACGCGGCAGTAGCACCTCATCCTCCTTCAAACGCTCCAACATCAGCGGCGTAAACACTTCAACAACCGACCCTGGACGCGCCTTTAAAGTGCGTGCTAGCCCTTCTCCCAGAAAGACCCCATCGTCATCAAACTCCTCTAAGTCGCCCCAAGTCAGGAATTTTTGCAGTGGGATCACATCCTCCTCCGCGATTGGATCAATCCCACGAATCATCGGAAATTGCGGACGATTCTCATGCTGCAGCATAATCACCCCCTCCGCAAACGGAGCCACACCCATCACATAATCCTCCGCTAATAGATCCTCGGTCACCTCTTCCCAGTCGTAAACGACCTCATTCGAGCGAATCCGGATGTCCCCCTGCGTTTCGACCAAGCGCGAGCGAATGCCCTCGCCGAAGCCATTCATCACACTCTGCACGATCACCAGCACGCAGACACCAAGCATCACGCCCACGATCGACATCAGTGAGAAAAAGGAAAAGAAGCGCCCCGAAGGGAATAGCTGCTTCAAGGCGTGGTATATATACCAAGGCATGCCCACACTTGTCGTCGATTCGAGGCACAAGGAAAAGCGTAAAAATCAGGAATCTCACAAAACAGCTAAAAGGTGGCGCAGTCGCGTCTCGCGAGGCACCTCGTTCAAATGGCAACACATTCCGAACCAGTCTCCTGAGGCACTCGCGCGACACGAATTCTAACCTCAAAACCCCTTCAAAAAATAAAAAACACGAATTATGAAAATAGCCCTTTACACCGAGCAGACATCAGCATTTATTCCGCAACTTCTTCAAACGGCAAGCCGCACGAAGAGAGACGAGTTTCTGCTTCAATTCGTTTCTAAAATAAATTTATTGCAGGGTGGAGCAGCCCGGTAGCTCGTCAGGCTCATAACCTGAAGGTCACAGGTTCAAATCCTGTCCCTGCACCCAATTTAAGCCTTCTAAGTCTTTGACTTCGAAGGCTTTTTTTGGATCTATAGGAAATCTGCCATTTTGCCAAATCCTGACTCCGAAGACCTACGAAGGCTCACGAAGAGCTACGTAAAAACCAAACAATATACCAAACTAGATTGTTTGACTTTTGAAAAACCAAACATCCCCGAAAGCCCTTTGCTTAGAGCCTATAGCTCTGCGGGTTGAACAGAGAGCCCTTGATCGCGGCTTCAAGCAACTGAGCTCATCATTTTGATAAGAATACTCCCCTTGAGCAGTAAATACACAGCCAAGAGCCTATCAAAAGAAGACCTCTAAGCTAAGTCTGCCACAATCGAGGCCACGCCTACACCCTACGCAGTCAATGCATCGAGCAAGGCGCGCAATTTCAACTCGGTCTCGCGAGTTTCCTTCGCGGGGGTCGAGCCCTCTACAATGCCGGCACCTGCATAGAGACGAGCCGCATTGCCTTCGATCAGAGCTGAGCGTATGCCGACGATCATCTCGCCTTCGTTGAGATGATTGAACCAACCCACCACTCCCGAGTAGAGCCCACGGTCCATCTGCTCCAAATCATGGATCCTCGGCACGGCCTCTTCGCGCGGCGTGCCGCCGACCGCAGGTGTCGGGTGCATCTCTTGCAAAATATCCAACAAATGCACCTCTTTGCCGACCTCGGCCTCAATCATCGTCCTCAAATGCTGCACATTCGCCAATGGCAATAGACGTGGCGCGGTGTCTGCGCGTCCCGAAACGCCCACAGCCTTCAAGCGGCGCAGGATCGAATCACGCACACAGGCGTGTTCGTGCAAGTCCTTCTCACTTTCAAGTAAACCGCGGGCAAACTTAGCATCCTCGCCGGCACTCACACCTCGTGGCGCTGAGCCTGCAATCGCCTCAGTGAGCAACTGCCCATCTCGAATACGCAATAGACGTTCCGGCGTCGCGCCGATAAAGCTGCGCCCGCCTCCACCGCCGAACGAAAAGGTAAAACAACCCGCAAAGCGTTCACGCAAACGGTTCAACGCATCCAACGGCTGCCACGGTTCATTGCCCTCCAACTTGATGCCGCGCGCCAATACGATCTTCTCGTAGGCACCGGCCCCAATTTCCTCAAGTGCTTGCGTGACCGCTCGCGGATAGACCTCTGGAGCCAACTCTGAACGCTCTACAACTGTTGGCGTTGCGGCAGGCTCGGCTTCAACCGCATCGGTCGTATAATCAAAGATCGAAAACTTTTGATAAGCGCCCCACACCCGAGCCACCAATTGATCCAAGTCCGCATCTGGATCGATGCGGATATTAGCAACCGCGCCATACTTGCCTTTGGAGCGCGACACCTGCCAACGCGGCAGAAAAATCGTCGCCGGTGCAAACGCACTCCCCTCCGGCACCGTATCATTAAAAGTAAATGCAGTAAAAAAGTGCGGCCCGGTAAACGGCTCATTCAGATCACCCACCACGATGGTATTATCTGTAATTTCATCCGCAAACGCCTGCGCCTGCACAAACCGATCCGGCCCCGAAAAAGTCGCCTCCGCGACGGCTTCCGCCCCGGCAAGCGCCTCTTCATCGGCCGCACGCTCCACATAGAAGTGCAACTCGTCCGGCTCGTAGATCGACTGAAGCACTGCCAAGGGCGCAATATGCTTCACTGCCAACGAAATACTCGCGATCTGAAAATGATTCTTAGCTCGCGCCGACTCCCGACACCCTTCCAAGAAAACACGCAGGGCGTCTTTGTCGCGCTCCGGCAACATACTGGAAGGAATGATTTGCATCTAGGGGAAGGAAACAATCACCACTGAAACCGCAACTCAGAAGTCAGATGCTCTGTGCTTCTCATGCACATTCCCCATTTTCATTTTGCCCTCCGCCCCATTATAGAATCTTCATAGCAACTGATGACCGATTTCTACGACACCGAATCCAGCGCCTTTGCGCCAATCGACTTCCGCGCCGAGCTCAACGACGAGCAATACGCCGCCGTCACCGCAGAGCCGGGACCGGCGCTGGTGCTGGCTGGCGCTGGCTCTGGCAAGACGCGCACCTTAACCTACCGCGTCGCCTACCTGCTCCACCAAGGCATCAAGCCCTACGAGATCCTGCTGCTTACCTTTACCAACAAGTCAGCCAAAGAAATGCTGGAACGCGTTGAAGAGCTCACCGGAGTCAAAAAGCACCAGCTCTGGGGCGGCACCTTCCACAGCATCGCGCAGCGCATCCTCCGCGTGCATGGCGAAGCGGTCGGCCTCAAGCGCAACTACACCATTCTCGACGAGACCGAATCAGAGAGCCTACTGAAAAGCGCGATCAACACCGTCGATCCGAAATTCATCAAAGGTAAGAACAACCCGAAGCCCAAGGTCGTGCACAACATGATCAGCTACGCGCGCAACACCTGCCGCAGCGTCTTCGACGAAGCCGACGACCACTACCCCTTCCTCGAAGGCATGGCGCAAAAAATCGCCGACATCTACAAGGTCTATCACCAAACCAAGCTGGAGCATCAAGTGGTCGACTACGACGATCTGCTCGAATATTTGCTCAAACTCCTGCGCGAACATCCCGAAATCGCCGCATTCTACCAAGAACGCTTTAAGCACATTCTGGTGGACGAGTTTCAAGACACCAACCGTCTGCAATCCGAGATCGTTGATATCCTCGGCGTGCACCACCAGATCATGGCCGTGGGCGATGACGCGCAATGCATCTACACATGGCGCGGTGCGGACTTCGACAACATCATGCGATTCACCGAGCGCCACCCCGGCGCGACGATTCATAAGATCGAGACAAACTACCGCAGCTCACCGCAAATCCTTGGATTTGCCAACGCGGTGCTCGCCGCACAGCCCTCGGGCATGGGCTACGCCAAAGAGCTGCGCCCCGTGCGCGCCGATGGCGAGAAGCCCTACTTCACACCGGTGATGGATGCGCGCGGTCAAGCCGCCTTCATCATCGAACGGATCGAAGGCCTGATCGACGAAGGCCGCGACCTCTCGGAAATCGCGGTGCTCTATCGCGCCCACTACCAAGCGATGGATCTGCAAATGGAACTCACTCGCCGCGGCATTGATTATCAAATCACCAGCGGCGTGCGCTTCTTCGAGCAAGCCCACATCCGCGACTTCACCGCGCAGTTACGCTTCGCCTCCAATCCGGCCGACGTCTCTGCGTTTATGCGCTTCACTTGCCTCTTGCCCAAAATCGGGCCGAAGACCGCAGAGCGCATTCATGCCTTCACCAAGAAATTGGCCGAAAAAGAAGGCAAAGACTTTTGCGAGGTGTTGACCTCCGAGGCGGTTCTGAAAAAAGTGCCCAACGACGCCAAAGAAGAATGGCCGTCGCTCGCCGAAACGATCCGTGAGGTCTCCGCCGCGCTGAGCAGTGAAGCGCCCGATGCGATTGTGCAACTCGCACTCGACGGCTGGTATAGCTCATTCATCAAGGAGATTTACCCGAACTGGCCCGAGCGCGCCGATGACCTACAGAGCCTCATCAGTTTCGCCAGTCGCTTCGATACCATGCAAGAACTACTCTCGCAACTCGTGCTACTCGCCTCCGAGAGTAATGAGCGCACACCGGAAGAAGCACTCAACTGCCTGCGCCTGACCACCATCCACCAAGCCAAAGGCCTCGAGTTCCCGATCGTTTTCGTCATCGGCCTCGCCGATGGACTCTTTCCACTCAAGCGCACCATCGACGACGGTGACCTCGAAGAAGAGCGCCGCCTGTTTTACGTAGCCGTGACCCGCGCGATGGAGGAACTCTACCTCAGCTATCCGATGCTCAACCAACAGGGCAACACGGTGATGCGCCTCAGCCCGAGCCGCTTCGTTCAAGAGGTCGATGTCAGCCGCTACGAGACGCTACGCGTCGCGCCGACGCGCCGTTGGTAGGCAGCGTAAAAAAAATAGGTCGTCACCGTGATTACAGTGACGACCTTTTTGAAATCGACCTCGCAGCGGCGGATTAGATGTCAGCTTGGATCGCGGTGATTGCGATGGTGTAAACGATATCGTCCACGAGTGCCCCGCGAGAGAGATCATTCACTGGCTTGCGCAGGCCTTGCAACATTGGGCCGATGCTAATGACATTGGCGGCACGTTGCACCGCTTTGTAAGTCGTGTTGCCTGTATTCAAGTCCGGAAAGACGAACACGGTGGCTTGTCCTGCGACTTTACTATCAGGCGCCTTCGTTTTGGCCACATCACTGACAGCAGCCGAATCGTATTGCAGCGGGCCATCAATCAAGATGTCAGGACGCTCAGCTTTCGCGATCGCAGTCGCTTCACGCACCTTCTCCACATCCACCCCGGAACCAGACTGACCTGTGCTGTAGCTAATAAGTGCAACACGCGCAGGGATGCCAAAGCTCTCGGCAGACTCGGCACTCTGAATCGCGATATCGGCAAGGCTCTCAGCATTCGGATCGGGGTTCACCGCACAGTCACCATAGACCAAGACTTGGTCGGGCAAGCACATGAAAAAGACGGATGAGACGACCTTCGCCCCGGGGCTGGTCTTGATTAATTGCAAGGCAGGACGGATCGTGCTGGCCGAAGAATGCACTGCGCCGGAAACCAGGCCGTCCACTTCGTCCAATGCCAGCATCACAGTGCCGAGCATCACAGTATCTTCCAGCGCTTCACGCGCTTCCTTCTCACTCATGTTTTTGTGCTTACGCATCTCCATGAGTGTCGGCACATAACGCTCGCGCACCTCATATGGATCGATCACTTCAATGCCCGCAAGATCTACGCCTTGGCGCAGTGCCACACGAGCGACATCCTCGGGGTTACCAATCAACACACATTGAGCGAGACCACGTTGCTGACAAGCAGCTGCCGCCACGATGGTGCGCGGCTCATCCCCTTCGGGAAGCACGATACGCTTGTTCGCTTTGCGCGCACGGCACGAAAGTTGATGACGAAACGCCGCCGGCGACATACGCACTTCGAGGTCACTCGCCACGCGAGAGCCAAGCGTCTCCATATTCAAATGACGAGCCGCGTAATCCAAGGTCATATTAAACCGCTCAATATCATCGCCTGGGATATAGTTACGCATACGAGAAAGCGCAGTGGCGGTGTCAAAACTATCAGTCTCAACGCTCAGCACTGGCAAGCCCTGCTCGAAGGCTGGTCGACACAGATCTAAAACCGCATCGCTCAATTCCATCCCACCAGTCAATACGATACCAGAAAGCGGGATCTTATCCATCGTCGCCAGTGCCGCTGTGAGTAAAATGTCAATTCGATCACAGGGAGCGACAAGTAGGCGGCCCGCATCAAACACATGAAGAATTTGCGATAGGTTACGGGCGCAGAGCACCACGTCTTTA